>JADMIO010634706.1_pt1 | contig 12405 bp, 10 predicted proteins | sample 8958161 | NCBI WGS metagenome assembly JADMIO01 (sample SAMN16585339, study PRJNA669376) | soil metagenome | isolation source: Crop rotation soil | place: USA: Cullars Rotation, Alabama | collected 2011 | reverse complement strand
ATTCGCGTGAAGAAAATTCTTGTCGTACTCAATACTGCGGACGCACAAGCGGTGCCCTTTGAACTGGCGGCGCGCATCAAGAAGCGCGGAACCATGGAAGTTGTTTTGTGCGCATACCGCAGCAAGTACAGCAGCTTTCCAAGCGAGACATACGGGTTTGAAATCAAGCAGCTGGGTGCGAGAGGGCTTATTCCATTTGCGGCCATCGGCGCGTTGCACGAACTGATAAGAGCGGAGAAGCCGGATCTCATTCATATCCATCTCTGGCCTTCGGGGATCTGGGCAATCTTCCTGGGCTTGATGTACCGGATCAAGCTGGTGAAGACCGAGCATAATGACGTTCGCTTCCAGGGTCCGCTAAAGCGCCTGGTGAACTGCCTCTTATATCCTTTTCTCGACAGGCTGATTACGAATTCACACTCAACCCTGAAGTCCCTGGGCTTTGTAGAGCGATGTGCAATCGCGGGTCGCACCGGCACGGTCTATAACGGCGTTGACTTTGCCTATGGCGATCGAATCCACTCGAACCGCGCAGCGATGCGCGAACGCTTAAATGCCGGCTCGGATTTTGTCATCGGTACGGTCGGACGCTTCGTCAAACAAAAGAATTATGAGCGGTTGATTTCCGCGTTTGCCGCAATTTCGCGGCCAGGCCTTCGTCTCCTTATGATTGGCGACGGCGAGTTACGCGGGGAATTGGAAACGCAAGTTCGCAATCTGGGACTCAGCGAGAGGATTACCTTCACCGGTGCAGTCAGCCGAGAGGGCGTATACAATTATCTCCACGCGATCGACGCCTTCGTGGTTCCTTCGCTGTGGGAAGGCTTTTGCAACGCCGCTGTCGAAGCCGCGGGCGTCGGATTGCCCGTAATTGCTTCGGATATTGTAACTCTGAGGGAAGTGTTGGGAGATACAGCGATCTACTCTGACCCGATGGATGTGAAAGCGCTGGGTGAAGCGATAAAGCATGTCGCGGCAATGCCGTCGTCGGAATTGGTGGATATGGGACAGGCCGCGGCAGGATTTGTGAGGAACCGCTATGACATCGAGCGGGCTGCCGAATCCTATGAGCAAGCGTTTAATGAATTACTGAAATCATGACGGCCAGTTGATACTGCAGCGTCACCCGATCAGACAAAACTTATGAATAGCCGTATTTTGCGATCCATGGCGCCAGCGCATCGGCAACCCGCTTCTGATCCTTATCTGACAGCGACAGGCTGACTTCTCGCGCTTGCCCGGCGTTGAAATATTCGCGCCAATTTCCCGCATTGATGGGAACCAATTCGCCCGTTGCAGCATCGATCGGGCCCTGACGCTCCTTGCCGAAGCGCTTGACCTTGTAGACGAAGGAATGATCGCCGCGCCAATTGAGACCCAGTCTCTTGTAGAAGCCGTCGACATAGTCGATCGGAGACAAAAGAAAATCCTCAAAGCGGAATATCTCGCTCGGCTTGGATCCTTGGATCGCATCCATTCTTTTCGCCACCAGTTCATAGCGACGAATGGCCTGCTCAACAGTATTGCCGCTTCTTACCATGCTATCGCACTGGCGGACCGGATCGCGTACCACCACGACATATTTGGCCCTTCCGAAAGGAGCTTCGATGGCTCTATAAAGCGCGTTATAGCGGCCCATCAATTTTACGGCGGCAAATCTGGCACTCGGCTTGTTCTGGGCCGCGACGTCTTTCACGATGCGGTCGTAGGAGGTCCGGCCGATGGAGTTGGCAAATACCGGAATGCCCTGCCAATGCAGCCAGGAAATGGCGCGCTTGGCGAGCGGCGTGCCTTCCATTGCAGCACGGTGCCATTCCCAGTTACAGAGAAAAACATCCTCCGAGCTGCCCAGTATATTGAGCACAATATTGGAGGCACCTCGACCAAAACAGCTGATTATTATCGGGGTAACGGCGGTCATGTGGGGTGCTTAAAGACTTTTGGCGAGGGCTGATCTGCGGGACTGCAGCAGAATAGCACGGACGCTGTTTCTGGTGGAATAGCCCATCAGGATTTAGGAAAAAATGATAAACGGCTTGAGGTGAGAACCTAAGATCAGATATGGCCACGACGTGGATCGGCCACGAGCTTCTGCCATTCGTTGTCATGCCATGCTGTTGCCGCGGCCCGTTTCGCCCCAATGCGAGGAAGTATGAAGGTTCGACAAAAAACGGTTTTTGTCATTGGTGCTCAGAAAAGCGGCACCACTTCACTTTGCATGTACCTGGGCAGCCATCCGGAATGCACTCTGGCATCTCCGAAAGAGACGAAATTCTTTTCGCGCGTGGTAAATGTCCTTCAGGGAGATTATGCCAGGCATTATACCGATCAAACACGCATCCGCGTCGATGGCACAACCGAATATATGCGCAACGATTATGTGCCTGCGCTGATAAAAGCCACGCTGGGCAACACGGCCAAGTTCGTCGTGATCATGCGCAACCCAGCCAAGCGGGCCTATTCGGGCTATTTTCATGCCGTAAAAAAGGGCCGCGATATCAGAGACCCGGAGCAGGTCTTTCGTAAACTCGGGCCGGATTTAAACCGGGCTCTTGAAATGGAATTGCAAAATTTGGGGACCGCCGCGGTCGAGGAAAAAATTCTGCCTGGCCCTTATATCTTGCGCTATGACGAGCCGCTGTGGCCGTTTCGTTACCTGCACAACAGCTTTTACAGCCACCACGTCACGCGCTATGAGAATATGTTCGGTGCAGGCTCGGTATTGCCGTTGGCGTTCGAGCAATTTCTGGCGGAACCGGAAATCTGCCGTAGGAAGCTCGCGGATTTCCTGGAGATCGATCCCGCTGGCCTGCCTGACAGGTTGCCTCACGAGAATATCACCGATTTTCTTCCAGAAGCTGGCATGAAAGAAAGGCTCAAGGACCGTATTCGTCGCTGGGAGGGCTACCCGACCCATATTCCGCGATCCATCCGGCGTGATATTCCCGAAAAGCCCTCGAGCGAAATATTGTCCGAGCTTACTGCCCTGCTTCGGCCTGAGCGCGACTATTGGAGCGAGCGGCTGAATCTGAATCTGGATTCGCTTGGCTGGTAGCCATTGCAATGGTGCTTACCCCGTCAGATCTCGTTGCCTGTGCTTTGTGCCTTGAACCGCCGGGCGATATGCGGACCGGCAAATGGCAAGGGACGTGCGAGCTTGGCAAAGATAGAGAGCGTATCTGCGCCCAGAAATAACCGAGGCTGCCCTATGTACAGGACCAGCAGCAGCCCGATGGTCACCGACAGATACGTCGCAAGATCCATGATCGAGCTGTTTCCAAGCCATGGTGCGATCGACACGAGCGCCAGACCCACGCCGATCACCGCTGCTGTGGCTGCGCCGGGCATATGAAGCGAAGCAAAAGTCAGCCATGACACGGACAGCTGGCGGTTGGCCACCGCTGCCGAGACGACATAGTAAATGCACTGGGCGATACCGACTGCGAGAGCCACTGCACTGATCGTTCCGAATTTGGCCCCAACGATCGCCGCGACAAACACGAGGGCGGCATAAAACCCCGTCGTCACAGCTACCGTATAGGTCCAGCCCTTCAAGTAGTTGATGACATTCAGATAGCGATAGCTCGCGCGAAAAATCAGGAACGCGAAAAGAATCTGCACCGGCTCCACGGCCTCCTGCCATTTTGGGCCGAGCAAGAGCAGCACAAGCGGCCGCGCGATGAAGATCATGATCACGCTCATCGGCGCCAGCACATCAATCAACACCATGATGCCACGGCAGTAAGCGCGTTTGAGACGGGGAAGATCGTCCTGCACCCCCGAAAGCAACGGATAGAGCACGCCAAGGGCTCCACCACTCACCAATTCCACCGGAATCATGATCAGGCGATAGGCACGGCCATAGAGTCCCAAAGCCTCGGGTCCGAGCATGCGCGCAACGGTGAAGTTGTCACTGTTGTTGGACCAGTAGCCAAACCACTGGGTGACGGTCTGCGAGAGACTGAAATGAAGAAGTTCATGGAAGGCGGCATGATTCCAGCTGAAGCTGAGACTGTGCTTTGCGCGAATAAAGCGAAGAACCGAACTGATCGTGATCTGAGCAAAGGTTCCTATGACAGGAGCCCAGGCGCCAAAGCCCAATACGGCGAGCAGAATGCTCAGGAAGAAATAACCGAACAGATGCGCCGGAAAATCGCTGAGGGTGATGAAGCGGAATTCGCCCTGCCGGCGCAGCAGGGCCACCGATATCGAACTTGCCGCGCGGATGGGTATCAGAATCGCGACCAGCCAGAGCATCACCTCGAGATCTGGCGTGCGAAAGAATTCTGCGAGCCAGTGACTTGATGCGACCAGCAGAAGCGATGCCGCAAGGCCTAAAGCCATGACCGAGGTATATGCGACATTGATGTGCGCAGCTGTGATATTGGCTTTCCGGATCAGGGCCGGGCCCATTCCGATAGTCGAAAAAAGCGCGGCGAAGGCAATGAACGATGCCGCGAGGCTGACAAGGCCGAACTCCTTGGGAAGGAGCAGGCGCGCCAGAACCACCATGGTTACGAGATTGATGACATATTCGAGGCCGGTGGTGAGCGAAGTCCAGCCAAGGCCTTTCAGGGCGCGCTTCGACAGATTCTTTTGCGCGGGCGGCTGCTCATTTGTCATAGCGGGAAGTTTTGATTACGCCGGAAGGAATGTGCCGAAGGTATCACAATGGCAAGCATCCATCGCATGAAATTTTGGCGCGGCCCATCAGGCAAAGTCGGAGCCTGCACCAGGTCCCGCCGCGGCCAGCATTCTGTATATCTCGTTGTGACGTTCGGCGACCGCCTGGATACTGAAAGCGGACCGCATGCGGTCATGCGCAGCACGGGCCAAACCGACACTCTCCTGATCATCCAGATCAAGCGCACGCCTGAGGCATTCAGCCATGTCCGCATCGTTGCCCGGTTCGAACAGAAATCCGTTTACCTCATGCTCCACCACATCGGATACGCCGCTGACGCGCGAAACAACCGGAATGACGCCATAGCTCATCGCCTCCAGCAGCGCGTTTGACATTCCTTCCGAGAGCGACGCCGAAAGGCAGAATTTCGAACTCGAGAGCCAGTGACCAACATTATCGACGCGACCGGTAAAACTTATATCCTTCGCACGCGCGCCCTGCTTTGCTTTTTCCTGCAAGCGCGCTGCTTCTGGCCCATCTCCCGCGATCACCAATGCGGTCTCATAGTGTGTGGGAAGCGCGTTGAACGCATCGATGATACGGTCGACGCCCTTCGGCACTTCCAGCCTTCCCATAAAAATAAAGCGGCGATCCGAACGGCCAAACCGGATAGCATTCTCGTCGGGCAGTTCGACACCGTTCGGAACCTCGAATATCTTGTGTTTGGAAATGCCATGACTTGCCAGGTCCGCACTTATTTCCCGGCTGTTTGAAATATAGGCAGTTATCCGTTTTACGAGCATTCCATAAAAGAACCTGCCGTATCCGAATTTCCCTTTCACAAGCGCAAGGTCGAATTGTGCGCCACCTCGTCCGATCTTAACCAGTGTTGGCTTTCCGAGCAGCCAGGACGCCCAAACAGCCGGCACGGCGTGGAGACGGCCGTGAAATATATGTACGGCGGCATAGCGCTTACTGTTAGCCATCAACCATAAGGTTACGCAAACGCTCCACCAGAGGAAGGAAAGCACATAACGGCCGCCAAGATTTGGTAATTTGTGCAGAAGAAAGCGTCGAACGGTTATATGTCCGTCCTTCTCGAAGCCTGGGGTCGACGCCTTCAGTCTCGGAGCGAGAATGAAAACATCCGTGCCGGTCGCGGCGAGAGCGGCGGCCAACTTGCGGGCCTGCTGTTCTGCCCCCCCGAAGGATTCAGGCAAATAGGCAGGCATGATAAAGACAACGCCGCGGTTCATTTCCATTAGGGAATCACGTGATACAGAATGGCAATCTGGCAATATCCTATGATACACATCAATCAAGTATCAGGCTGATCAAATATTCATCAAGGTAACTGCCCGTGACGACCGTCTCAGTGGTAATAATCTGCTATAATCAAGAGCGTTATATTCGTGAGGCGATCGAAAGCGTACTCAACCAATCTGCCAAGGCTGCGATAAGGGAAATCGTCGTCGTCGACGATGGTTCTCGAGACAAATCGGCTCAGATCATTTCTGAGATGGCCTCGCACAACACCAAAATTCGCCTTGTTCAGCAGGCCAATAGCGGAGGCTGTGCGGCTCCTAGAAATGCTGGCATTCCATTTTGTACCGGGGACTATATCGGCCTGCTTGATGGTGATGATCTATGGACGCCAGACAAAGTCGAAGTCATGCTCGAGGCCGTCGTCCGTGCTCCGAACGCGGGTCTACTTTTTTCAGACTATGTCGACTTCGATGATGAGACTGGCGCCGAGTCGATCGTGCGCGTGAATCATTATGAGGATGATGATCCCAAAAGCTTTCGTCGCTTCTTTGTACTCGGCGGCCCGGTCCCTCCGTCCTGTGCATTGGTGAAGCGTGAAGCTTTCGATGTCTGCGGCGTCTTCGATCCGGCCATACGTTTCAATGAGGATTCAGAAATGTGGCTGCGCATCGCCGCCAAGTTTCCTATCCATCACATCAAGAAGATCCTGGTCAAAAAGCGCGCATGGTTCGGCAGCCTGGGTTCGATGAAATATGGCGCCGAAAATCTTGAGTTCCAGCATGAGATCACGCGGCGCGTCCTGCGCGCAAATCCCGAGCTTGCTTCTGCAGCCCGAGAACGTACATCGCGGGTTTCCATGAAGACGGCGTATTTCCTGATCAAGACAGGCAAGGCCGATCAGGCGCGGAAATACATACGCGAAGCCGTGACAGCCAATCCATCGAATTGGCGTGCCTGGGCTTACCTTTTCGCGCTCGGGCTCCCGATCAATCCGGATCGCGTACTTGACCGGGCACGTGGCGTGTTTACGCGCCTTCGTTCCCTTTCCCGCGATCGTGCCTCGTAACACGGCAATGCTACCGAATTTTCTTGTCATTGGTGCAGAGAAGGCAGGAACAACCTGGCTTCACAAAGCCCTGGGTATGCATCCCGAAATCTTTCTGCCTGAAACAAAGGAAATTCATTTCTTCAATCGATATGATTCCAATCTCCATGTCCGCGACAATTATAACAAGCTTGGAATTGCCTGGTATGAGCGTTTTTTCGCGAACGCAAATCAGAAGGCTATCGGGGAAATAACCCCGATGTATCTGTGCGACGATGCAGCCCCGGAGCGCATAGCAGCTACACTGAAGAATCCGAAACTCATCATCAGCTTGCGAGAGCCGGGAGAACGTGCCTTTTCGCACTTCAAGATGGCAAAGGCTAAAGGGCATGTCGAAGGGAGCTTCGAAGAAGCTATAGAGAAAGAAGACGCAAGATTTCTGTCACGCGGATTGTATGGCGCGCAGATAGGCCGCTATCTGAAGCTGTTCTCTCGCGAACAGATCAAGATCATTTTCTTCGAAGATATTGCCGAGCAGCCGATAGGCACGCTCCAGGATCTCAGCAAATTCCTGATGGTGGATCCCGCTTTCTACTCGGATTCCCTGATAATCGAAGCAGAAAACACCGCGTCCGGTTTTGCCAGCCCGTGGCTCTATAACAACGGGGTGAAGCTGGCCCGATCGATGCGGGAAAGCAAAGCGCTTTGGCCGATTGTTTCGACGCTCAAACGGCTTGGAATTACCGACTCCGTCAAGAGCCTGAATCGCCGTTCGGAAAAATCCGGGCCCATGCTTCCGGGCACGCGCGAATATCTGACGCGCTATTTTGCAAAGGATTTGGAAAGCCTGGAGACTCTCGCCGCCTTGCCTCTCGCAAGATGGCGCACGGCCTGAGCGGGATTCTTTCGCTGATATGCAGTGATGTACTCGCGCGTAGCGATCAGCATGCCGATACTCAGTAGTGGGAAATAGAGTGTCCGGGCACCCACGGCGAGGAATGCGATCACAATAGTGGCAAACACAGTGAGTCCGACGGAAAATAGCACCATGGTGCTTGCGTAGGGCACCTGGGTCACATGTGGTCGCCTGCACAATGAGAAGGCACGCCAGATCATCACCAGGAAGGTGGAGCAGTAGAGGACAAGCGCCGGAATTCCATTCTCGGCACCAACGCGCAAATATTCATTGTGGGTCGAAAGCATCAAGGTCTTATCGCCATACACGCGCGTGTAGTCGATAAATTTGGAAGTACCGACACCGAACCATGGGTTCTGTTCCATGAGGTCCGTTGCAATATGTGCGAGATACAGACGCACATTGTTGCTGATGCCCTGCAATTCGGTCGTCGTGATAGAGTCTCCGATAGAGGTGATGGCTGTGATCTGCTCAAAGGTCGAAATCTGCTTGGAAATGTAGGTCGAACCCAGCAGCTCGGGAATGATGGAATATACGGCTATTGCGAGAAGGCCGATCGCGAGGCTAACCACGGCAACGCCTCCCACCCGCTTGCGGAGGAGACCATAGGCAAGCCCCGCTGCAGCTGCTGCGACCATGAATCCAAGCCATGTCTTGCGTTCACCGGAGAGGAGCAGGCCCAGCAAAGACACAGGCATAAGATAGAACCACATCTGCTTGCGTTCGAAGGGCGCCATACACATCACGAGATTGATCAGCGCAAAGATGCCAAAAGTTAGCTTGAAGTCGCCCTCTTTATAGCCGCGCAAGATATCGCCTTGCATTGCCGCGTGGATGACTGCCCAGACCGCCAGCCCCCCTACAACTACTGCAAAACCGTTCATGAAGGACTGCATGCTGCGCGGGTTGTTCAGGACGCAGACGAGCGTCATCACGAAGAAAGTATATTCCAGCAGCTGCGCGCCATCGACCGCAGTAGCTTTCAGGGAATTCACGAAAAGTGAACTTGCAAGACCGAAAAGACCGCAGATCATGAAAAGCGCCAGTTCAGGTGCCGCCAAAGCGTCAAACCGAAGCCAGTTCCGCCCACGCAGAGTGATGTGCGCAAGGAACACGACAAAAAGTACGTCGAAGAGGCGCACCTCGATCCCCGACAGCAGGGATGTGTCTATGAAGAAGGATCCGAGGATACCGCCAAGCAGCAGAGCATCACGCTGCGTGTCTTTCAGGGCCAACGCAGCCCTGCCCGCCACCGTCTGATGGCTGCCTCTTCGGGCCGGGGCAGGCACAGGAGAATGGGCGTTTGAAATTGTCATGAACGCTGGTGGCACCGGGAGGGGTAAAATCTAACGTATATTATACGGAGCAAAGTATCCGGTAAACGGTATAGACACTCGCATCACTCGACTGATGAGCGACTATTTGGCAGGACATGTACTGACCTTAACGAAGTACATTGGCACCAGTCTTTACCAAGACAACAGATATGTCATCATGGCGGCGCTGAATCGCCACGAAGATCTCGTAGCAGTCGTATACTTTGATCAGGACTGTCCGCCTTCGTGGCAGCCCCAAAACCTTCCCGGTACAAACAACATTGCCTACTCATGCTGCCGTCCCACGTCCTGACGAAACACGGGTGCTGAACAGCCCGGGCTCCTGGTCTCATCAAGGAACTGCGCCGCGAGGCCGGCAATGACGAGCCGGCCACAGGTCTCCCGCATCTATAGCTTGCAGGTCATGCGTTTTGTGGCGGCAAGCATGGTTCTGTTCGGCCATGCCCAGCATGAAACGGGATCCTTGCACATCGCGGGCGCGTTCGAGCCGGCAACCTTGGTACGCTGGGGTTCCGGCGTCGACGTCTTCTTCGTCATCAGCGGCTTCATCATGTATTTCCTCGCGCATGAGAATTTCGCGCGGAAGGGCTATTCAGCCGAGTTCATTATACGGCGACTGATCCGCATCGCGCCCCTCTACTGGGTGTTTACGACGCTACTGATAGCGGCGATCCTCGTCGTGGGCGACCGTATGGCAAATGTGTCGCTGTCGATTCCTCACATTGTTGCGTCCTATCTATTTTTCCCCTGGCCGCATTCCAATGGACAGATAGAGCCATTGCTTAGCCTCGGCTGGACGCTCAATTACGAAATGCTGTTCTATGTCCTGCTTTCGATCGCGCTGCTGTTTCCGCGGAAGCTCGGACTGGCGGGGCTCGCGCTGCTATTCCTTGTTGGGGTGGGCCTCCATTTCGTCATTCCTGATTCCTGGTTCGCGCTGCATTACTGGACGGCGCCTATCATTCTCGAGTTCCTTCTCGGCATTGGTCTTGCCCATCTCTATCTTTCCGGTTTCCGGCTCAGCCTGCCTGCCAACATCTTTGTGCTGCTGATCGGCATTGCCCTCCTCGTCTACATGGGCGGTACCGAGCCACTGGGAAAAGACTCGCGCTTGCTCTGGGGCGACCTGCGCATCGTCTGGGGTGGATTGCCGGCTATCTTCCTTTGCGCGGGCGTCATATTCCTGGAAGAAAGACTCGCGCGCCTTTCTGTCACCAAGCGTTTGGCAACCCTGGGAGATGCCTCCTATTCCCTCTATCTCTCACACCCTTTCACGGTAAATGTCGTAGCTATCGTGTGGCAGAAGGTAATCCGCTGGGACACGCCCTGGCTGTTCATATTCGTCTCCTGTTTCACCGCTATCGCAGTTTCCGTCGGGATCTATTTCCTCTTCGAGAAGCCCGTACTCCGCTATCTGCACAAGCGATTCATGCCGCATAATTAATTTTTTTTACCTCCACCGGGGCAGAATGCTGCACTATCATGCGCACCGTCGTGCGTACTGATGAGTGCTGATGTCCCTGGGGAACTCCGACAGCGTGACGGCGACAAGGCGCTTCGGCCTCGGTGCGCGGCCGGGCGAGCGTGCCGACATCGCGAATGATCCACGCAACTGGGTTCTTGGGCAGCTCGACTATTACGTGCACAATCCGGCACCGCAGTTGCTCAGCACTGCAGACATTGTCACACGCCGAAATACGGCCGGAAAACTGGCAAAGAAACTGGCAGCCCAAGGCAATTTGGGGGACGAGTTCAAGTCGCTCCGGCGCCAGGCCAGCCCCAAGACCTTCATCAAGCCTGATCTTGCCTATCGCTTCGCTGAAGCCGACGCCACGCGAACACCGCTGATCGAACGGCTCGTCTATTTCTGGGCCGATCACTTCACTGTTTCCAGGACGAAATCCAGCGCCCGTGCTCTTGTTGGCGTCTTCGAGCGCGAGGCGATCAGGCCTAATATCCTGGGTAGTTTCCACGACCTGCTCTTCGCGGCGGCCACGCATCCGGCCATGCTCTTCTATCTCGATAATGCGCGCTCGGTCGGCCCTGATTCTGATGTGGGCCAGGAGAAGAAGAGCGGCATAAATGAGAATTTTGCGCGCGAACTTCTCGAGCTGCACACACTCGGCGTGAATGGCGGCTACAGCCAGGGCGATGTTACCCAGCTGGCGCTGGCGCTAACGGGCTGGAGCGTGTCGCAGGATGCGAAAGGCACCTTCACCTTTGACGAGCACAAGCACCAACCAGGCACGGTGCGCATATTGGGACGCGAATTCGCCCAGCTCGGCATGGAACAAGGCAAGGCCATTCTTCGCTATCTGGCGGCGCATCCATCGACGGCACGATTCATATCGACGGCGCTGGCGACGGAATTCGTCTCAAGCCCTCCACCTCCCGCCCTTGTCGATTCCATGAGCACGACGTTCCGGCAGACCAACGGAAACCTGAAGGCCGTGGTGCGCACGATGCTGCAGCATGACGCTGCGTGGACGACGCCGCCGTCGAAAATGCTGCCGCCGGTGGATTTCATTCTCGCCGCCATGCGCGCACTCAATATCAACTATCGCCGCCTGAAGGTGGAGGAGATATTGCAGAATCTCGGGCAGACGCCTTGGGGCGCGCCCTCGCCCGCCGGCTGGCCGAAGGAAAACAATGCCTGGGTGTCGCCCGCTCAGCTGATGGCGAGAGCGCGCTGGGCTGAGGTCATGGGCGGCCTGAGTCCGATCAGCGATATTCCTGGCCTCGCCGAGGATGTTCTTGGGCAGACACTTACTGCCACCACAAGAAACACGATCAGGGAAGCGGAAAGCCGCCCACAAGGGATCGCACTCTTCCTTCTCAGTCCCGAATTCCAGAGGCGCTAATGACGGACATGCGGCTTTCACGTCGTTCGATCATGCTCGGGGGAGCAAGCCTCCTCGCCACCTGGGCCTCACTGCCCGGCGTCGCGCTGTCGTCCACCGAGACGCGCGACCCGCGGCTTCTCATCGTCATCCTGCGCGGTGCGCTTGATGGCCTCGCCTTTGCAGCGCCTGTTGGCGATCCCGCCTATGCATCGGCACGTGGCGAACTCGTCTTCGCGAACGGCCTGCCCCTCGACGGCATGTTCACGCTGAATCCCAACATGCCGGGTCTCAAGGCCATGTATGACCAGAAGGAAGCGCTGCTTTCCAGCACATTGGGATCCTAAGCTTAGAATTCCACGTGGACAAGTTGTCGC
>JADMIO011167876.1_pt1 | contig 12406 bp, 12 predicted proteins | sample 8958161 | NCBI WGS metagenome assembly JADMIO01 (sample SAMN16585339, study PRJNA669376) | soil metagenome | isolation source: Crop rotation soil | place: USA: Cullars Rotation, Alabama | collected 2011 | reverse complement strand
CGCGACTTCAAGTCACGTGAATTCCAAGCTTCGGATCCCACTGTGCTGGAAAGGCCCATCGAGCCGGTGCAGCTCGAGATCCTTTTGAAAGGCGGCGAGTCCCTCGGAGAGCGTGGTGAGCAGGTTGGCCTGCTGGTTGGCTTGGTTGCTGTGGGTGTCAAAGCCGCTCAGGGAGACGAAATAAACGCGCGTGGGCAGCCCGGCGGCGATGAGTCCGGCGACGTTGCGCAGCGAGGCGGCGAAGGCGTTGCCGGGGTAACTGGCTGATGGCTGGTAGCTGCCGAGGACGCGCTGGACTTTCTTCTCCGTGACGAGCGAGTCCATGAGCGTGTGTTTCAGAAAGGTGGCATTGTCGCTCTCCGCGGGGCCGGACTGCGCCACCAGGGACTCGAGAAGCTGACGGTTTTCCTCGTTCTCGCGCCGGTTGCCCGCGCCCGGAACGAGGCCAAACGTCGGGTGGTCCCGCGCGCTGAGAAAGGACTGCGGGACGCCATTGCTGATATGCACCCCGACCGGGTCGTGGATATCGGCGATGGGCTGGCCGGAACAGGCATTGTCCATGAAACGGCCGATCCAGCCGGTCGCGAGGTACTCGTTGCTGCTGCTGGCGGTCTCCCAGATCTCGCTCGAACGGAAGTGGCTGCGGTTGGGATTGGGATAACCGACGTTCTGGACGATCCCCAGTTTGCCCTCCTGGAGCAGGCGATGCAGCGCCGTGCAGGACGGGTGAAGTCCGAGCGTAGGGTTGATGCGCAGGACCTTTTCCTTGGCGAGGCCGAGGGTGGGCCGCAGGCGGTAATAGTTGGCATCCTCGAACGGCACGAGGGTGTTGAGGCCGTCGTTGCCGCCCGCCAGTTGAACGAGCACGAGAATCGAACGGTCCTTTTCCGGGGCGGGAGTCGAAGCAAGGGCGGAATTGACGAGGAACTCGGGGGCGAAGCGGCTGAAGGCCAGCAGGCCGATCCCGCGGCCGGAGAGCTGGAGGAATTCCCGCCGGGTGGTGGGAAAAAGGGGAGTGGGCGAATTCGAGGCCATGGCGAAATCAGCAGAGTTGATACTCGGGGGATTGGAGCAAGGTGACGGTGGCGCGGCGGATGCGGCGCAATTTTTGCGGCCCGTCGGTGTCATCCGAATCGAGGAACTTTCGCACGCTCTCACGGAACGGCGGGGCGGCGGGAAGAGCGAGAAAATTGGCCAGCAGGCGGTCGGTGGTGGCGGCGGCATCAAGGGTGGCCAGCGGGGCAAGGAGGGTGTCGGAGACGGTGAAATTGCTCGTGCCGTTGGCGCGCGCGGCGACGAGCTCGATCTGTTCGTCGGCGTTGAGATTGTCCTCCTTCAGCGGCGAGAAGAGCGAGGCCACGAGCTGGCGGCGCACTTGCAGGGTGGCGGAGTTGATCCAGTTGCGTCCGCCAATCCAGCCGCGGACGTTGGGCGGATTAAAGAGCGTCTGGCCCATCTGGCGCAGGGGTACCAAAACGGAGCGGGGGAGCGGGGCGACACTGAGTCCCAGGTCCTGGACAAGCCCGAGATAGAACTGCACGGGACTCTTGATGAAATCGCCGCGAAACTCCGGCGCATAAAAGAGCCGGCTGCCAAAGAAACGCAGGGCGAGCGCGCGGAGATCGAAGTGCCGGGCGCGCCACCACGTGCCGAGTTCGGCGAGATACTCGGGCGGAAGGGCTACGTCGGTGAGATAAAACTTCACCAACTCGTGGGGCAGGAATGACCCGGCGGCCGGCTGCTGGTAAGCGACGTCGATCACATCGTCGCCGGAGAGCGGACCGGTGAAGCCAAAAACAGTCTTGGCGGACGGGTCGTGCTGCTTCGGGGCGTAGCGATACACGCCGAATTGCTGCCGGTAACCGGTGAAGGCGCGCGCGGCCTCCTTGATGTCCTGTTCGGTGTAGTTGCCCTCGCCGAGGAGAAACAGCTCGAAGAGTTCCCGCGCAAAATTCTCGTTGGGTGCGCCCCGCTTGCTCTGGTTCAGGTCGAGATAGGCGATCATGGCGGGCGAGCGGGAGACGGCCTTGGCCAGCTCGGGCGCGGAACCCAGGGCCTGCCGGGCCAGCAGGTCGTAATGCCCCCAGATGAGCGCGGCATTTTTCACTTTCTGGAAACCGACGACGTACACATCGCTCAGAAAAAGTGTCCATTTGGCGAACGCGGCGTTCGCCGGTTGGGCGGCGTACTGCAGCCACTTGAGGCTCATGTCCTGCAGGGCGAGCTGGCTGCGCTCCCGTGCCTCCCGCTGCAGGCGCAGTTTTTCGGGACCTTGGGCTGACTGAATCAGGCCACGAGCCATCTCCGGCGTGTCCGCCTTGAGGTGAGCCACCAGCCGGGGTTGGGGAAACAACGGGGGTTGCGCGGGAAAGAGCCGATCGAGCGTGACGGCAAGTCCGTCGGCTGTCGCACGCGTGACCTCCGCGGGCAGCGCGGACCAGCCGGCGCGACGCAAAAGCTGTTTCGCTGTCTCGGCATTCCACTCCGCGGCCGGCAGCGGTGCCCACGCCTCGGTCACAGAGTAACTGAGCTTCATGCCGCTAATGACGCCGCAGGTGGCGGGCGGTTTCGCGCGACCCCACTAAACGCCCAAGGCGGTGCGATAGAGCCGGGGCACGCGCTTGCTGACCGAACAAAGCGTTTCCCATGGGATCGTGTCGGCCCAGCGACTGAATTCGGTGATGGAGATTTCGTCGCCCTTCTGGCGGCCCACCAGGACGACCTCGTCGCCGCATTTAACGCCGGGTACGCCAGTTACATCGACGATGGTCTGGTCCATGGTAACGCGCCCCAGTACCGGACAGCGCTGGCCCGCGATGAGCACCTGGGCCCGGTTGCTGGCGGCGCGGGGAATGCCGTCACCGTAGCCCGCGCAGAGCACGGCGATGGTCGTGTCCTTGGCGAGAGTAAACGTGCGACCATAGCTGATCGTCGTGCCCTTCGGCAGGGCCTTGGTGATGCCGACCCGGGTGCGGAAACTGAGCACGGGCTCGGTGTGCACTTGGGCGAGCAGGGAATTGGGGTGGGGCAGGATGCCGAACTGCAGCAGGCCCACGCGCACGGCGTTGAACGGACTCGCGCCGGGCATGGTCTCGAGACCGGAGCTGTTGTCCGCGTGGACGAAAAGGTCGCTGAGCTTGATGCCCTCGCAGCGCGCTAGCACGGCGAGGAAGCGGCGGCGCTGTTCCTCGGTGAAAGCGGAGTCGTCGTCGGGACTGGCGAAATGGGTGAAGACACCCGCGAGCCGGAGGTGCTGCGATGCGGCGATTTCCTTGTAGAGCTCCGCGGCCTGTTCGTGCCAGACGCCGAGCCGGCCCATGCCGGTGTCGATTTTCAAGTGCACGGCGATGGGCTTGCCAGCGGTGCGTCCGACCGCATCGAAGCGTTTCACTTCCTCCGCCGTCGAGACCGTGGCAGCGAGATCGTAGTCGGCCAGGTAGTGATCCTCCTCGGGCAGCAGGGGGCTAAGCAGGAGGATGGGCCAACCGGGACCGAGTTCGCGCACCGCAGTCGCCTCGGCGAGCGTCGCCACGGCAAAGAGATCGGCGCCGGAGTGCATGAGCCGCGCGACCGTCTGGTGCAGGCCATGGCCGTAGGCGTCAGCCTTCACCACGGCGACGTAGCGGATGTGCGCGGGCAGGGAGGCGCGGATGAGCCGCAGGTTGCGCTCGAGCGCCGCGAGGTCGATCTCGGCCCAGCAACGGAGCGGCAGGCGGGAACTAGGCGTTGCGTTCATGGGGCACGGTGGATCTGCGGCGTCCAAGTCGCATAACTCGGCTCCTCATGGAGGAAAGCGTCCGGGGCATCGGTGACCCGGAAGAGGTCACGCTCGGCGACAAGCGGAAGCAGTTCGGCGAGCGAATACGGCGTACGGGTCACACCCGCGGGCAGCACCGACCAGTGGCGAAATCCATCCGGCATGACCAATTCGCCGGCGAGCTCAGCCGTGGGCACCCGTCGCAGGCTCGTATCGAGCGTGATGCAATGCCAGGCGTCGCGCCGCGCATCCGCGATGATCGTAGCAGAAGGCCGCCCGAGCGCCTGCGCAACGATGGCTAGGCTGTGGTAGGCAAACACCGGTCGGGGTGTCAGTACGCTCCAGGTGCGCAAGGCCATGGCGACCGTGCGGATACCCAGGACGGAGCCGGGACCGTCGCAGTAGACCCACGCGCCGGCGTCGGCGGGCACGACAGCGAGCTGTTCGAGGCACTTAAAAACACCCACGCCCGATTCCTCGTCGGAGCCCGCCCAGCACGCGGCTTGCTCCGGAGGGAGCCAGCCGACCTGTATCCTTGCCGACGCGGCATCGATGAGCAGCAGGGGTCCGTGAGCGGCGAGAAGTTGGCGGAGGCTGGGCATGGTTCCCGGCAGCCACGAAACGGCGCCAGCGCACGGCGCGCAAGCGCGTAGCCGCCAAATCGCGCGTCGGTTCAGGCCGGTTTCAACGGGTACGAATCCGTCATTGACCACGTCGACAGCCCACGTAGCGTGACCGATTCTCACTCTAGAAACCACTCCGCATCCCTTCCCGTGAACGTCCAACTCAACTCCGTTTCCGATACGCGCAAGAACCTCGTCGTCACGCTCGACAAGAGCGAGGTCGACACCGAGCACCAGGCCGTGGTGGCGGAGTTCAGCAAGATGGCCAAGATCCCGGGTTTCCGTCCCGGCAAGGCCCCGGCGGCCATGGTCATCAAGCGTTTCGGCAAGGAGATCGCCGACGAATTTAAGCAGAAGGTCGTCACCAAGGCCTACCGTGGCGCCCTCGAACAGCAGAAGCTTGACGTGCTGAATGTCGTCAACGTCGAGCCGGGCGAGGTCCAGGCCGGTCAGTCCGCCACCGTCACGATCACCCTCGATGTTCGCCCCGAATTCCAGCTGCCCGATTATACCGGCCTGACGACCGAGGTGGCATCCACCGAGTCAACCGATGCTGAAGTGGATAGCATCATCGAGAGTCTCCGCAGCGAGCGCGCCGAGTTCAAGACCGCCGAGCGTCCCGCCGCGAAGGGCGACTACGTGAAGCTGGCCTATGAAGGCACCGTGGACGGTAAACCCGTCGCGGATCTCGCGCCGGACAAGCAGATTTACGGCAAGGTCCCGCAGACGTGGGAAGAGGTCGAGGGAGCCAACGAGGGTGTGATCCCCGGACTCGGCAAGCAGATCGCGGGCGTGAAGGCCGGCGACAAGAAGAACGTGACCATCACCTTCCCGGCCGATTTCGCCCCGGTTCCGGCGTTGGCGGGCAAGAGCGCGACTTATGCGGTCGAGGTCCAGGAAGTGCGCGAGCGTGCGCTGCCGCCGCTCGACGAGGCCTTTTTCAAGGCGAACCAGGTCGACGATCTCGCCGCGCTGAAGACCAGCGTGCGCAATAATCTCAAGCTCCAGAAGGAGCACCAGAACCGCGGCGAGCAGCGCCGGCAGGTCATCGACGCCCTCGCGTCGAAGGTTGATTTCTCCGTGCCGGATTCGCTGGTGGAAAACGAGACGCAGGGCGTCCTCCGCCAGTTCATCGAGGAGAACATGCGCCGCGGCATCCCGCAGGAGCAGTTCGAGAAGGACAAGAAGCAGCTCTTCGACAACGCCCGCCAGGCCGCCACGAAACGCGTGAAGGTCCAGCTGATGCTCGCGAAGATCGCCGAGGCGGAGAAGCTCACCGTCACGGAAAAGGACATCGACTCCTTCATCTACCGCGAGGCGATGCGCACGCAGCAGAAGCCCGAGAAGCTCGTGAAGGCGCTCAGCAGCGACCGCGAGCAGCTCCGCGCCGTCCAGCAGTCCATCATTTTCGACAAGTCGGTTGATTTTCTGGTGTCCAAGGCTAAGGTGTCGACCACACCGAAGGCTTCTTAAACGACACTCTATCAATCCCTGTGAGCTATTACGTCCCCCTTGTCATCGAAAACACCGGCCGCGGCGAGCGGTCGATGGACATCTATTCCCGCCTGCTGAAGGACCGCATCATCTTCATCGGCACGCCGATTGACGACATGGTGGCCAACCTGGTCATCGCCCAGCTGCTGTTCCTCCAGATGGAGGACGCGAAGAAGGAAGTCTTCCTCTACATCAACTCACCTGGCGGCGTGGTGACGAGCGGCATGGCCATCTACGACACGATGCGCTTCATGCCGTACGACATCGCCACCTACTGCATCGGCATGGCGGCCAGCATGAGCACCGTGCTCCTCGCCGGCGGGACCAAGGGCAAGCGCTTCGCGCTCCCCAACAGCCGCGTCATGATCCACCAGCCCAGCGGCGGCGCGGGCGGGCAGACCGCGGACATCGCCATTGCGGCCAAAGAGATCCTCCGTTGGCGCAAGACGCTCAATGACACGCTCGCCCTCCACACGGGCAAGACGGCCGACCAGATTGAGAAGGATTCGGACCGCGACTACTACCTGAGTGCCGAGGAGGCGAAAGCCTACGGCATCGTGGACCACGTCGTGCAATCCACGCGCGAGGCTCAAGCTCTCGTGCAAAGCGCCGCCTGACGAGCGCTTTAGGACAAACTCCGACCTCGACACCGGCGCGGCCCCCGCGCCACCCTTTACCATGGCCAAGTCTTCACGCATGACGCTGTGTTCCTTCTGCGGCAAATCGCAGGCGGAAGTTAAAAAGATTATCGCCGGTCCCGGCGTATATATCTGCGACTCTTGCGTTAACGTCTGCAAGACGATCATCGACCGCGAGGTCAAGGCGCCTACGGCCGAGGCCAAGCCGGCCTTCCGCCTCATCAAGCCGTCGGAGATCAAGAAGACCCTCGATGACCACGTCATCGGCCAGGATCACGCCAAGAAGGTCCTCTCCGTGGCGGTATATAACCATTTCAAGCGCCTCAACTTCAACGCCGGCGAGCCGCTCAAGGATTCGGTCACGCTGTCGCCCGAGTTTGACGGCGTCGAGGTCGAGAAGAGCAACATCCTGCTCGTGGGCCCGACGGGCTCCGGGAAGACCCTGCTCGCCCGCACGCTCGCGAAGATCCTCGATGTGCCGTTCGCAATTTCCGATGCGACGACCCTGACCGAGGCCGGTTATGTCGGCGAAGACGTCGAGAATGTCGTCCTCCGACTGCTGCAGAATGCGAATTACGATGTGAAGCGCGCCGAGTGTGGCATCATCTACATCGACGAAATCGACAAGATCGGCCGCAAGACCGAGAACGTTTCGATCACGCGCGACGTGTCCGGCGAGGGCGTGCAGCAGGCGCTGCTGAAGATCCTCGAGGGCACAACCTGTAACGTGCCCCCGCAGGGTGGCCGCAAGCACCCGAACCAGGAGTACGTGCAGATCAACACGTCGAACATCCTTTTCATCTGCGGCGGCGCGTTTGTCGGTCTCGACGCCATGGTGCAGCGCCGCCTCGGCTCGCGCAGCCTCGGCTTTTCGGCCGTCGCGGCCCAGCAGGATGAGACCCTTGCTCCGGAGCAGCTCATGAAGTCGCTGACGCCGGAAGACCTGATCCGCTTCGGCATGATCCCCGAGTTCATCGGCCGCCTGCCGGTCGTCTCGGTGCTGGACCAGCTCAAGATCGCCGATCTCGAAAAGATCCTCCTCAAGACGAAGAACGCGACGGTTAAGCAGTACTCGAAGCTCTTCGCGATGGACGGCGTGCGCCTGAAGTTCACGCCGGATGCGATCAAGGCGATCGCCGGCAAGGCGATCGAGCTCAAGACGGGCGCCCGCGCCCTCCGCTCGATCATGGAAAATCTCATGCTCGAGGTGATGTACGAGCTTCCGCAGCGCGATGATGTGACGGAAGTCGTGATCAACTCCGCGGTCGTCGCCGGCCGCCAAAAGCCGACGTTGCGTCGAGCGGGCAAGACAGAGCCGAAGCAGAACGCGGCGTAAGCGCGCTTCGCGCGTGAAGATCGTAAATCGGAGATCGAGTAGGGCGGGTCTTTGACCTGCCTTTCTTACGCACAGAGGGCGGGTCAGAGACCCGCCCTACCTTCCGCCGACGGCTTCTTTGTCTTCTTCATGACCATTCTATCTGGAAAGTCGGCGTTCACGAGTACGCGAATGAATCCATCCATCTTCGGGAGCAATCGACGGGTAAGCGATGGAACAAAGACCGATGAATCCGGGAAGTCCTTAGTCTGTGCCTTAGGCTCCAACAAGATGACTTCGCCGTCGAACCTCCAGGTCCCTTCCTCTTTGCTGTAGTTGATCGGCATTTCACCGTTTGGACCGATGACGCACATGAACACCTTGTGATTGAGGATGTATGAACCATCGTCCGCTAGTTCGACGCTCATCCACTCATTAAAGCCGCCTTGGGTCATTGTGTAATAACCGACGACATCACTCTTTACTTTCTCCGGTGGCGAAACGAAGCCCGCCAGGAGAGCGGAAAAGATCACAAAGAAAAGCGGCTTCATTTTCCGTCCAATGTTGATGCTAAAGCGCACGCGGCAAGCGAGCTTTGAACAAACCGGCAGTCCAAGTCCCGTCTATCGATTCGAACGAGCGATCCGCCTGACAACTGGATGGTCTTGTGCGAACCGCCTCACCAGTGCGCGTAGTCGCCCTTTTCGAGCCCCTTCGCGAACTCGACAAGCAACTTCACGCAGCGTTCCACATCCTCCAGATCCACGACTTCGCTGGGCGTGTGCATGTAGCGGAGGGGAATAGAGATCAGGCCCGTCGCCACGCCGCCTCGGCCCATTTGGATGGCTCGGGCATCGGTACCGGTGGGGCGGGGATCGGCGTCGAACTGGTAGGGGATCTTCGCCTTCTTGGCCGCGGCGAGGAGGCGCTGGTAAACCTTGGGATTGATGTTGGCGCCGCGGCAGAGGATCGGGCCGCCGCCGAGCTTGGTCTCGCCGTATTTGCGGTTGTCGCAGTCGGGGTGGTCCGTAGCGTGGCCGACGTCGATGGCGACGGCGATGTGCGGGTTGACCGAGTAGGCGGCGGTGGTGGCGCCGCGGACGCCGATTTCCTCTTGGGAGGTGGCGACGCTGACGACCTTGGCGGCGAGTTTCTTCTTCTCTTTGGCGAGGCGGATGAGGACTTCGCCGACAACGTAAGCGCCGACCTTGTTGTCGAACGCGCGGGCGGCACCGATGCTACCGTGGAACAGCTCGAATTCGTGGTCGTAGGTCGCGGCATCGCCGATCGAGACGCGCTCAAGCGCCTCCTTCTTCGACTTGGCGCCGATGTCGATCCAGATCTCGTGAATTTCAGGGACCTTCTTGCGGTCGCCTTCGTCCATGAGGTGGATGGCGCGCTTGCCGGTAACGCCTTTGACGGGTCCGTTGGCCGTCTGGATGATGACACGGCGGCCGGAGATCACGGTGCGGTCATGGCCGCCGATCGTATCAAAATAGATGAACCCGTCCTTGTTGATGAAGGTGATGATGAACCCGAGCTCGTCCATGTGGCCGGCCAGCATGAGCACTGGATCGCCGGAGGGATTGAGCGTGGCGATGCGGTTGCCCATCGCGTCCATCGTATAGGTGTCCGCGGCGGGTTTGACGTGGTGGTCGAAGACCGCCTGGGCTTCGGACTCGTAGCCAGAGGGCGACCGGGCATGGAGCAATTCGGTGAGGAAAACGGGGGCTTGATACGTGGGCATTGAGCGAGGGTCGTCGAAGACGGTCGCGGCGGAAAGAAAAATTCGGCCGGTTGATGCAGGTCGGGTTTTACGCGCGACAGGATTTTCCGGATGTCGGGCGCAAAGCCCGACCCACGACGAGCATAAGGCGGCCCTACAACGGCCAAATTTCAGCTTTGCCTCAGGGCCGGTTTAAGTGAGTTCTTGGGCGCTTCATGACCATCTATCCCGCCATCGACATCAAGGGCGGCCGCGCTGTGCGGCTGACGCAGGGGCGCGCCGACCAGGAGACGATCTACGCGGAGAACCCGGGGGACGTCGCAGCCCAGTTCAAGGCCGCGGGGAGTGCCTGGGTGCATGTGGTGGATCTCGACGGGGCCTTTGCCGGCGAGCCGCAGAATCTGGCGGCGGTGCAGGCGATTGCGGCGCTGGGGATGAAGGTACAGCTCGGCGGTGGCCTGCGCACGCGGGCGGCCGTGGAGCGGGCGCTGGGCTTTGGCGTGAGCCGGGTGGTCATCGGCACGCGCGCGGCCGAGAGCGAGGCTTTCGTGGGCGAACTGGTGCAGACATTCGGCGACAAGATCGCCGTGGGGATCGATGCCAAAAACGGCCAGGTCGCGGTCAAAGGCTGGGTCGCCACCGCCGGCATGAGCGCGCTGACACTTGCGCAGCGGATGGATGCGCTGGGCGTGTGCACGCTGATTCACACTGACATTGGCACCGATGGTATGCTGACCGGGCCAAATTACCCAGCGCAGGAGGCGATGCTGAAAGCCGGCAAGTTCAACGTGATCGCCAGCGGTGGCGTGAGCCGCCGCGAGGACGTGGTCGAACTGGCCAAGCTGGCGCAGCGTCACCCCCGGTTGGACGGGGTGATTGTAGGCAAGGCGCTTTACGAGAAGCGCGTCGATCTGGCGGACCTGCTGGCGATCGCCGCAGGGTAGGGGCGCCGTCTTGCGGCGCCCGGTCTTTTCCGCCGGCGATAACGAAACGGGCGCAGCAAGACTGCGCCCCTACATCAGTCTCTCGGCACGAACAACAAATCGTGTCCGATGATGGCGTGCGTGCTCCCGGAATCGGTTCCCACCACCGAGTGATCATAGCCGAGCGGGGTGAGTAGAGCGAACACGCCCTGCACCTCCGGCTCGCTGTGAAATGCGACGATGAGGATAGGCCGCCGCGCCGCGAGCGCCTGACGCGCCCCGGCCAGGGCGTGATGCGCGTGGCCTTCGACATCCACCTTGATGAAGTCTGGTGGCCGCAATTGACCGGACGCGACCAACTCGTCGAGCACCAGCGTGCGCACGCCGATGGGTCGTGTAACCTTGCCGAGCGTTTCATTTTCGTAGGCAAGGTGAGTGGTCGTGCTGCGCAAGTCGCCATAGGTCAGCAGCCGGGCAGTGCCCGAGCGGTCGGAAACCGCGGCCTCGAATGTCTTCATCCAAGTGAGCCCGTTCATCCGCCGGTGCCGCTCAAGCCGCGCATAACTGACAGGATTGGGTTCGAACGCGGCCACTTCGCCCGCGGGTCCGGTGTGTCGGGCGAGCCCGACGCTGTATATCCCGAAGTGCGCGCCTAGATCCCAGCAACTCCAGCCCGAGATGTCCCCCAGTCCCATCAGTTCCGCGTGCATCGCAGGCTCCTGGGTGCCGCGCCAATAGGCGCTCCACGGATAGAGCGTCCAGCGCGCGCCCGCGGCGATGCCGGACCGCACCCGTACCGGCCAGTATTGAAGCCGGGTCAGGGCAAGGAACCCGTCGAGAAGACGAATCAAGGCCCCCCTCATTTCCCCGTGATCTTTTCGGCGATTTCCTCGAGCGGATACGTGATGATCTCGGCGAGGGTGGGGTGGTACCACGGCGCGCGGAGCAGATCAAAAACCGTGGCGCGCATCGCGAGCGGTCCGCTGAAGGCGTGGATGAGTTCCCCGGCGTCCTTGCCGACGATCTCGGCCCCGAGGATGCGGCCGTGCTTCGGCTCGGCGATGACCTTCACGTAACCATAATTGGCGTCCATCAGAATGGATTTGCCGTGATCGTTGAAGGGGTAGCTGGCCGTGAGATAGGGCGTGCCGGCTTCATCGAGCTCGTGCTCCAGCCGGCCGATGGTCGCGAGCTGCGGGTCGGTAAAGACAACGTTCAGCAGCAGGCCGGAGTCGATCGGCGTCAGGTTTTTGACCTTGGCGGCGTGGCGTGCGGCGAGTTCGCCCTGCTGGATGGCGACGTGGACGATCTCATGCGGACCCGAGCAATCCCCCGCGGCGTAAATGTGCGGCACGCTGGTCTGCTGCCACCGGTTGATGATAATCTGGCCGTTGGGCCGGGTGATCACGCCGGCGGCGACGAGACCGAGCCCGGCGGTGTTCGGTTCGCGGCCGAGCGCGTTGAAGAGATGGTCGCCGCGCCGCGTGAGGCGCTTGCCATCGTGGAGAAACGTGATGGCGGTGCCGCGCTTGTCCTGGGTGATTTTTTCGATCTTGGTGCCGGCGAACAGCTCGATGCCCTCGTCCACGAAGGCCTTTTGCACGACGTCGGAGGCATCCTCGGAGTGATCGCGCAGGATGTTCGGGCTGCGCTGGATGAGGGTGACGCGCGCGCCGATGCGGTTGAGAAACTGGGCAAGCTCGCACGCCACGATGCCGCCGCCGAGCACGAGCACGCTCTTCGGGATGAAGTCCAGCTCCAGCACTTCGTCGCTGGTCCAGAACTTGGCACCGACCAGGCCCGGGACCGCGGAAGGGACGCTGACTTTGGAACCGGTGCCGATGAGGATGTGCCTGGCGCGCAGCGTACGCCCGTCTTTCCAGCACATTGGGATCCTAAGCTTAGAATTCCACGTGGACAAGTTGTCGCG
>JADMIO011426299.1_pt1 | contig 12407 bp, 11 predicted proteins | sample 8958161 | NCBI WGS metagenome assembly JADMIO01 (sample SAMN16585339, study PRJNA669376) | soil metagenome | isolation source: Crop rotation soil | place: USA: Cullars Rotation, Alabama | collected 2011 | reverse complement strand
GGCCGCGACTTCAAGTCACGTGAATTCCAAGCTTCGGATCCCACTGTGCTGGAAAGACGAGCCGCTGCCGAGCGTCTTGAATGCGTCGATCCCGACGATCGACCGGATCGACACCTGCTGGCCGCGCGCGGGCGGCGGCGTGTGCGGCAGCGCGAAGCTGTACAACCCCAGCAATGCGCTCGCGATGGCAGTCGCATACAGCGGCGCCGCGGTTTCTTCAGCCGCCTGACCGATCATCGGACTGAGCACGAAGCTGATGAACAGCCCCGCAACGATCCATCCAATCGTCCCGAACACCCGGATGAGCGGAAACTGCTTCTCCTGATCCTGCAGGTTGTGAAACGCCAGTGAGCTCGAGAGGCCGAGCGTCGGCATGTAACAGATGTTGTACAGCAGCAGGAGCAGGATGAATGTCGATGGAGATCCCGTCGTACGCGGAACCATGAACATCACGACGGCCCCGAGCAGGTGCAGGAACCCGAGCACGCGCTCAGTGGCGAAATACCGGTCCGCGACGAGGCCGAGGAAGAACGGCGCCACGATCGCCGCGATCGGGTTCACGGTGAATGGCCAGTACGTCTGATCGGCCATGCCGTGCTTCGTCATGTACACCGCCACGGTGGTGTACCACGCTCCCCAGATGAAGAACTGCAGAAACATCATGGTGGAGAGCTTGAGTCGAGTGGACATAGCGGAAGGAATGAGGGTGGGATGGAGGAGTCGAACGCCCTAGAGCGTCCGGATCTTCACATTGCGGAGCTGCAGGGGACCTTCATGGTCGCCCTGAATGCCGATGTAGCCCTGTTTCGCGCGCCCATATTTGGGATAGTCCTTGAACTTGCTGGCCTTTACGCGCTTCTCCCAGTCCGGGCTCCACAGCTCGTACTCCACGACCTTCTTGCCGTTGAGCCAGTGCTCGATGTGCGGACCCTTTGCGACGATGCGTCCGGAATTCCACTCGCCACCCGACCGGACGTTGCCGGAGTCGGAAGGGTAGAGCGCGTAGGCCGCTGCTGCGGATGTCCGACGATCGCGGCCATCGGCATGCTTCGCGTCATCGAGCAGCTGATACTCTGGCGCGCTCCAGTAGATGTGATCGTAATCCTCGGTGCCGCGGTAGAAGATGCCGGCGTTCCCGCCAGGAGCCACCTTCCAGTCGAACGTGAGCTCGAAATCACCGAACTTGTCGCGGCTCACCAGATCTTCAGTGCCGATGTCCTTCGTCAGGGCGCCGTCCACCGCGTGCCAGGTTCCGGGCACCGAATCCTTCTTGTATGCACGCCATTGGGTCGGTGCGTTGCCATCGAACAGCAGCCGCCAGCCAGCTGCCGACTCTTCGGCCGTGAGCTGGTTGTACGAGGGCGTCGCCGCCTGGCGGACAGGACTGGTGTCGGCGCTCTGGGCCGGACGCTCTGAGCATCCGGACGCGACGAGCAGTGTGGCGACGAACGAGAGTGTCGTTCGTTGGGTAATGAACATCGTCAGGGGTCTCCGGCGCATGGGCGCCATGGTCGCGGGCTTGAATAACACTTCGGCGAGCGCCGCGCGAGTACTGGCAACGTCCCGGATGGGGGCGGCGTATACTATAGACATGATGTACCGCTCAATTGTGCACTTGGGCGGCGTGGTATTGCTCGCGGCGGCATCGACCGCGCTCGCTCAACGCCCCGCTGCGATGACCGATACACTCCGCCTCTCCATCGACGAGGCGGTCACCATGGGGCTGCGCGTCTCGGACGAAGTCCGGCTGAGCGCGGCTCAGGCCGACATTGCCGACGCGCAGTACGATGCGGCGCGGGCCTCGCTGCTCCCGCAGCTGCGCATCAACAGCGCGTACACCCGCACGTTCGAGAGCGCGCGCAGCAATGCGGTGAGCGCGGTGTTCAATCAGCCCAACACGTATACCGTCAACGCGAACCTGTCCCAGACCCTGTTCCAGGGTGGACGGCTCGTCGCGACCGCTCGTGCCGCGAGCAGTCTGGCGCGCGCCGCGGAACTGGACGCCACGGAACAGCGGGCTCTCTTCACCGTGAATGTTCAGCGCGCCTACCTCAACGCGCTGCTCGCCGAACGGTTCGTCGAGCTCCAGGAAACCAACCTGCAGCTGGCGTCGTCGCGTCTCACACAGGTGCAGCAGTTCCAGCAGGCGGGTCGGGCGGCGCAGTACGACGTCCTGCGCGCCAAGGTCGAGCGGGCCAACATCGAGCCGCTGGAGATCCAGGCACGCAACGATCGTGACCTCGCGTATCTCGAGCTCAAGCGGCTGCTCAATCTGCGCGTGGATCAGCCGATCGCGCTCACCAGCACCATCGATCCCACGGCGGCGCAGACATTTGTGGCGTCATATCTCGACTCCACCGAAGCTCCGGACCGTCCGGCGCTCCGGTCGGCAGAGCTTGTGGCTCGCAGTCGTCACCTCGCGGTAACCGCGGCGCGCGCCGATCTTTTCCCGACGATCACATACTTCTTCCAGACGGGCTATCAGGCCTTCCCGCCGCCGGGCTTTGGCTTCCCCGCGCAGCGTGGCTTCCGTGACGCGGCATCCTGCCCATCCACTGCGGCCGCCGGCGCACTGTGCCAGAACGGCGGCTGGTTCGAGGATCGCAACATGGGCATCCAGTTCTCCTGGCCAGTGTTCGATGGCCTCCGCGCGAAGAGCGCGCTGGAGCTGGCGCGTGCCCAGACGCGCATCGCCGATCTCCAGCTGCAGCAGGAACGCGAGCAGGTCGCCGTCGAAGTGGAGCGCGCCCGCGCCGAGCTGCGTCGGGCGAAGGCGGTGTTCGATGCACGGCGCGAGACATCGACGGAGGCAAACGAGGCATTTCGGCTCGCCTCGCTGCGCTTCTCGCGCGGTCTCAGCACTCAGCTTGAAGTGTCTGACGCACAGCTCGCGCTCCTTACCGCCGAAGGCGGCGAAGCGCGCGCTACGTACGACCTCTACCTCGCGACCGCCGAGATGGCACGCGCGCTCGGTCGTCCCATCCCAATGCCGGCAACGACGCGCGTTCCGACGCGCCGAACGAACGATTAAGTGAGTCTCATTACACCGCGGTATCTCGGCGCGCTCGGCGCGCTTCTGCTTCTCTCCGCCTGCTCGGGGAAGGACGACGACTCTCCCGTGCCGTCGGCGCAGGCGCGTCCCGCCAATGCGGGTCTGACCCCCGGCACTGGTGGTAACGTCGCCGGCGGTGGCGCTCCGGGCGGGAGGACTGCGCCCACCATCACTCTCGCCGCCTCCGACATCGCCAGCGTCCGCAAGGAGTCGATCGAGGAAGGCATCGCGATCACCGGCGACCTGCGTCCCATCGAAAGCGTCGACGTCCGGGCGCGCCTCGAGGGAGATCTGGTCGGGGTGTACGTGCGTGAAGGTCAGCGGGTGAGCGCCGGCCAGGTCCTGGCGCGCTTCGAGGCGTCGGAGCAGGAGAGCGGTCACACGAGCGCCGAAGCGGATCGCGTCGCCGCGGAATCCGAGCTGGCCACCGCGCAGTGGAATCTCGAGCAGACAAACGAGCTCTATAAGGCGGGCGCTGTCGCCGAACGCGATCTCAAGATGGCGCAGCAGACGGTGACGTCCGCGCGTGCCCGCGTCGCGGCGGCCCAGGCGCGTCTCCGCGCGACCGGGTCGCTGGTGCAGGACACGCGCGTCCTGGCCCCGACGTCCGGCGTCATCGAGCGCAAGCTGGTCGAGAACGGCGAGCATGTGGCGCGGGGGGCGTCGATGTTCAGCCTCGTCCGCAGCGACGTTCTCGAGCTGGCGGCGGCGGTGCCGTCACGCCAGGCCAACGCGGTGCAGGTGGGACAGACGGTTCACTTCAGCGCTGACGGCCGGTCGTTCGACGGCAAGCTCGCGCGCGTCAGTCCCACCGTCGACCCCGCGACACGAAGCGTTGCGGTGTACGTGCAGATCCCGAACGCGCGCGGCACGCTCAAGGGTGGGACGTTTGCGAGTGGGCGCGTCGTGAGCCGGACCGTGAGCAACACGCTCGTCGTTCCCAGCGCCGCCGTACGCCAGTCGGCGGACGAGGGCAAGCCGTACGTCTATCGCCTCGCTGGCAAATCCATCGACATCGCATCGGTGCAGCTGGGCGTCGTGGATGAACGCGCCGGCAAGGCAGAGATCGTCGACGGCCTGTCCGAAGGCGACCGCGTCGTTGTCGGCAACGTCGGCGCGCTTGGCCGCGGCATGCAGGTCATCATCGCCGGCGAAGAAAGCAACGGACGGCAGGGCGCCCGCAACGGCGCCAAAACGCAGTAGCGAGAGTCTCCCATGTTCCTCTCCGACGTTTCCATCAAGCGCCCCGTATTCGCCACGATGCTGATGGTGCTGCTCGTGGTACTGGGCATCGTGTCATTCCGCCGGCTGGCCATCGACGAATACCCCGACGTGACCTATCCGGTCGTGATCGTCAGCACGACGTATCCGGGGGCGTCGCCGGAATCGATGATGCGCGACGTCTCCAAGCCGCTGGAGGAAAGCCTCAACACCGTACAGGGTATCAAGGAAATTTCGTCGACGTCGCTCCAGGGCAATTCGCTGGTGCGACTGATGTTCAATCTCGGTGTGGATGTCGCCGTCGCGCAGCAGGACGTACAGGCCAAGGTCGCCCGCATCCGTCGCCAGCTCCCGCCCAACATCGAAGAGCCGGTCATCCAGCACTTCGACCCCAACGAATCTCCGATCATGGGGATCGCCGTGCAGAGCCGCGAGCGTCCACTGCGCGAGCTCACCGACATCGCGGAAGAGGTGATCGCGACCCGACTCGAGGCGATACCCGGCGTCGGCGGCGTGAACCTGAACGGTGGCTATCGCCGGCAGATTCGCGTTCAGCTCGATCCCGACGCGATGCGGTCCTACGGCATCAGCCCGGCGCAGGTCTCCGCGGCGCTCGACCGCGAAAACCAGGACGTGCCCGCCGGACGCGTGCAGCGTGGTGCGACCGAGCAGCTCGTGCGCATCACTGGCCGCATTGTCGACCCCAGGGCCTTCGCGGACATCGCCGTCGCCGTACGGAATGGCATCCCGGTCAAGCTTGGTGACGTGGCCACGGTCGTGGACGGCGTCGAAGATCGCCGAAACGGCGCCGAAATCGCTGACAGCAGTGGCAGCTCGCCGACGGTGTCGCTCGAGGTGCTGAAGGTCTCGGGCTCGAACACCGTGGAAGTCGCGGATTCCGTGCGGAGCGCGATCGCGTCGATCGAACGCCAGGTGCCGACGGACGTCAAGCTCACGCTCATTCGCGATGACTCGCGCCGCATTCGCGAGTCGCTGCGTGACGTCGAGATCTCCATCGTGCTCGGCGCGCTGCTCACGATCGCGATCATCTATCTCTTCCTGAATTCCTGGCGCTCGACGGTGATCACGGGTCTCACCCTCCCGGTCTCGATCATCTCGGCGTTTTTCATCATGTGGGTCTTCGGCTTTACCATCAACACGATGACCCTGATGGCCCTGTCGCTCGCGATCGGTTTGCTGATCGACGACGCCATCGTGGTGCGCGAAAACATCGTGCGGCACGTCGAGATGGGGAAAGACCACCATCAGGCGGCCAAGGACGGCACCGACGAGATCGGTCTGGCGGTCATCTCCACATCGCTCGCCGTCGTCGCCGTGTTCGTGCCGGTCGCGTTCATGGGCGGCATGATCGGCAAGATCTTCTTCCAGTTCGGCGTCACCGTCGCGTTTGCGGTGCTCGTGTCGCTCTTCGTGTCGTTCACCCTCGATCCGATGCTGTCGAGCGTGTGGTTCGATCCGGAGATCGAGGGTGCACATGGCCACTCCAGCGAGAGGCCGCGCAATCCGGTCAAGCGCTGGGTGCTCGGGTTCAATCAGTGGTTCGAGGGCGTTGCGGACAAATACCCGGCAGCGCTTGGCTGGGCGCTCCATCGCCGGTGGACCGTCGTCGGCATCGCCGGCGCCAGTATCGTCATCGCGTTCTTGATCATCCCGCGGCTCGGCTTCACGTGGATGCCGGACATCAACGGCGATGAGTTCTCCGTCGGTTTTCGCGTTCCTCCCGGATCGCGGCTCGAGTACACCATGGCCAAGGGGCGCGAGATCGCGACGTTCCTGCGGCAGCAGCCGGAGGTCGAGTTCACCTACCTCACCGTGGGCGGCGGGTTCCGCGGGACGCCGAACAACGGCAACATTTTCGTCCGGCTGCGGCCGAAGAACGAGCGCAAGCGCGATCTCTTCGCCATTCAGGAAGATCTCCGCGGCAAGCTGCGAAACCTGCCTGGCGTTCGGCCGCAGATTCAGGGTCAGCAGTCCATTTTCGGCGGGCGCGGACGGCCGATCAACGTCAACGTCCAGGGGCCTGAGCCCACGCGTCTCAAGATCGCCGCCGCGCGGGTGCTCGAAGCCATCCGGGCCGTGCCCGGTGTCGCCGAGCCGCTGTCGAGCGAGGAGGGCGAGATCCCGCAGCTCGACGTGCGAGTGAACCGGCAGGAAGCCTGGCGTGCGGGACTCGGCATCAACAGCATCGCGTCCACGCTTCAGCCGCTGTTTTCCGGCCAGCGATCCACCCGATGGGAGGACCCGCAGGGCTATTCGCACGACGTCGTCGTGGTGTATCCCGACTCGATGCGAAGCTCGGCTGCGGACGTCGCCGAGATTCCGGTGTCCAGCTCGTCCACCGATTCCCGCACAGGCAGCGGTGTCATGGTCCCGCTGTCGCAGGTGGCCGACGTGCGCGCTGGCGTTGGACCGCAACAGATCGAACGACGCAGCCTCGAGCAGCAGGTGACCGTGTCCGCTGGCGTGCTTCCCGGCTTCGCGCTGGGCGACGTCGCTGACCGTGCCAAGGCCGCGATCGATTCACTTGGCCTGCCACCGGGATATCACGCCGTGTTTACGGGTGACGTTCAGAACCTTCGCGAGACTCAGGGCTATGTGCTTGAGGCCATTCTGCTCGCGATCGTGTTCATCTATCTGATTCTGGCGTCGCTCTTTGGATCGTTCCTGCAGCCGTTGTCGATCATGGTGGCCTTGCCGCTCAGCTTCGTCGGCGTGGCTCTGGCCCTGCTCGTCACCGGTGGGAACCTCAATGTGATGACGATGATCGGGGTCATCATGCTGATGGGTCTCGTGACGAAGAACGGCATTCTGCTGGTCGACTTCGCCAATCAGCAGCGCGCCACCGGGCTGGATCGGCGGGAAGCGTTGCTTTCGTCCGGACGCATCCGCTTGCGCCCTATCGTCATGACCACTGTTGCAATGATCTTCGGCATGCTGCCCCTCGCGCTTGCCATCGGCGCGGGTGCCGAGCAACGCGCCCCCATGGCGCGCGCGGTGATCGGTGGTCTCATCACGTCGACGCTGCTCACGCTGTTCGTCGTCCCGGTCGTGTACACGCTGCTCGACGACGCCGCTGCATGGTTGACGAGTCGCGGTCGAGGGCGGGAGCCGCATAAGGAGCTGCGGCCAGCGCACATTCCAGAGGCCGCGGGCGTCGGCGACTGATTTCGTGCTACGCCTCGTGCGCTCGAGTGCACGAGGCGCTTGACGGATCGTCCGGAACCCCTTACTAGGGTGTGTTGCTACACACGCATCGATCGACAGGCATCGGTGAATCCTTGTAGGTCACACATCCTGACAGAGGAGGGCGGTCATGCCGCGGGGTGACGGGATGGAACGCGAGTTTCGATTCGCGGATGGCGAGGACGACTCGGAAGATCTCGGCTACGGCGGCGGTGCCGGTGGCGGTGGCGGTCGTAAGTACGACGACGACGATGACGATGAGGGCGGTTGGGCCACGCATCGCGAGACCGACGACCTCTGGGACAGCACCGACGACATGGATGAGGATGAGGAAGGCGGCGAGTCCGAAGCCGTTCCCGAGTCCGAGGAAGACGACGAAGAGCCGGCATTTGGCGGCGGGCGCAGCTCAGCCGGCCGAAGCACCGGCAGCGGTAGTGGTGGTGGTGGTGGTGGCGCGAGCGGTGGAGGGGGCGGCGCCAGCCGCGCATCCTCGGGTGGTGCCATGAAGGCCGCCGCTTCCGGCAGTGCGAAAAAAGCCGGCGGCGCGGCAAAAAGTGCCGCCAAGAAGTCGAGCGGGAAGAAAGCTGCGAAGAAGGCCGCCAAGAAAGGCGCGGCCCGCAAGGGTGGCGCGAAGAAGGCCGCCAAGAAAGGCGGGAAGAAGAGCGGCGGCAAGAAAGGCGGCGCCAAGAAGACGGGCGGCGGCGGAAAGAAGCGCCGTCGCTGAGCAACTCGGCAATCGTGAAACGGCGGGGCGATCTCACCATCGCTCCGCCGTTTCGCTCCTCTGTGCCGCGCTCTAATATCCCTGTCCCCGTTCGACCCCCCGTCTTACCTCAGCCTTCAGCCCTCGACCCGCCGCCGTGGATTCGCCGGTCACGCTCCTGCGCACGCACTCGAAGCATGCGCCCTGGAATGCGCGTGGGCTCGCCGCACACGTGACGGCCCTGGTCGACGCGGCGGGGATGCGGCCGACGAATGCGTCCGCGCGAGCGGCACCGAGCGCGCGCGCCGTGCGCTTCTACGTGGCGAGTGGCTTGCTCGACCGCCCCGAGGGCGCCGGCACCTCAGCCACGTACAACTATCGGCACTTTTTGCAGTTGCTGGCCATCAAGATTCGCCAGCGCGAGGGTGCGACCCTCGAGACGATCAAGAAGGAAATGAAGGAGTTCGCGGGCGATGCCCTCGAACGTCGCGTCGCGACGTCACTCGCGCCTGCTCTCGGCTCTGGCGCCGACGCCGTGCAACGCCATGACGACGAGCCCGCACCCATCTGGCGCAGAGTGAGCGTCGCCGACGGCATCGAGCTGCACGTCCGCGAAGACACCCCCGCCGCACGTGACACCGCCGTGGTCGCGATGCGCGAGGCTGTTCGCGCTGCGCTCGGCCGCGAGGACGTGCGCTAGCCGCCTACAGCAGCCGCGACAAGACCGACGATCCGAGCTCGATCAGACGATCCGTCATCGAGCGCTTCTTGAACTCGGCTAACCGGATCTCACGCGCGTAACGCAGGTCGTCGAGGAACGTCGAATCGAGGATGGCTCCCAGCCGTGCGTCCCAGGCAACGAGGTTGGATTCGTTGTTGAACGCCAGCGACCGGTTGTCGAAGTTCATCGACCCGATGGTCGACCACACGCCATCCGCCACAATGGTCTTCGCGTGAATCATCGTGGGCTGGTATTCGTAGATCCGCACTCCGGCACCCAGGAGCGTCTCGTATCGCGCACGGCCGGCGTACCAGGTGGTCAGCACGTCGGATTCCTTGCTCACGGTGAGCACGCGCACGTCCACCCCGCGCCGCACCGCGGCAATCAGCAGGTCGCGGAAATCGTCGTCCGGGACGAAGTACGAGTTCGTGACGTACAGAGTGCGGCCGGTGCCCGCGATCGTCAGCGCCAGGAATCGCTCTGCCGCCGTGCTCCCGGTCGTCGTCGAGGTGAACAACAGCCCCGCGGTGACTGGGCCGACGCTGCGATGGAAGCTGCTCTTCGGAAAGAATCGTTCGTCGACGAGGAGCTCACCGGTCGCCTCCACCCAGGCCGCCGCAAACGCGGCCTGCAGCTCCATCACGGCCGGACCCTCGAACCGCACATTCGATTCACGCCAGTGATCCTTGGAACGCCCGTCGCCCAGCCAGTAATCAGCGAGCCCGAAGCCCCCGGTGTATCCGATTTGCCCGTCCGCTACGATCACCCGCACATGCGAGCGGTCCGCGGCATTGTGGATCGAATACCACTTGAGCTTCCGCAGCACCGCGACTTCCACCCCGTCGCGACGCAATCCCGTCACCCAGCTCTTTTTCAGCGTTTGCGATCCGAAAGCATCGAGGAGCAGAAGCACCCGGACACCCGCCTTCGCACGCGCGGAGAGAATCGACGCCAGCGTATCGGCGACGGCGCCGGGCTTCGAGAAGTACATCTGCACCGTGATGGACCGCTGCGCCGCCCGCAGGTCCGCCCATATCCGCGGGTACGTGCCGTCGCCGTTCAGCAGTTGCTCGACCTGATTGCCGGTCTCCAGATGCACGCCGGAGAACAGCGCCATGAGATCGCGGAATGATGAATCGCTCACGACCGGTGTGGTCCCGCGCGTGCCGTAGACCACCTGGCGGAGTGGCGTTCCGCGTGTCACGGTCAGCAGCCCGATGAGCGCCAGCACCGCGCCGACGATGATGCCAATGGTGATCGCGAGTGGTCGTAACCGGGTCATGAGCGGTACCTTCTTGCCGGTTGCATGCCAGCCTCGTGCGTGACCCTTTAACCGTCATCGAACGTCGTGCTTTCACTGGTCACCGGAGTCGGATCCAGAGGACAGGTCGGAGAATCGGTCGCGTTGGCCCTCGCCCGCCGTGGGGACACCGTGCTCTGCGTCTCGCGAAACGAGCGCGAGGTGCAGGACCGGGCCAACGAAATTCGCGAGGCCGGCCTCGATGCCCGCGGGTTCGCTTGCGATCTCTCCGATGCCGACGCTGTTGCCGAGCTCGCACGCCATGTGCGTTCGGAATATGACCATCTCGATGCACTGGTGAATCTCGCGGGCGGTTTCGGGATGTCGGGGAAAATCAGCGACAGCGATCCGGCAACGCTTCAGCGCATGCTGCAGATCAACCTCCTCACCGCATACCTGACGACGCGGGCGTTTGCGCCCCTCGTCATCGCCGCGCGCGGCTCCATCGTGTTCTTCGCGTCTGAAGCAGTTCTCGAAAGTTCCCGAACCGCGCAGATGTCGGCGTATGCTGCGGCGAAGGCCGGCGTGGTCGCACTCATGCGCTCCGTCTCGGACGAGCTAAGAAAGGACGGCGTACGCGCCAATGCCCTCGCTCCAGCGTCGATTCGCACGGCTTCAAACGAGCAATCCATGGGACCCGACGGCAGCTATGTGGAACGGGACGAGGTCGCCGCGACGGTCGCGTTCCTGTGCTCGCCGGCCGCGAGTGCGATCACCGGACAGGTCATCCGACTGCGATGAACCTCGCGGTGCGTCGCCGCGCGGCGATGAAGCTGGTCGCCCTCGATCGTTCGCTCGAGGCGCTCCCCCTGTTCCGGCTCAGCGATTCCGCCGAGGACAGCACCGTCACCTTCACCACCGACAACGGCGGGCGTTGGCGTGTGCTCCCGGCTCCCGGCGATCGAATTCCCGGCACATTCGACCAGGACGTCTACATCGAGCTGTGCCGGCGGTACCACGAGCTGGACCACCCAGCCGATGGAGCCCTGTCGTTCACGCTCCACAGCTTCCTGCGCTCCATCGGCCGACGCGTCGATGGTCGGACCTACGACCAGCTGCGCTCGGGACTCACGCGACTCGAGCGCACGACGCTGGAATCAACCCGCGCATATCACTCTGCCACCATCGGCGGCGAATTCACGGGACAGTTCACTGTGCTGTCGTCGGTCTCCATCGAGCGCAGGCGCATCATCGACCGCGAGCAGCTCGGACTCTTTGCCGCCATGCCGGCGGCGGAGCCGGGCGTTGCCCGCGTCGTACTCCATCCGATCATCCGCGACAACATCGCCGCCCGACACGTCGTCACGCTGTCGCTGGCGCGTTACCTCGCGCTGCAATCGCCAGTCGCTCGGAGACTGTATCGATTGCTCGAAATCGCGCGAGTCAACGGAATGGTGACATGGCGCATCTCACTCGAACGTCTTCGCGAATTGCTGCCCCTGGTGCAGAAGTATCCGTCCCACCTGCAGCGCGTCCTTCAGCCCGCTCACGTCATGCTCACCGAAGCCGGTCTCGTCCGTGATGCCGGATTCCGGCAGCATCGCCGCGAGTGGCACGCCGAGTACGTCCTGGCGTCGAGAACCGAGTAATTCGGCGCGAGACGTGCCGTGGATTCGAACCGAGGGCAACCTTTCGCCGAATTCGGGAGTATAGAACCACATGGCAACAAAGCTCTTGAAAGAGATCCGCCGGGAGATCGAGATCGACGGCGAACCGTTCACGGTCGCGATTTCGCCCACGGGCGTGAAGTTGACGCGCAAGCGTTTCAGATCTGGTCGGGCAATGAGTTGGCGCGCGCTTTGGCAGAGCGTCGATGAAGAGCAGCCCGAGCAAGCGTCCGAGCCATCGCCAACCTGAGTCCAGAACCCGCTCGAATCTCGAAATCATTCGTTTTTCGCTACCTTCAGTCATCCCTGCTCCGGGTCATCATCATGCGTCGTCCACGTAAGCTTGCTGCCGTCGCCGTCGTCCTTCTGCCGCTCCTGGCAGGAGGATTTCTCCTGCAGTCCCGCGGCGGTCGCGATGGCTCGGTGCTGCTCGATCAGGTCCTGTCGCTCGTCTCGGAGCGGTTCGTCGACACGCTGCCCCAGGGCGCGATGTACGAGAAAGCTGCCCGCGGTCTCGTTCGCGAGCTGAACGATCCGTACACCGAGCTGCTGTCCCCGAAGGAGCTCAAGCAATTCACCACGCGCACCGGCGGGCGGTA
>JADMIO010690550.1_pt1 | contig 12408 bp, 8 predicted proteins | sample 8958161 | NCBI WGS metagenome assembly JADMIO01 (sample SAMN16585339, study PRJNA669376) | soil metagenome | isolation source: Crop rotation soil | place: USA: Cullars Rotation, Alabama | collected 2011 | reverse complement strand
GCCCGCCAATCGGACGGTCGCGCCGCTGCCGGGGGAGTCGCGTCTGGCGAACATCCGCCAGCTGACGTTTGGCGGAGAAAACGCGGAAGCGTATTTTTCCGCCGACGGCAAGCGGTTGATCTTTCAGTCCACGCGCGACGGCGTCAAGTGCGACCAGATGTTCACGATGAACGTGGACGGGTCCGACGTTCGCCGCGTCAGCAACGGGCAAGGCCGGACCACGTGCGGGTTCTACTATCCGGACGGCAAGAGCCTGCTCTATGCATCGACGCACGCCGGCGGACGCGAGTGTCCTCCGGTGCCGGATTTCTCGCGCGGCTACGTCTGGCCCATCTATCCTACCTACGACATCTATCGCGCGCAGCCGGATGGCTCGAACCCTCAACCGCTCACGACCACACCCGGGTACGATGCCGAGGCCACGATCGGACCGGACGGCCGCATCGTCTTTACCAGCGTCCGCGACGGCGACATGGAAATCTATGTCATGAACGCCGATGGATCCGGCGTGAAGCGGCTGACGAACCGCCCCGGGCCGGATGGCGGTCCGTTCTTCTCGAAGGACGGGTCGATGATCGTCTGGCGTGGCAAGCAGATTTCCGATGCGAAGGAATTGCAGGATTTCCGGACCCTTCTCAAGGAGGGCCTCTGGCGTCCGACAGACCTGGAACTGTTCGTGATGAAGAGCGATGGCACGGGGATCCGTCAGATCACGAAACTGGGCGGCGCCAACTTCGCGCCCTACTTTCACCCTGACGGGAAGCGCGTCGTCTTTGCGTCGAACTACGAGGATCCGAAGGGGCGCAACTTCGATATCTACGTCACCGACGTGGATGGTCCCCATCTGGAACGCATCACGTTCAACGACACCTTCGACGGGTTTCCCATGTTCTCCCCCGACGGCAAGCAGCTGGTCTTCGCTTCCAACCGCAACAACGCCAAGCCGACCGACACGAACATCTTCATCGCGGATTGGAAGGAGAAGTGAGCCGCCCCCCGCCGAATTCCCGGCGCAGGTCCTGACCAACGCTCACGGACATGGATCCCGCGATTGCCCTCCTACGCGATCTCGTGTCCATCGACTCGCGAAATCCCAGGCTCGGTCTCGGCGGACCGGGTGAACAGGCGATCGCGGCACATCTGGCGGACGTCTTCCGCGCAAATGGACTCGATGCGACCGTCACGGACGTCGAGGCCGGCCGCCCGAACGTCGTCGGCGTCCTAGAGGGCCGCTCGCCCGGTCACACGTTGATCCTGTGCGGCCACACCGACACCGTGGGCGTGGAGGGCATGGCCGCGCCGTTCGATCCGGTCATCAAGGATGGCCGTTTGTACGGGCGGGGAAGCCAGGACATGAAGGGCGGCGTCGCGGCCATGGTGGACGCGGCGTGTCACCTCGCCCGTCATGGCGGTCTCGACCGCGGGCGGCTCGTCGTGGCCTGCGTGGTGGACGAGGAGCTGGCCAGCGCGGGGGCCGAGGCGTTCGTCCGGGAGTGGCGCGGTGATGGCGCGGTCGTGACGGAGCCGACCGATCTGGAGATCGGCGTCGCTCACAAAGGTTTTGCATTCGTCGAGATCGAAACGCGCGGCGTAGCGGCCCACGGCAGCCGCCCTGCCGAAGGGCGTGATGCGATCTTCCGGATGGGGCGGCTGATTGGCCTGCTCGAGCAGCTCGATCGCAATCTCCAGGCCGGCGATCGTCATCCGCTGCTCGGGCCGGCGTCGCTTCACGCCTCGCATGTCGACGGCGGGCGGGAACCGAGCGTCTATCCGGATCGGTGCTTCCTTCAGATCGAGCGGCGGACGATTCCGGGCGAAGCCGCCGACCGGCCGTTGCGCGAGGTCGAAAGCCTGCTCGAGGCCTTGAAGCGGCAGGATCCCGAGTTCGAGGCCTCCGCGCACAGCTCGTTCAGCCGCAGCCCGTTTGAAATCGCTTCCGAGGCGGAGCTACCGCAACAGCTGGCGGCGGCCTGCAACGCCCTGCAGCGCTCGTCCTCCTTTGTTGGCATGTCGTTCTGGACCGACGCGCAACTCCTGAGCGGCGCGGGCATCCCCTCGGTCCTGTTTGGTCCGGGCGGAGCAGGACTGCACAGCCTCGAGGAATACGTCCGGATCGACGAGGTGGAAGCTTGCCGCAACGTCCTCGTCGACCTTGCCCGCCGATTCTGCTGATGAGCAACCTGCGCCGGCGGCTTCAAGGCCGGCCGCGACTGTTGAAGGTCGACAATCTCCCTATTTCTCGCCCAGGATGCCCTTCATCACGAACATGACGTTGGCGGGGCGCTCACCGAGGCGGCGCATGAAGTACGGAAACCACTCGCGCCCGAACGGGACGTAGATGCGGACGCCGTAGCCGTCGTTCTTCAACTGCGTCTGCAGATCGCGGCGCACGCCGTACAGCAGTTGGAACTCGAAGCGGTCCCTCGCGATGTGCTGTTGGGCGACCAACGTCTTGACCGTCTCGAGCATGTGCGGGTCGTGGGTCCCGATGGCGGGAAAATTTCCTTCGGCGAGCAGGACTCGCGCCATGCGTTCGAACGCGGCGTCGACATCGGCTTTCAGCTGATAGGCCACGTCGTCCGGTTCGTTGTAGGCGCCCTTGACGAGCCGGATACGGCCGCCCAACGCCACCACGCGGCGCATGTCCGCTTCACTTCGGCGGAGCGCCGATTGCAGCACGACCCCGACGTTTCGATAACCCTCGCGCCACACCTGCTCCCACGTATCGAGCGTGACGTCGACGTACGGTGAGTTCTCCATGTCGATTCGAACGAAGAAGTCGCCGGCCCGTGCGGCGTCGAGGATGCGCCGGAGGTTGTCGCGCGCGGCCTCGCGATCAACGTCAATGCCCAGCTGCGTGAGCTTCAGCGAGATGTTGCGGGTAATGCCCGCTGCGACGATGCGCGGAATGCTGTCGAGCCAGGTCCGGGTCGCCGCTGCCGCCGCCGAAAGCGACGTGACGCTCTCGCCCAGCTGATCGAGCGTCAGCCGCAGCCCCATGGCTTCGAGCCGGCCCGCCGCTACAATCGCTTCCTCCAGCGATTCACCGGCAATGAAGCGCCGTGCAAAGCTGTCACTGCGCCGCATGCCGTAGCGGGAGGCGATCCGTTTGACGGCGGCGCTGCCTGCCAGGAAGTGGAAGAAGCGCTTCGAGAGCGCCTGCATGGAGGCGCCGCCCAGGGCCGCAAGCCTCGCGTTCATCTGTCGAGATGTCGGCCGGGGGAGATGTCGGCAGACACGCGCGTCAGTGGGTTCTGGGGGCTCGTTTCGAACCGATGAGCAGGTGCTCGAGGGTCCGCGCGTAGTATCGCAGCGCATGCCGGTCGCGGATGCGCACGATCGAGCGCTCCTGGACGACCACGCCGCGTTCCACCAGGAGATCGAGGCCGGCATCGAGTGCCGCCCGTGGATCGGTGACGTCGACGTTGGCGCCGCGCGCCATGACGGTGTCGAGGATTGCGGAGATCGATGTTGCGAGATCCCGCCGCGACATCGAAGGACGCATGGCCGCGGCCACGACCGCTGTGGGCACGACCTTGTAGAGACGGCCGATCGTCTCGAGCGTGGCGTGCGCCAGCTTCAGGATGTCGCGTCTCGATTCCGTGTTGATGTCCCCCAGCGGCACGGGCGACCCGAAGGTCACGATGGCCCGCGACTGGTAGCCGACCGCGGCGCCGACCATTTCAGCCAGTTCGCGCGTGAAGGGACGCTGCACGCGCTTCTTCCCCTGACGCGCGAGGATCTTGTCCTCGAGGACGAGATCGTACGAGATGGCCACCGGCACGAGCACCAGGTCGCGACGGTCGGCCTGCATCGCGGCATGCAGGATGCCCGTTTTCGGGCCACGGATTTCGCCGCTGTAGCTGCGGCCGCCCTCCAGGTAGAACATCAGATCGTGCCGCTTCAGCGTTTCCGCGATGTACGCCTTCAGCGTCACGAGGTACGCCGGATCCTTCGCGTCGCGTCGAATGGGAATCGCGCCGGTGACGTGCCGGTGGATCAAGCCGAGTGGACCGCCGAAGAGGTTGATGCCTGCGGCAATGACCGGCGGCCGGATACCGTTGTCGTCGAGGATGAGCGGCTCGATCAGATAATCGAGGTGGCTCTTGTGATTCGAGACGTAGAGGACCCGGCCGGTGGCGGTGCTCTGCCGGGCGATGTCGATGTGCTCGCCGATACGATCGACTTTGCGCAGGATCGGGTACAGCGGGTGCTTCAGGGCGCGGTAAATCGGGTACCGCTGCGTGGTCCGCAGCTCGTCGAGATACGCCTGAATGCGCTCGCGGGCTTCGAGCTCGGTGAGCCCGCTGCCGGCCTTCAGATAGCGCGCGACATCCTCGCGGGCCAGCACCGCCCGCGTGAGGTCATCCTCCACGCCGCGACTATAGCACGGGGACTATCACGTCACTTCGCCCTCGGCCGTTGGCCCGTTGCCATTAGCCTTTTGATGCCGGGTGACGGCGTTTGCCCTGCTGTGAAAGCCAACTGCCAAAGGCCAACGGCCAATGGCTAACGGCGGTTCTCCGATGTGACTGCGGTGTCGATCACCTGACACACGGCATCGGTGAATTCCAGCGTGGTCGCGGTACCGCCCAGATCGCGCGTCACGGATTCTCCGCCCTTGATCACCCGCGTGAGCGCCGACATGATGGCGTCGGCGGCCGCGCTCTCGCCGATGTGGTGAAGCATCATCAGCGCTGACAGCAGCAGCGCGGTCGGATTGGCGATTCCCTGTCCGGCGATATCGGGCGCGGATCCGTGCACCGCTTCGAACACCGCGCAGCGTTCGCCGATGTTCGCGCCCGGCACGACGCCGAGCCCGCCCACGAGCCCCGCGCACAGGTCCGATACGATGTCTCCGTAGAGGTTCGGCAGCACCAGCATGTCGAACCGCCCCGGGTCGAGGACCAGCTGCATGCAGGCGGCGTCCACGATCCGCTCGTCGTACTTGATGTCGCGGAACTCGCGGGACACCGTACGGACGGATTCGAGAAACAGCCCGTCACCGAGCTTCATGATGTTCGCCTTGTGGATCGCGCAGACTTTTTTCCGCTTGCGGTCGCGGGCGTACTGAAATGCGAATCGCGCGATGCGCTCCGAGGCGCGGGCGGTGATGATCTTCAGGCTTTCGACGACGCCGGGGATGATCTCGTGCTCGAGACCCGAGTACAAGTCCTCGGTGTTCTCGCGAATGATGACGAGATCGACGCCATCGAACCGTGACTTGACGCCGGGCAGGTTCGACACCGGCCGGACGTTGGCGTAGAGATCGAGCGCCTTGCGAAGGCCGACGTTGACGCTGGTGAAGCCCTCGCCAATAGGCGTGGAGACGGGGCCCTTGAGCGCGACCTTGTTGCGCTCGACCGAATCGAGCAGCTCCTTGGGCAGCGACGTGCGGTAGCGCTCGAAGGCGTTGACGCCCGCCTCATAGCGATCCCAGGTGATGGAGACGCCGGAGGCTTTGAGGATGCGGGTGACCGCATCGGTGACTTCCGGTCCAATCCCGTCGCCGGGAATCAGCGTGATCGTATGGGTCATGACAATCCTTATCCTCGCCGCTCGCGGACTTCCCAGAAGAGCAGCGTCAGCCCGCAGACGGCGTTGATCGACAACAGCAGGCTGGAGAGACCATGCAGCTGCTCGAAATTGGTGCGGCGTGAGTCATTGCTTGGCAGGGCGCTCATCGAACCGTCCACGGCAGCCTGGAGCGCCTGAATATGCCAGCCGATGGGAAACGCCACGATGGCCGTGAGGCCCAGCATCACGGCGATGAGCCCCAGGCGCCAGGCGTACGGGCGTGGTCGCGGCCCGATGAGCGCCATCAGAATCAGACCGCCACCCATCAGCAATCCGCATGCGAAGCTGACAAGAAAGAAGCGCGCCAGGACCGCGCCGAAGACGGCCCCCGCCAGCACGCTGCCATTGCCCGGAACACGCGCCTGCAGGATTTCGAAAACGGTCGGTGCGGCCACGCCGGCGAGCACAATCAATCCACCCAGCCAGACCGCCAGCGCAAGCAGGTAGGCAAACCGAAGGCCGGGCACGCGGTCATTATAATGGAGTGCTGATGCCTACCGTTTCGCGGACGCTCGACTGGTCCGAGTGGCAATCGACGGCGTTTGCGCACGCGAGCCGGCAGAACGTCCCTGTCTTGCTGTACCTGTCGGCCTCCTGGTCCGCAGAATGCGAACGGCTGGACGACACCGTGTTCGCCGATTCGTCACTGCAGGCGGTTGTCGCCGACCACTTCGTTCCGGTCCGAGTGGACGTGGATGTGCGGCCCGATATCGCGTCGCGCTACGGGCTTGGCGGTTGGCCCACCGTCCTCGTACTCACGCCGGAAGGCGACGTGCTCACCGGGGGACAGGCTCTGACAACGGGTCGGCTCGTGGGCGCCCTCGCCCGCGTGTTCGATGCCTTTCGCCAGCGGCGGGCCGAGCTCCAGCAGGTTGCCGCCAGCACGACCGAATCGCCGTGGCCGCTGCCGACAGCCGGGTCGCCCGTCGATCACGAGGCTCCGCTCCGGTTCCTGACGAGCGCGGTGGAGACCTTAGAAGGGTCACCGAATCAAGTCGAGTACAGGCGGCTTCTGCAGCCGGTCGTCGTCCACGCGCTGGTCGTCGCGGCCTCACGTGCCGATGACGCCCGAACGCGGGCCACGATCGACACCCTCGTCGAGCATTTCGTCGCCGAGCTCCTCGAGGCCGGCGAGCACCGCCTGGCGTACGTCGAGGACCTCCTGGAGGCGAATGCGGAATTTTCCCCGGCGCGGCTCGAATCGAACGCGGCGTGTGTCGAGTTCCTGATCGACGCGGGAAGGCGGCTGCGCCGTGACGATCTCCTCGAACGTGCGAAGGCCGTCGTGAGCTTCATCCGTCACTCCTTACACCACCCGGCGGGTGGATTCGTCGATCACGGGACCGGCGGACACGCGCCAGCCGGCGCAAACGCCCGCCGTTTCGTCGATGGCAATGCGGTGGCCGCGAAAGCTCTTTTGAAGGCCGCAAGCGTGCTTGATGCTCCGGACCTGGCGGAGCTGGCGGTGGCTGCCCTCGAGCAGGTTTCTCTAGCGGGATACGAACGCGGAACCGGTCTGGCGCACGTGCTCGATCCGAATCCACGGCTCAAGGGATTGTTGAGCGACCAGGTCTCGGCCGCCGCCGCGCTGATCGAGGCGCACGACGCCAGCCAGATGCGCGTGTACCTCGATCTGGCAGAAGAACTGATGCGTCACGCGCTCCGCATCCACTGGCATCCCGACGCTCAGGCCTTTCAGGACCGCGCGTCCGTTCAGGCCGATGGCGAGCAAATCGGCTTGCTGGGACGCCCGTTTTTTTCATTGGCGCAGAATGCTCTCGCCGCACGCGTGCTCGCGCGGCTCGCGTCGCGAACGGGAGCACCCGACCTTCTCTCGCGCGCGCAGGAAGTCCTGGGGGCCTGCTCGTCGCTGCCGCCGGTGACCGAGCATGACGCCGCGCATCACGTGCTTGCGGTACTGGAGTTGAGTGCCGCGTGAACGCGACGCAGACGTTCGTCTCGATTGCCGTGGTGGCCTCGTTGATGGCCATCGGTTCTGTCCGTGTCTCCGGCGGCCGGGCGATGGCCGGCGCAGGACAGGAGCCGGCCCGGACCGATTCAGCAGGCGCACGCGACCCGGCCTGGTCGCCGGACGGACGACGGCTGGCCTTGACCCTGTATGACCGGGTCTACCTCCAGGATCTCGAGGGCAAGATCAGGGGCCCGCTCGTCGTCTGGGATTCGTTGCCGTTGGCCGAGCGTGATCCCGCATGGTCACCCGATGGTTCTCGTCTGGCCTTTGCCGCCGACACGGGGACCGGATTCGATCTCTACATCGTCGAAGCTGCCGGCGGACGCGCGACGCGCCTCACGATGCTGGCGGGAGACGAACGATGGCCGTCGTGGACGCGGGATGGACGCGTCGTCTTTGCCGTTCGCGACGATGCCCAGTGGGACCTGGCCGTGGTTTCGGCGTCACCGCCCGGTAAGGGCCCGCCAAACGAGCCACGGCGTCTTACCCAGTCGCCGGATGATGAAATCGAGCCGGCCGTGTCGCCCGACGGCGCACGTGTGGCATTCGTGTCGAATCGCGAGAACGACGATGGCGATCTCGACGTGTGGGAGGTGGGGCTGCTCCCGGGAGCGGTCGTGCGTGCCGGTGGTGGCGGGCCCGACAAGACAGAGCCGGAACGTGTCGCCCGGACGCGCGGTGACGAGCACCGGCCATCGTGGGCACCCGACGGCGAGCGCCTCGTGGCTTCCGCCGTGCGCGACGGCGTGGGCACGCTCTGGGTGTTTTCGGTGCCCACCTTCACGAAGTCGGCAGGCGCGACGGTGCGCGATCGGCCGCTGGCGCCACCCGTGCTGGTTTCGAGGCGGGCAGGCCTCGCGTCATGGTCGCCGGATGGGCGAACGCTCGCCATGACCAGCCTGCCACTGGACGAGCCGGGTTACAACGGCAACCCGCTGCGCGATCCGGCCGATCCACCGCCGGCATTCTCTCGCGGGGCGTTTCAATTGCGTCTGCTGCCGGCACCGCGCCGGCCCGATGACGATGTTCGCGTGGTGCCTGTCGATGTCGCCGCGGAGCCGACGCCGTGGGGACGCTTGTTCGATCGCGTGTGGGGAACGCTCGATCGGCTCTACTACCGGCGCGGACCGTCGAGCGAGGAATGGCAGCGCCTTGCACGGAAGTACCGGCCGCGTGCTTCGGCCGCGCCATCCGAGACGGCCTTCGAGGATGTTATCGATCAGATGATGCTCGAGCAGCCGTTGATCAAGGAGTCCGCCTCGTCGCAGGGAGCCATGGTCGTGTCCGGCCACCCCCTGGCCTCGCAGGCCGGCGTCGATATCCTCCAGCGCGGCGGCAACATCGTCGATGCCGCGATTGCGGTGTCGTTCGCGCTTGGCGTGGTGGAGCCGGACGCCTCCGGCATCGGCGGTGACGGCATGGCGGTGCTGTACCTCCAGGGCATGCGGGAACCGGTGGTCATCGATTTCAAGGATCAGGCGCCCAGTCATGCGACTGCCGACAACGCGTCGATTCTGCGCGATGGCCGGATTGTGGCCGATGGGCCTGCGGCCGCTAACATTCCCGGCGTCGTCGCTGGCCTCGACCATTTGTATCAGCGGTATGGCAGCAAGCATGTCGCGTGGAAAGAGCTGGTTGCACCGGCGGTGACGCTGGCCGAACGCGGATTCGACCTGGATGCGTCGTTGCCGACGACGGTTGCGGAAGGCAGGGGATATTTCGAGAAGTACGAGGCGTCCTCGAAGATTTTTCTCCCCAATGGCCGCGTGCCGAAGCCGGGCGAACGGTTCATCAATCGGGACTACGGACGAACCCTGCGCACGCTGGCGGCCGAAGGCGGCGACGCGTTCTACCGCGGCTCACTGGCCGGATTGATCGCGCGCGATCTGCAACGGCATGGCGGCATCATCCGCGTCGAGGACCTCGCGCAATACCGGGCCGTCGAGCGTCGCCCTGTCATGGGCTCCTACCGCGGGTATCGTGTCTACTCCACCCCGCCGCCGGTGGCGTCGGGTGTCAGCCTGATCGAGACGCTCCAGATCCTGGACAACTATGCGGCGCAGTCAGGTGCGCGCGTCACGACCGATCCGGACTATTTTCACTATCTGCTGGAGTCGTGGAAAGCGCGCGACAGCGTTCGCCGCATTGCGGACCCCGCGCTCTGGCCCGTGGACCTCGAGGACCATCTCGAGATTACCCATGCGCGCGAGCGCTTTCAACGAATCCGCCGCGGCTCGGTGCTGAAGCTGGAAACCGAGCTCGACGATCAGTCCGGTGCGGACGATTCAGGCGATCGGATTGGTCGGGGAACCACAGCGTTCGTGGTCGCGGACGCCGCGGGCAACGTCATTGCCGTGACGCAGACGCTGAGTACGTGGGGCGGCACGTTCTATGTCTCGGAGGGCCTGGGTTTCCTCTACAACAACCATCTGCGGTCGAACCGGATCCAGCCATCGGCATATGGCCACCTGCTGCCGCTCATGCGGTCGACGTCGACGAACACGCCAACGCTCGTGTTCCGGCCGTCCGGCGACACGCAGGTTCCCTGGCTCGCCCTCGGGGCGGCGGGCAACGCCTGGATCACATCGTCGGTGTACGGCGTGCTCACGGCCCTGGTCGACGGACGCCTGCCGGTCCAGGCGGCCATCGAGGCGCCGCGGTTCCTGGTGACTCGCGATCCGACGGACCGGTCCGGGACCGTCGCGAGCGTGCAGATCGAGGATCGTTTCCCGCGCGCAACATTGGACGAACTGGAGCAGCGCGGCCATCGCTTCATCAAGATCGGGCGCAAGGGTGAAGTGCGCTACGGCTATGCGGCGGCCGCCGTCATCGACACTGCCGCCGGCCGCGTCGAGGGTGGGGCCGATCCGAGGCGGAGCCACGCGGCGATTGGCTGGCAGCCGCACGGGTCGCCTTCGGGCGCGGCCGCGACACGCCGGCCCTGAGGTGTATCTTGGGAGGCGCGTGGCCGCTACGCGCTTTGCGTCGACAAGGACTTGTTGAAGACTGACCAATTGCACATGAACTCGAGTTGGCGTTCGGCCGCGGGGGTTGAGGCGCCTGAATCGCACGGGCAACGGGCTACCCGCACGCTGCTCACGTCAAGTGAACGCTGGGTCCAACAGAGATGACCGGCCATCCGATTCGCGTGCTCCTCATCGAGGACAATCCGATCGATTCCGCGGTGACAGGGCGGCGGCTGTTGAGCGGCTCGCCCGTGGACTATCAGCTGACGCAGGTGAGTTCCCTGGTCGAAGCCCATCCCATTCTGGAACGTGACGGGGTAGACCTCGTCCTGACCGACCTGAATCTGCCGGACAGCGACGGGCTCGACACCCTTGCGCTGCTGCGCGCGCGCTTTCCGCACGTGCCGGTCGTCGTCCTGACCGGTCACAGCGAGCACGCGATGGGCGTGCGTGCGGTGCAGATGGGCGCCCAGGATTTCCTGCAGAAGGGCAACTTCGACGCGGCCGTCATCCAACGTGCCGTTCTGTACGCGATCGAGCGGCATCGGCTCGTGCAGACGCTGCGTGACCTGTCGCTGCTGGACCCGCTGACCGGACTCTACAACCGCCGCGGGCTGTTCGCGATCAGCGGCAAGCGGGTTGACGTCGCCGTGCGTCTGAATTGCCGGGCGTTCGTGCTGTATGCCGACCTCGACGATCTGAAGCGGGTCAACGACGAGTACGGTCACACCGCGGGTGACACGTACGTGCAGCTTGGCGCCGAAGCGATGAAACAGTCGTTCAGGGCGGCTGATGTGCTCGCGCGCGTCGGCGGCGACGAGTTTGTCGTCCTCGGGCTCGAAGCCACGTCGTTCGAGCCTGCCGTTCTGGTGGGCCGCATCCAGCGCGCGCTCGAGCGTCTTGCGCGCGACCACGGTGTGCCGCATACCGTCGCGATCAGCTGCGGCACGGAGCGGTTCGACCCGCGTACGACATCCATCGAGCAGGCCATCGACGGCGCCGACGCAGAGATGTATCGAGCGAAGCGTGCCCGACGCACGTCCCCGGAGAAGGCGGACTGCTGAATGGAAATAGTGCGCACCCGCGCACTTCCCCTAACTGACCTTCGCCGTTTCCGCCGCTTGGCCGAATAGCCTTGCAAACAACCTGCGGAGCACGCCGGGCCGCTCCGCCAGGACGTCGTAGAGGTCGTCGTGGCGGATGCGGAGCGCCATGCCGTCGCCCGACGCCTTCACGTCGCCTCCCAGCGGCATGCCGGCAAGCGTCTCCATCAATCCGATGACGTCGCCCGCGGCCATCGTGCGAGGGGCAGCGCCTTCCGCTTCGAGTGTCAGGTTCCCCTTGACCACGACCACCACGCCGGGAATTTCACCGGCGCGAATCAGGTGCTGACCGCGGGTGAACGTCACCCCCTGGGCGGCGTTGGCGAGAGGCAGCACTTCGTCGGCGGGGAAGTTTGCGAACGGCGTCACCTTCTGGAGCGCGAGCACCTTCTCGATGGGTGTCAGCCCCTCGCCCGTCAACCGTTCGAGCTCGGCGCCGACGTTGGCCGGCGCGGGAATGATGAGACGCTCCCCCGAGAGCGAGCGGCTCGCCAGCAGCGTGCGGAACAGACCCTGGACGAGCTCGCTGTTGTCGGCCAGCAGCAGCCGCCATTCGTCCACGGTCATGTCGAGCGACACCGCCCGCGTGGAGGTGCGAAGGTTCCACGGCAGGGGTGCACCGCTGATCACCTCGTCGAAGCCAATCGGCACGACCGGTTCGAAACGGCGCGTCTCGCCGTCCTTGGATCGGCCCTCGACCACGCCCTCGAGCAGGATGGGCAGGTTCTGCGGCGCCTGGCCCTCGACGCCCAGCACGTGGCCCGGCTCGTGGCGGCTCTGCCTGCCGGTT
>JADMIO010833590.1_pt1 | contig 12409 bp, 13 predicted proteins | sample 8958161 | NCBI WGS metagenome assembly JADMIO01 (sample SAMN16585339, study PRJNA669376) | soil metagenome | isolation source: Crop rotation soil | place: USA: Cullars Rotation, Alabama | collected 2011 | reverse complement strand
CTTTCCCCGCCGCCGCCGAAGCCGCCGCGATCACCGCCGCCGAATCCACCGCGGTCGCCGCCGAAGCCGCCTCCGCCGCCATAGGGGTCGAACCCGCCACCGCCGCCTTCATCGCCGAAACCGTCGCGCTTGTCGCGGCCACGGCCGCGACGCCCTCTATCGAAACCCATTCCCCGAACGCACCTTACTTGCCGCCCAAGCCAATGATCTGGCGACGGAAACGGACGACTGTCCCCGCCGCGCGACAAGCAAAAACCGGTGCCGGGTACGGCCGGGCCTCTCCTTCGCGGGCGGGCTTATAACGGCGAATCGGACAAGAGGCGAACGGATTCAGGCGTTTCGGCGGATTCCTGCCGCAATCCTGTGACATTTATGCACCCGCATTCGCGTCGCCGCCGCGCTTGTCAGCAACCGGACCATCCGGCACAGCACCGCGATGGACCTCATCGCCCTGGCCTCCGATCCCGCCACCTGGGCCGCGCTCGTCACGCTGATCGTGCTCGAGGTGGTGCTCGGGATCGACAATCTCGTGTTCATTGCGATCCTCTCCAACAAGCTCCCGCCCGAACAGCAGCAGCGCGCGCGCCGGATCGGCCTGACCCTGGCGCTGGTCATGCGGATCGGACTGCTGCTGCTGCTCGGCTGGATCGTCACGCTCAAGACGCCGTTGTTCGACCTCGGGCTGCAGGGCTTCCCGCAGGCGCACGGCGAGCCGAGCTTCGAGACTGCGTTCTCCGGCCGCGACCTCATCCTGATCGCCGGCGGGCTGTTCCTGCTGTGGAAGGCGACGACCGAAATCCACCACAACCTCGATCCGGAGGAATCGGGCGAGCTCCTCGACCAGGACAAGGGCGTGGCGCAGATCGCGTTCGGCGCGGCGATCGCCCAGATCATCGCACTCGACATCGTCTTCTCGATCGATTCGATCCTGACCGCGGTGGGGATGACCGACGAGGTCCCGATCATGATCGCCGCGGTGGTGATCACGGTCGGGCTGATGATGGTCGCCTCGGACCCGCTGGCCCGGTTCATCGAGGCCAACCCCTCGCTGGTCATGCTGGCGCTGGCGTTCCTGGTGATGATCGGGCTGGTGCTGATCGCCGACGGCTTCGGCTTCCACGTGCCCAAGGGCTACATCTACGCGGCGATGGCTTTCTCGGCCTCGGTCGAGGGGCTCAACATCTGGAGCCGGCGGCGCCGTCTGCGCGCCCGCCAGGCCCGGCAGGAGGACGCATGAGCGACAAGTTCCGCCAGCTCAACGACCTGGTCTTCGTCAGCCCGCAGATCGAGCCCGCCGACGTCGACGCCGCGCGCGAGCTGGGCGTGGCACTGATCGTCAACAACCGCCCCGAGGGCGAGTCCGACGACCAGACGTCGGGCGACGAGATCGCCCAGGCCGCCAGCGAAGCCGGGCTCGATTACGTCGCGATCCCCGTGACTCACGCCGGGTTCTCCGAAGCGCAAGTCGCTGCGATGCGCGAGGCGCTCGACCGCGCCGGTGAGTCGCGCGTGCTCGCTTACTGCCGCTCGGGCACGCGCTCGACCCTGCTGTGGGCGCTGGCCGAAGCGAGCGCCGGCGCCGCGCCCGAGAGCTTGCGCGAGACCGCCGCAGCCGCGGGCTACGACCTTGCGCCCATCGCTCCGCTGCTGGACATGCTCGCCGCCCGCGCCGGGTAATGGCGCAGGCGCTCCAGTTCGCCGGCTCGCTCGCCGCGATCCTCCTGCTCGCCTGGCTGGCGCGGAAGCTGGGGCTCGGCGGCGACGAGCGCCTGCGCGACCCCGAGGAAGCCAGGCGGCTGGCCGACGAAGCGCTGTGCGGGTTCGAGGCCGAAGACGTGGTGCTCGACCGCGCCGGGATCGGCGCACTTCTGCGCGATTCCTCGGGTCGGGTCCTGCTGCTTCGACGCCACGGCGCGCGTTGGGTCGCGCGGCTGCTCGACAGCCACGCCGGGGTGCGGCTCGACCGCAATTTCCTGACCGTCGCCACCGCCGAGCGCAGCTTCGGCGCAATCACGCTCGACCTCGGCGATCAGGCGCAGGTCTGGGCTGGAAGCCTCAGGCGTATTAAGTAGCCCGGCCATGGAGCCGCGCTTCAGCCCCGTCGACTACGCCGTGCCGGCGTTCGTGCTGCTGGTCCTGATCGAGATGGTCTGGGCTCGCGCCCGTGCGCCCGATGCCTACGAGCCGCGCGACACGCTAACCAGCCTGGCCTTCGGGCTCGGCTCGACGGTTGCCGGGGTGCTGACCGGCGGTCTCGTGCTGGCGGTCGCGCTGTGGCTCTACGACCACCGGCTGTTGGAGATCGGCTGGGCGTGGTGGGCGTGGCCGCTGTGCTTCGTGATCGACGACTTCGCCTACTACTGGCAGCACCGCCTCGGTCACCGCGTCCGCTGGTTCTGGGCGAGCCACGTCAACCACCACTCCAGCCAGCACTACAACCTGTCGACCGCGCTCAGGCAGACCTGGACCGGGTTCTTCGCGCTGAGCTTCGTGTTCCGCGTACCGCTTGCGCTGCTCGGCTTCCACCCGGCGATGATCGCGATCGTCGGCGGGTTCAACCTGATCTACCAGTTCTGGATCCACACCGAGGCGATCCGCCGCCTGCCGCGCTGGTTCGAGGCGGTGATGAACACGCCGAGCCACCACCGCGTCCACCACGCCACCAACCCGATCTACCTCGACCGCAATTACGCGGGCACCTTCATCGTCTGGGACAAGGCGTTCGGGACCTTCCAGGCCGAGCGCGACGACCAGCGGATACGCTACGGCATCGTCAAGCAGCTCGGCAGCTTCAACCTGCTGTGGGGGGTGTTTCACGAGTGGGTCGGGATCGCCCGCGATGTGAAGAACGCGCCGTGGCGGTATAAGCTGTCCTACTTATGGCGCGAGCCCGGCTGGAGCCACGACGGCAGCCGCGACACCAGCGATGCGATCCGCGCGCGGTGGGCGGATCGGCAGGCGAGGGAAAGCGCGCGTCCGTTAACGTGAACGAGAGCCTGTCGTGCTAGGCCGGCTCGGTTAGGAGCCCGGTTCCATGAAATTCGTTTCTCTCCCCTCGCGCGGCGGCAACTATCTCGTCGTCGTCGCGAACATCGCGTGGCTGCGCTCGGCCGAGAACGGCCAGACCAATGTCGGGATGGTCGGCGGCAGTCCCTTGCTGGTCGCCGGGACGATCGAGGAGATCGCCGCGACCATCCTCGCCGGCTGAACCCGATCTTCGTCGCGAATAAAAAAGGGGCCGGAAGCGGCTGGCTTCCGGCCCTTAGTCTGTTCGCAGGAGGAACATCGGATGGCGGGTCCGGGGGTTCGTGGGAGAGGAAACGGCCTCCCGAACCCGCCAAGCTCTTGAATTCTAGTAGTTGTAGGCACGCTCCCCGTGCTCGGCGAGGTCGAGGCCCTCGCGCTCGGCGTCTTCCGCGGGGCGGAGACCGAAGAGCTTGTCGACGATGAAGTAGAGCACCGCCGAGCCGACGCCCGACCACACCAGGGTCAGCAGCACCGCCTTGAGCTGGGTGACCAGCTGGCCGGAGATGCTGTAGCCTTCCGGCGTGACCGCGACCGCCGGGAAGACGGTGTAGTCGAAATAGCCCTGGCCGCCGAGCGACGGCGCCGCGACGATCGCGGTGGCCAGCGCGCCGACGATCCCGCCGATGCAGTGGACCCCGAAGACGTCGAGCGTATCGTCGTACTTGAGCGCGTTCTTCACCTTGCTGACGAACAGGTAGCAGATCGGCGAGACCACGAAGCCGAGCAGGATCGAGGTCATCGGCGCGGCGAAGCCCGAGGCCGGGGTGATCGCGACGAGCCCAGCGACCGCGCCGGTGGCACCACCGAGCAGCGACGGACGGCCGTGGTGGAGCTGCTCGACGATCGCCCAGCTGACCGCCGCGGCGCAGGTCGCGACCATGGTGTTGATGAACGCCACCGCGGTCACGCCGTTGGCTTCGAGGTTGGAGCCGGCGTTGAAGCCGAACCAGCCCACCCACAGCAGCGAGGCGCCGATCATGGTCATGGTCAGCGAGTGCGGCGGGGTCGCTTCCTTGCCGAAGCCGACGCGCTTGCCGATCATCAGGCAGCCGACCAGCCCGGCGATCCCCGCGTTGATGTGGACCACCGTGCCGCCGGCGAAGTCGAGCGCGCCCATGCCCCACAGCAGGCCGTAGTCGGTCGGCGTGTCAGGCAGGAAGTCCGGGCCGGCCCAGTACCAGACCATGTGGGCGATCGGGAAGTAGACCACGGTCATCCACAGCACCATGAACACCATCAGCGGCGTGAACTTCACGCGCTCGGCGAAGGCGCCGACGATCAGCGCCGGGGTGATCATCGCGAAGGTCATCTGGAAGACGACGAACGACAGTTCCGGCAGGTAGACGTTGTTGCTGAACGTCGCGGCGTACGTGCCGCCGGTGACCCCGGCGAGGAACGCCTTGCTGAACCCGCCGAACAGCGCCGGGAACGGGCTGCCGGCCGACGTGAAGGCCATCGTGTAGCCCCAGCAGCACCACACCAGGCCGGCGATCGAGACGATCATGAAGACCTGCATCAGCACGCTGAGCATGTTCTTGGTGCGGACCAGGCCGCCGTAGAACAGCGCCAGCGCCGGCACGCTCATCATCAGCACCAGGGCCGAGCAGACCAGCATCCAGGCGGTGTCGCCCTTGTTGACCATCGTCGCCATCTGCTCGACCGACGGCGCCTTGATCATCGTCGTGGCAGCAGCAGCGGCGGCTTCGGTCGCGGCCGGCGACGGTGCGGCGGCGGGAGCCGCGGTGGCGACCGCCTCGGCGGCTTGTTGCGCGAACGCGCTGGCGGAGACGAACAGCCCCGTCCCCAGCGCACCCGCGGCAGCGATTGCTTTACGGATCATGGAAATCCCCCTCATGGATTCGGCCGCGCCCATCACAGCCCGGGCGCTCATAGGGCTGTGTCCCCGGTCTCGCCGGTGCGGATGCGGGTGGCGGAAGCGAGGTCGAGGACAAAGATCTTGCCGTCGCCGATCGCCTCGGTGCTAGCGGTCTGCTGGATCGTCTCGACGATCCGCGGCGCGAGCTCATCGCTCGCCGCGATCTCGATCTTCACCTTGGGCAGCATGTTGGTCGAGTATTCGGCGCCGCGGTAGATCTCGGTCTGGCCCTTCTGCCGGCCGAATCCTTTTACCTCGGATACCGTCATCCCCGCGACGCCCAGCCCGGAGAGTGCTTCGCGCACCTCGTCGAGCTTGAACGGCTTGATGATGGCGACGATGAATTTCATGCACGCCCCCTTCGTGAGCCAGATTGGTCGCCGGCTCGGACGCCGGCTTCGCATATGCAGCAAGAGCCGTGCCATTTAGAGTTTCATAGGGATTTCAGCGGGTGCAGGTCGCGCCATTGTGCATTGCACAATGGCCATGCTCGTTTTTTAGGCAGCCGTGCCTAAAGGGTCAGCGTCGCCCACACTGGCAGATGGTCGCTGGCTTGCGCGGCCAGCGCCGAGCGGTGGACGCCGCAAGCGGCGACGTGCCAGTCGTCGGAGACCACGATCCTGTCCAGGGGCGCGACCGGGCGCCGGGCGGGGAAGCTATGCCCGGCCGCGACCATTCGCCACCCTTCTCCGAACTCGCGCAGGGCGCGGCCGTTGCGCGACCAGTCGTTCATGTCGCCCATAAGCACCGCCGGCGCGTGGCGTTCACCGGCGACATGGCTCAGCACGCTGCGGACCTGGTGGTGCCGGCGCAGGCCCGAGATATCGAGGTGCATGCCCACCACCCGCAGCGGTTTGCCCTCGAGCTTGAGGTCGGCGCAAACCGCGCCGCGCGGCTCGAGCACCGGCAGCGGCACCGCCGCGCAACCGGTCACCGCGATGCCCTTGCGCACCAGGATCGCATTGCCGTGCCAGCCGAGCGAGAACGGCCGCATCGCCAGCGGCACGGCGACCCACGGGCTCTCGTCGAGCAGCGCGCGCGGGATCACGCTGGCGCGCTCGCCGAAGCGGCGGTCGCATTCCTGCAGCGCGATCACGTCGGCGTCGACCTCGCGCAGGATCGCGACGATCCGCTCGGGATCGCGCTTGCGATCGAGCCCGACGCCCTTGTGGATGTTGTAGCTGGCGACGGTGATCCGCATCCGGTTGGTCAACCGGGCATGCGGGTCACGCGTTCCCGGGGAAGTAGCGGTCGGTCGGGCGTGTCGGCAGCCCGTCGATGCTTTGCGTCCGGCCCTGGAACTTCTCGAGCCATTTCGCCGGGTCGGCCTGGCGGTGGTACTTGACCAGCGTCTCGCGCCGCTTCTCGACGGTCATCACCGGCACGCCCCAGCCGCACGAGGTCTGGACGCTGTCGACGTCGATGTCGAAGATCTGCCGGGTGCCGGGAAGAATCTCGAAGTGCGCGGCGAGCGCGGCCCATCCCTCGTCCTGCGGCAGCACCGCGCGGCCGCGGCCGTAGATCCGCAGGATCAGGGCCGGCTGGGCGAAGTTGCACATCATCACCGTGATGCGCCCGTCCGCCGCCAGATGCGCGTGGGTCTCGTTTCCCGAGCCGCCGAGGTCGAGATAAGCGACCCGCCTGGGCCCGAGCACGCGGAAGGTGTCGAGGCCCTTGGGGCTGAGGTTGATCCGCGCCGCGGCGGCGGCGGTGGCGACGAAGAACACCGCCTGCCCGGCGATCATCGCGACGTGGTCGTCGCGCAAGTGATCGGTAAATTCCATCGCAGCCTCCCGTCCGCGAGGTAGTCCCTACAGGAAATCGTGCAGCGTGGCGATGAAGCGATCGAACTGGTCGTGGTGCAGCCAGTGCCCGGCGTTCTCGAACTCGATCACCCTGGCGGTGTTGAAGTACTGCAGTCGCCCGTCCCGCTCCGGGTTCGAGGCCCAGCTGTCGGCGCCGTAGAGCATTAAGGTCGGGCAGGCGATCGCCGCCCATACCGACCGCAATTCGTCGTAGCCGGTCTCGACCGGCCAGTTGTTGAGGTGCGGGTCGAACTTCCAGCTGAAGGTCCCGTCCTCGTTGCGGTTGACGCCGTGGATCGTCAGGTGCCGCGCCTGGTCGGCGGTGAGGTAGGTGTTCTCCTCGCGCATCCGCGCCAAGGCGTCGTCGATGGTCGGGTACTTGCGCGGGGTCCGCGCCGCCGAGGCCCGTTTCTTCTCGATCCACTCGCGAACCCGCACCGGATATGGCTGCGCGGTCATCTCCGCAAGCCTCTCGGGCGAAGGGCCCAGCCCTTCGATCGCCACCAGCTTGCGGACCATCTCCGGGAAGATTCCGGCGTAACGCAGGCAAACTTGCCCCCCCATCGAATGGGCGACGATGGTCACCGGCGCGAGGTCGAGCTGGTGGATCAGCTGGGCGACGTCATAGACCATGTCGGACGCCTGGTAATTGCCGTCCGAGACCCACTCGCTGTCGCCATGGCCGCGGTGGTCGATGGCGATGACGTGCCACTCCTCGCGCAAAGCCCGGGCGGTCCAGTCCCAGTTATGGGCATGGTCGCGCCCGCCGTGAACCAGCAGCAGCGGCGGCTTTTCGGGATTGCCCCAGTCGAGGTAGTGCAGCCGCAGCCGCTGCGAGATGAAGGTGCGCGAAACCGGGCCGATCATGTCCATTCTTGCCCCCTAGTGCGGTTCGCTGCGTCCGTCACCGCTCCTTGGTCGCCGAGAACGCCAGCTCCGGATGGCGCTCCTGCTGGTAGCCGACGTCCCACGCCGAGCGGGCGAGGAACACGGGGTCGCCGTCGCGGTCCTTGGCCAGGTTGGCCTTGTTGAACTCGGTGAAGGCCTTGAGCCCGTCGGGCGACCCCTTGAGCCAGCGTGCGGTCTCGAACGGCGCGGGCTCGAGCCCGGCGGCGACCTTGTACTCGGCCTCGAGCCGGCTGATCAGCACGTCCAACTGGAGCTGGCCGACCACCCCGACGATCCACGCCGCGCCGATCTCCGGGTAGAACACCTGGATCACGCCTTCCTCGGACAAGTCGTCGAGCGCCTTGCGCAACTGCTTGGTCTTGGTCGGGTCCTTGAGCGCCACGCGACGCAAGATTTCCGGGGCGAAGTTGGGCAGCCCGGTGAAACGCACGTCATTGCGCTCGGACAGCGTGTCGCCGACGCGGAGCGTGCCGTGGTTGGGGATGCCGACGATGTCGCCGGCCTGGGCGGTGTCGGCGATCGCCCGGTCCTGAGCGAAGAACAGGATCGGCGAGTGGACCGCAATCGGCTTGCCCAAGCCCGACGGGGTCAGCTTCATGCCCCGACGGAACGTGCCCGAGACCATCCGCATGAACGCGATACGGTCGCGGTGCTGGGGATCCATGTTGGCCTGGACCTTGAACACGAAGCCGGTGACCTCGTCCATTTCAGGCGAGATCGTGCCCTGTTCGCTGGGCTGCGGGCGCGGCGGCGGGGCGTAGCGGGCGAGCGCCTCGATCAGCTCGGCGACGCCGAAGTTCTTCAGCGCCGAGCCGAAATAGACCGGGGTGAGGTCGCCGTGGCGGTAGGCGGCCTGGTCGAACTCGGGGTAGCCGCCGCGGGCCAGCTCGACCTCGTCCGCGATCTCGGGGGGCAGCTGCGCTTGCTCCACTTTGCCGAGGAATTCGCGGCTGTCGCCCTCGGGCCGGCTGACCGTTTCGGTGGCGAAGTCGAGCACGCCCTCGAACAGCCCGCCCATACCCACCGGCCAGCTCATCGGCACGACGTCGAGCGCGAGCGCGTCGGCGACCTCGTCGAGCGTCTCGAAGGGTGAGCGGCCCTCGCGGTCGACCTTGTTGACGAAGGTGATGATCGGCACCGAGCGCAGTCGGCAGACCTCGAACAGCTTGCGGGTCTGCGGCTCGATGCCCTTGGCGGCGTCGATCACCATCACCGCCGAATCGACCGCGGTCAGCGTGCGGTAGGTATCCTCGGAAAAGTCCTCGTGGCCCGGGGTGTCGAGCAGGTTGAAGACGATCCCGTCCTTCTCGAAGGTCATCACCGAGCTGGTCACGGAAATCCCGCGCTGCTGCTCGATCTTCATCCAGTCGCTGCGCGCGCGCCGCGCCTGGCCCCGCGCCTTGACCTCGCCGGCGAGATGGATCGCGCCGCCTTGGAGCAGCAGCTTCTCGGTCAGCGTGGTCTTGCCCGCGTCGGGGTGCGAGATGATCGCGAAAGTGCGGCGGTTAGACATGAGCGCGCGCGCTTAGCCGCGCCCGTGTCGCGCGTCTAGGACAGCCCCTTGCGGATCAGCGCGTTGGCGATGGCTGCGACTTCCTCGATCCGGCGCTGGGGCTGCTGCACCCCGTAGCGCAGGCCGAGGAACACGTTCATACCCATGATCGCCCAGCCATGGACTTCGTCGACCGGGCCCGCGATCTCGCCCCGCGCCTGGCCCTCTTGCAGCCGCTCGACGATTCGCAGGGCGGTGCGCTCGTAGTGGCGCTGCCATTCGTCGGGCGCGACGAATTCGGCCTCGTCGATGATCCGGTAGATTTCCTTGTGCGCGCGGGCGAAGCCGAGGAAGGCCGCCAGCGCGCGCCCCTCACGGGCGATCGCGTCCGACGGTTCGCCCAGCACCGGGGCGACAACGGTCTTCACCCGCTCGGACATGTCGCGGACCAGCGCCCGGAACAGCGCGTCCTTCGATTCGAAGTAAGTGTAGAACGTGCCCAGCGCGACTTTCGCCCGGGCGGTGATCGAGACGATTGAGCTGTCGTGAAAGCCCTTCTCGCCGAACTCGGCCGCCGCCGCGTCGAGCAGCGCGCGCTGGGTCTTGCGCCCGCGCTCGGTGCGCGGCGCCTTGCCCCCGTCGGTGGCAACGAGTGTTGCCCGATGGCCACTTCCCGCCATCGCTCTCTCCCCCTGGCCGCAATTCCAAGTTGAAACACGGTTCAACTTTCAGCATAACGCGCGGCACGCGGCTGGCAACCCCGGCCGAACGGATCGACAGGGAAGAGGGATTCCATCATGCACAGCGGCCTTTCCATCGCGCGCGCGCTCCTGCTTTGCGGGCTTTCCGCCGGAGCGCTTTGTGCAACCCCCGCCTTCGCGCAGGACACCGGCGAGGCCCCCACCGCGGACAGCCTCGACAACCAGGGCAACGAGATCGTGGTCATCGCCCGCCGTCGCGAAGAGCGCCTGATCGACGTGCCGATCGCGGTCACCGCGCTGTCGACCGAAACGCTCGAAAAGCTCGGCGCCCGCGACCTCCAGGGCATTCAGGGCGCAGTCCCCAACGTCAACATAGTCCAGGGCCGCGGCTCAGCCTCGAGCGCGAACTTCTTCATTCGCGGCATTGGCCAGCCCGACGCCCTGCAGACTTTCGACCCGGCGGTCGGGGTCTATGTCGACGGGGTTTACCTCAGCCGCATCCAGGGCGCGCTGCTCAACCTGTTCGACGTCGAGCGGGTCGAGGTTCTGCGCGGGCCGCAGGGAACGCTTTACGGCAAGAACACCATCGGCGGCGCGGTCAACGTCATCGCCAAGAAGCCCAGCTACGACGATCTGCGCGGCGAGGCGGCGTTCACTTACGGGCGGTTCGACGAGACCACCGCCAAGGGCTATGTCAGCGCGCCGCTTGCGCCGGGCAGCCTGGCGCTGTCGCTGGCCGGGCTCTACGACCACCGCGACGGCATCGTCACCGATCCGCGGACGGGGCGCAAGTACAACGACCGCGACAACCTCTCGGGCCGCGCAATCCTGCGCGCGCGGGCCAGCGATGCGATCGAGGTGCTGCTGTCGGGCGACTATACCCGCCAGCATAACAAGCCGACGCTGGGCTACCTCACGGCTCCGCTGATCCAGACCAACTTCGTCACCGGCGCGACCGTACTGGTCCCGGCCAATCCCTATGGTCCCTACGACTACAAGGCATCGACCAGCCTCCTGCCCGGACAGGGCCAGAAGCTGCGCCACTACGGCACGTCGCTGACGGTCAACGTCGATCTGGCGCCCGAGCTGGTGCTGTCTTCGATCACTGCCTACCGCAACCTCAAGACCGATTTCTTCGTCGACATCGACGCGACCCAGTTCAAGGTCGGCGACGTCTTCGTCGGCACGCGCCAGCACCAGATCAGCCAGGAGCTCCAGCTCAAGTACGACGGGCCCAAGCTCAAGGGCGTGTTCGGGCTCTACTACCTCGACGAGAAGGTCCGGTCGCACCAGGAGGCTTATGCCGACGACCTGTTCAAGTTTGCGACGCTGCCGCTCACCTTCACCCGCTTCGTCGACGACCGCCAGCGGACCAAGAGCTACGCGGCGTTCGGGCAAGCGACTTACGACTTCACAGAGCAGCTGAGCCTGACCGCGGGCTTGCGCTACACCAAGGAAACCAAGACCTACAACCGCTTCACCACGACCGTCTCGAACGCGCCGTTCCCCGGGCTGAACGGGCTTACGTTCCGCTTCCCCGACAACCTGCCCGCGCCGTTCAATGCCGACAACGACGTCAGCTTCGATGCCTGGACGCCGATGGTCAGCCTGGCCTTCAAGCCGACCCGCGACACGCTGCTGTACGCATCCGTCAGCCGCGGCTTCAAGTCGGGTGGATTCAACGGCCGGGTCAATGGCGTCGCCGACGTGACCGAGGTGGTCAACGGAGTCGCCACGATCCGTCCGTTCTTCAAGCCGGAAACGGTTTGGACGTATGAGACGGGCGCCAAGGGCAGCTTCCTCGACGGCCGGGTGTCGCTCTCCGCGGCGGCGTTCTACTCGGACTACCAGGATTTCCAGGCTCGCGTCGGCGGAGGCAACCAGTCGTTCCCGGTGCTCAATGCCGGCAAGCTGCGCATCCAGGGCTTCGAGTTCGAGGCTCTTGTCCGGCCCGTCCGTCCGCTGACCCTGACCGCCTCGGTCGGCTACCTCGACGCCGACTACAAGCGCTTCGACGACGCGCGCCGCGCGCCCTCGTTCAGCTGCAACCCCACGGGGACCGCGATCACCTGCCACCCGGCGTTCGCCCCGCCGCTGACCATGCGGCTGGGTGCCGACTACAAGGTGCCGCTGGGCGCCACCGCTTCGCTCAACTTGGGCGGCGACGTCCGCTTCGTCGACAAGCAGTTCCTCTCGGTCGACAATCGCCCGGGGCTGACCGAGGACGGCTACACGCTGGGCAACCTCTACGCCCAGCTCGACCTGATGAATGGCCGCTACTACCTGCGCGGTCAGGTCAAGAACGTCACCGGTTCGCTCTACAAGACCGACGGCCAGGAGTTCAGCTCCGTCGGCAACATCCAGACCGTCTACTACGGCGATCCGCGGGTGTGGAACGTGACGGTCGGGGCGCGCTTCTAGAACGCTGCCAGCATTCCTCGGGGCGTCGCCATTCTACCAAGCGGCGCGCTGTCCCGACGAACGCGCTGGCGTCTGCCGCAGGGTGAAGGCAAGGACGGACCGATGTCCGAACGATTTGCCGAACCCTTTCCAGCACATTGGGATCCTAAGCTTAGAATTCCACGTGGACAAGTTGTCG
>JADMIO011456595.1_pt1 | contig 12410 bp, 12 predicted proteins | sample 8958161 | NCBI WGS metagenome assembly JADMIO01 (sample SAMN16585339, study PRJNA669376) | soil metagenome | isolation source: Crop rotation soil | place: USA: Cullars Rotation, Alabama | collected 2011 | reverse complement strand
CGAGCCGCATTCCGGGCAGAAGCCCCGATGCGTCTGCCCACCCGCCTCGCTCGACGAGGAATGGAAGCGCGGCGTGCCTTGCAACAGCTTGAACGCCTCCTTCGGCACGATCACGAAGGACGAAAACGGACCGCCGCTGGAGCGCTGGCAATCCCGGCAATGGCAATTCAGCATCATCAACGGTTCCGCCGTGGATTCGTAGCGAATCGCGCCGCAAGCGCAGCCGCCGGTGAAGTGAGTGGGTTTGGTCGTCATTGGGTTCGTAGGTTGATGGATGGTGATCGTTCGTTCAATGCTGCAACGAACAGCCCGACGACATTCGGACATTCATTTTCCATTTTCGACGAGATTGAAACCGCGAAGGCGCGAAGAACGCGAAGGGCTGAAGGACTCTCGATCAAGATTGCGTTGGTGGAACGCGCGCTCCGAGCGCGTTGCTTTCCAAACGTGGCGCAAAGCGCCGCCTTACTTTCATTCGACAAACCCATCGTGCTGCGACCAAACGCGCTCGGAGCGCGCGTTCCACCGCTTCCAGTGCAGCAAACTCTTGCGACCCATCATGTTTGAAACCACGAAGAACGCGAAGAACGCGAAGAACGCGAAGAACTGAAAAAATGCTGCCCTCCCCACCTTCGCGCCCTTTGCGTCCTTCGTAGTAAAAAAATCCCACCCTCGACAAATCCGCGTCCACGCGCATCTTCCTCCCGGGTGGCAGACGATCGCTGCCCCGCTTTGCGGGGGAGAGGAAAGTCCGAACACCTTCAGTGCAGCATGCCGCGTAGAATGCGCGGGCGCGTGCGGCCCAAGCCGTGCGTGACGGACAGTGTCACAGAAAATCAAACCGCCTCGTGAGCCGCAAGGCTTGCGGGGTAAGGGTGAAAAGGCGGGGTAAGAGCCCACCGCCCGGGGCGTAAGCCCCGGGGCACGAAAAACCCCATGCGGTGCAAGGCACAACAGGAAGCATGAGCCGCCTGACTCGCCCCGCGCAAGCGGGGCAGCTTCCGGGTATTAGCCGCATCTCCGCGCCAGCGGGACGCGCCGCTTCGGCGGCGTGAGAGAAATGATCGTCCAACGACAGAATTCGGCTTACCGCCATCCGCTCATGAAGGCGCCCTTCGGAAAAACGAGGGGCGCCTTCGCTCTTTCGGAACGGACCAGGATGACTTCATTCAATACCGGGCATGAAAATGGTGCAGCATGCCTCAGGTAGGGACATCTCTCCGAGATGTCCGCCACTGGACGCCCCGGAGGTGCGTCCCTATCAGCGTATTTGCGAACAAGATTATTTTCGGATTAGTGAGTCGAACCCGTGCTCAGAAGATCGTTCGCCCCAATTAGTGTCGATGAAGCGCCGATCAGTGTTCCCTTCCTCCTCCTTCGCGTTCTTTGCGTCCTTCGTAGTCACCTTACTGAGTGAAGCGCCACCTGCGGCCTTCTTTTCCCTTGCAAAAATCGGAACCTATGCTACCCTACTTGTTCATGAATAGTGGGTTGCATAAGTCGGCGTGCAGGAATTCCAACCGGGCCCAAAACCCCACCATACCGAACCTTCCTCACACTGGTAGTCCAGCCAAGTCCAGCTTAGTCCAGGCAAAAAAATTCTGCCCCACATTACCCCCCGAACCGCTCCACCTAAACCCCATCCGAGCATCCCACCCACCGTGCCTCGCGCGCATTCTGAACTCATCAGTGCAATAGTCCACCAGTCCATCAGTCCACCCCCCACCCCCGCGTTTTCCGCTTGAGCCCCGCACCCCGTTCCCCCTCACTCCACCCATGAGCAAAAGCACCCGCTACTGGTTGGTCAAATCCGAGCCCACCTCCTATTCATGGGACATGCTCGTCAAGGATGGCCGCACCGCTTGGACCGGCGTCCGCAACTTCGCCGCCCGCCTCAACCTCCGCGCCATGCAAGTCGGCGACCCCGTCCTTTTCTACCACAGCGTCATCGGCAAGGAGATCGTCGGTCTCGCGAAGGTCGTGCGCGCCGCCTATCCCGACCCCACCGCCAAGGAAGGCGATTGGTCGTGCGTCGACCTCGCGCCAGTCCGGCCCCTCTCCACACCTGTCACCCTCGAGCAAATCAAAACCATCCCCGCGCTCAAAAACATCGCCCTGCTGCGGCAGGGCCGCCTCTCCGTCATGCCGGTTTCCCCGACGGAATATGATGCAATTCAGGCAGTAGGGAAAACCCTGAAAAATAAGGGTAAAAGTTCTTGACCTTCCATGAAAATTCTGTGAGAGGAGACCATGCGCGAGGCGCTTGCTTTCCTCATTCTGATTCTCCTGATTTCCCTCGGCTGGAACCAACCGTTCAGCGAGCACGTCTCGAATCTGACCGGTCAGCCGGTGGTTTCGCGCGTGCCGGCGTATGCCAACCAGCCCGGCCAGCCGGGTGCGGTCGCGTCCGCGGGCCGGCCCGGCGCGCATGTTTCCCCTCCCCGCGATAACAGTTGGATGTGGGCGCCCACCACCATGGACAAACCCTATAACCAATCTCGATCCAGTGGCCGATAACCTCAAATTCTGGTCCATTTACCTGCTCATCGTCGGCGCCGTTCTCTACACCGGCTGGCGCCAGCCGATCAGCTACCGTTTCATGAGCGCTGCGGAGATTTACGCCTTGGAGCATCCGGTCGATCCCGTGGCGGTGGCGGCGGCGCAAGCGACTCCCTGGATGTGGGACCCGAATCGCAAAACCAAGCTGGACCGCGGGCCCTATAACGGGAACAGCAGCACAGGTCCGAGTTATAATTACACCCGCTACAACAACTACAACCGCTGAGGCAATGCGGTTGTAACCCGGGTGTGCGCTCCGATTAGCGGCGAATGCTCACCACCCCGCCCCCCGGTCGCGGTTCGTTTGCCGTTTCCCGCAGATTCTTCGCCGCCGCCCTCGGGCTGATCTTTCTCTCCGCCTTCCTCTCCTTCGCCGTGCAAGTGCGCGGCCTGATCGGCGCGCACGGCATCGTCCCGGCCGAACAGTTTCTCGAGGCCGCCCACGAACAACTCGGAGCCTCGGCCTACTACAAGCTGCCCACCCTCGCCTGGCTGGGCAGCAGCGATGCGGCACTCCTGGGCATTTGCATCGCCGGCCTCGCGCTCGGCCTCGCGCTCGCCGCGGGCTTCTGCCCGGCCGGATGCGCGCTCGCCTGCTGGGCGCTCTACCTCTCGCTCTGCTCGGTCGGCAGCCCATTCCTGAATTTCCAATGGGACGCCCTGCTCCTCGAGACCGGCCTGCTCGCCGTGCTCATGCTGCCCTGGCGGTTGCTCCCGGATTGGTCGCGCCCGGAGCCTCCGCTCCAGCGGATGGGCCGCTGGCTCGTCTGGTGGCTGCTCTTCCGCCTGATGTTTGAAAGCGGCGTCGTCAAGCTCACGTGGGGCGACGCGACGTGGTGGGAATTGCGTGCCCTCGATTTCCATTTCGCCACCCAGCCCCTCCCGCTCTGGACCGCGTGGTATGTGCATCAACTCCCGCGCTGGATCCTGCGCGCCATGACCCTCGTGATGTTCGTCATCGAGATCCTCGTGCCCTTTCTCATCGTCACCCCGCGCCGCTGCCGCCACGCCGCCACAGTCACGCTCATCGCACTGCAGGTCTTCATCCTCGCCACCGGCAACTACGCCTTCTTCAACTGGCTCACCATCGCCCTCTGCCTGCCGCTGCTCGATGACGCGTTCTGGCCGGAGAAATGGCGTCCGCGTTTCGCACCCACCGGCGAGCCGCCATCACCGACGCGGGCCGTGGCCTGGATTGCACCTGCGGTCGCGGCCCTGCTCGTCTTCATCGCCACAGTGCCGTCGTTGATTGGGTCGTTCTTCAAGGACACGCCCGATTGGGTCCTCGCCCTATCGGATCGCGTGAGCGTTTTCCAATCCACGCGCAGCTTCAATGGCTACGGCCTCTTCCGCGTCATGACCACCGAGCGCCCCGAGATTGTCGTCGAAGGCAGCCGCGACGGCGTGAACTGGAAGCCCTACGAATTCCGCTGGAAACCCAACGGCATCCGCGATCGTCCGCTCCTCGTCGCGCCGCATCAGCCGCGGCTCGATTGGCAGATGTGGTTCGCCGCGCTGGGCGATGCGCGCCACACCCCGTGGTTCAGGAATTTCATCGTGCGCCTGCTCGAGGGTTCGCCCGAGGTGCTAGATCTGCTCGCCACCAATCCCTTCCCCGGCGAGCCGCCGAAATACGTCCGCGCCATCCTCTACGATTACCAATTCACCGGCTGGTCGGAGAACACCGCCGCGTGGTGGCGCCGCGAGGAAAAAGGCCTTTATTGCCCGCCCATCTCCTTCCGCCCGCGCGAAGAAAAAAAGGCGGGTGAAAATTGAATTATCCGCGCGTAGATTCCGTCACACACGAAAACAAGCACACCTATGCAATCGAAACTCGTTTTCACCTCGTTGGTCGCCGCCCTCGTCGCCGGCGCCCCGCTCACCGGCTACAGCCGCGACAAGCATCACGACAATCACCGCCACGATCGCAGCAGCGATCACCATGGCCATGGGCACTACTACAGCCACGGCAGCTACTATGGGCGAGGCTACTACGGAGGCAGTTATTACCGAGGCGGCTACGGCTACGGTTATCGCCCGTATTATTACAGCCGGCCCTACTGGGGACCTTCGATCGGCTTTTCCTTCTACTCGCACCCGACCACTGTCTATCGCGGCTACGTCGCCGATAACGGCAGCCTCGGCGCCGAGGTGCAGCGGGAGTTGCGTCGCCGCGGCTACTACTACGGTCCCATCGACGGAGCCATCGGACCGCAAAGCCGCGCCGCCATCCGCGCCTATCAGGCCAAGCGCGGCCTCTACATCACCGGCTCCATCAATCAGTCACTCCTCCGCTCCCTCGGCATCAGCTAGGGCAGCGTGGAGCGTCCGAGGCCTAAGGGGCCGAAGCAAGCCAGCCCAGGGCAACGCCCTGGGTTAAATGATCGTGCAGGATGTCCAGCCCTGTAAGGGCGCGACAACTTCACAATGCACGCGCCGCCCTGTTCTCTTACGCGAAGATATCCTTCACTACGTTCCCGCTCACATCCGTGAGCCGGAAATCGCGGCCCGCATAGCGATACGTCAGCTTCTCGTGGTCGAGCCCGAGCAACGCGAGCAGCGTCGCGTGGAGATCGTGGATGTGCACGGGATTTTCCACCGCCTTATACCCGTAGTCGTCCGTGCTTCCGTAGCTCAACCCGCCGCGCACGCCACCACCGGCGAGCCACATTGTGTAGCCTTTCGCATTGTGATCGCGACCATTGGGATTGCGCCCATCCGGGGTGCGCCCGAATTCGCCGCCCCACAGCACCAGCGTGTCCTTGAGCAGCCCGCGCTGCTTGAGATCGGTGAGCAGCGCGGCGATGGGTTGATCGGTGGCCGCCGCATTCGACGTGAGCTTCTGCTTGAGCTGGTTGTGCTGGTCCCAACCGGAGTGGCAAACCTCGATGCACCGCACTCCCGCCTCCGCCAGCCGCCGCGCCATCAGGCATTGCCGCCCAAAGCCATCGCTCGGGCTGCCTTCCCCGATGCCATACATCTGCAGCGTCGCCGCGGATTCCTTCGAGAGATCCATCACGCGCGGCACCTCCGTCTGCATGCGAAAAGCCAGCTCGTAACTCTCGATCACGCCCTCGACCTCGGCATTCGCGTTTTGCGCCGCGAGAAAATCGCGGTTCATCGCCTGCACGAGATCGAGCTGCTTGCGTTGGAGCGGCGCGGAAAGATCGGGATTGTGGATGTTCTCGATGCTCGCCGTTCCGCCCTCGTCCTCCTTCTGCGCACCGAGTCGCGTGCCTTGATAGATCGCGGGCAGAAACGCGCTCCCGTAATTCTGCGCCCCGAAGCGGATCGGCGGGCTGATCGTCACGAACCCCGGCAGATTCTCGTTCTCTGTCCCGAGCCCGTAGAGCATCCACGCGCCCATGCTCGGGCGGGTGAATTGCGAGCTGCCGGTATGCAACTGCACGAAGGCCTGCGGATGATTCGGGATGTCCGTGTGCATTCCGCGGAGCAGGCAAAGATCGTCCGCATGCTTTGCCACGCCGGGGAACAACTCGGAAATCCACAGCCCGCTCTGCCCATGCTGCGCGAACTGAAACGGCGATCCCAGCAGCTTGTTCCCGCGACCCCGTCCGCCTCCGGTCTTGCCATTATCCTCAGTCAGCTTCGGCTTGTAATCGAACGTATCCTGGTGCGCCGGCCCGCCCTGCATGCACAGAAAAATGATGCGCTTCGCACGCGGCGTGAAATGCGGCGCACGCGGTGCCAGCGGCGATCTGTTTTCCACCGCCGCGGCGTGCGCGGCGAGCCCCTGAAACGCCAGCCAGCCGAACCCGGCCGAAACGGTCTTGAGCAAATCGCGGCGCGTCAGCGCGCGTGGAGTGATGTCGCGGCAGGTGAAGGGCGGATTCATGGCGGGCGATGGTGTGCTATCTTGGGAATAGCGTCGGGAAGGGAAATTGGGACAGCGCCTACAACGGAACCACCAATCCCTCGGCCTCCGCCAGCCTCCGCTGATTGGCATCGAACGTCAAAAAATCCCGCGCCCCCAGCGTTAGCGCCGTGGCGACGTGCAGGATGTCGAAAGCCCGATGCCCTGCTCCGAGTGTATGCTTTTCGGAAAGCTGTCGGGCACGTTCGAGAATTAGCGGGTATTGAATTGCCATCACACGCAATCCGCCACTTTTAATGGCTTCCTCCAATTTCAGGAACACTCCGATACCTTCTCCTTCGGAAAATCCGCCAGTACGCTGCTCCCGATGGCGAAACATTTGAAAACGAATCGCTTGCTCGAATTCGAAAAGCAGCAGCAGCGAAACCTCCAGCGGACCGGCGAACTGCTCATAATACTGGGTCGCAACTTCGGAGTTTTGTTGCTCGCGCAACAGCGCCATCAGAAAGCTGCAATCCGCATACGCGCTCACGAACGATCGCCTAACTCCGCTTCGCGCATCTCGCGTACCTCTTCTTCGCTGAATACTCGATCTCCCCAAATTTCCCGCCGCGCTTTTCGAAAATCATACTTTGGAACCGGCGCGGGGATTTTTGGTGGCTCATCGACTGGCATCGGTATTAGCCGCACTGACGGTTGCCCATCATTGCGAATGATCACCTCTACGCCTCTTTGCGCTTCGGCAATGAGTTCCGGCAAGTGAGCTTGGGCTTCTTCGATCGTGACGGCATGCATGGCCGGAAGATGCCACCGGACAGCGGTTACCGCAAATACCGAAACTCCGCGCACGCGAAGAGCGCCTGGCAGAAGGTCGCCCAGCTCGTCTCGGAGGCGACTTCCCGGCTCCCGTTCTTCACGGGGATGAGGGCGCGCGCTTCGCCGACGAGATATTGATTTGCGCGCGCCACTTCCGCGTCGGTCGGCGGGCGATTGAGGGTGAGGGTGTAGGCGAGGCGGATGCGCTGCGGGTAATCGAGCGGAGTGGCGAGAATCCGTTTCGCGCAGGCGGCGGCTTGCTCGCGGACGAAGGAATTGTTCATCAAAAAGAGTGCCTGCGACGGCACGTTGGTCACGTCGCGCGCGGCGACCACGAGGCTCGGCTCGGCGAAATCGAAGGCGTCGAGCACCTCCGGGACAAAATCGCGGACGATGGGCAGGTAGATGCTGCGCTTGTTCGACTGATAGTTCGTGAAAGCCTCGGGTTTCACCCCGCGGCCGACGTAACCGTCGCCGACCGTGGCGACGAACGAGCCCTGCGCGGGCGTGAGATCGAGTGTGCCGCTGACGGTGAGAATCGCGTCGCGGATCGCCTCCGCATCGAGCCGCCGCGGGCTGGCCCGCCAGAGCAGGCGGTTGTCGGGATCGGCTTCATTGGCGGCGGAATCGTGCGCGCTGCTGAGTTGATACGTGCGGCTGAGGACCAGCGAGCGAATGAGCTGCTTCACGCTCCAGCCGTTTTGCACGAATTGCACGGCCAGCGTGTCGAGCAATTCGGGATGGCTCGGCTTCTCGCCGGTCGTGCCAAAATTATCCGGCGTGCGCACCAGGCCCTGCCCGAAAAGCGAGGACCACACGCGGTTCACCATCACGCGCGCGGTCAGCGGATTCGTCGGCGCGGTGAGCCAGTCGGCGAGTTCGCGGCGTCCGCTCGCGCTTTTGGCAATGGCGGGCACCGGGCCGTTGGTCAGCACATTCACGAAGCCACGCGGCACACTTTCGCCGGGCGCATCGAGTTCGCCGCGCACGAGCAGCCGGATATCGCCGGGGCGGCTGTCGCTCACGCCCATCGCATTGCCCGCGGTATTTTCCGGTTTCGATTCGGGTTGGGCGGGAGCGGCCGGAACCGGCTCCTTGGGCGCTGCCGCCTTCAGGCGCGCGAGGACCTTTGCCTTTCGCGCCGGTGGCAGCGCGGCAAATTTCTTCGCCTTGGCCGGATTATTCGCGATCTCCGGCGGCAGGGTCGCGTTATCATTTGCCGGCGGCGCGACCGCTGGTTTTGCCTCGGCAACAACGGGCGCCGGGCCAGCCAGCGGGATCAACGGCGTGGCATTCCGGTTATTCTTCGCGTTGGCGGGCGTGCCGAAGTGCGTGGTCGAACTGTGGAAGATCCCGGCCAGGGCGTAGTATTCGCGCTGCGGCACGGGATCGAACTTGTGATCGTGGCAGCGCGCGCACGCCACCGTGAGCCCGAGCACCGCGCGCGACATCGTGTCGATCTGCTCGTCGATCACATCCATGCGGAACTGCTCCGGCTTCTTTTCGTTCAACCCCTTCGGCCCGAGCGCGAGCAGGCCCGTCGCGATCACGTGCCGGTTGCGCTCCGCGTCGTCCTTCGCGGGCAGCAGGTCGCCGGCGATTTGCTCGCGGATGAATTCGTCATACGGCTGTCCCGCGTTGAATGCCGCGATCACGTAGTCGCGATAACGCCACGCCTCCGGAAAGGTGAAGTTGCGCTCCTTGCCGGTGCTCTCCGCGTAGCGCGCCACGTCCAGCCAGTGCCGCCCCCAGCGCTCCCCGAATTGCGGGCTCGCGAGCAGCTTGTCCACGACGGCTTCGGTCGCCGCCGCTCGATTCTCCCCCGCCGCTTTGACGAATGCCTCCACTTCCTCCGGCGAAGGCGGCAGGCCGACCAGGTCGAAATACAAACGCCGCACCAGCACCCCCGGCTCCGCATCCGCGACCGGATGCAGCTTCTGCGCTTCCAACCCGGCGAGGATGAACCGGTCCACATCCGTGCGCGGCCACGCGGTATCCTGCACCGCCGGCGCGGGTGCGGTCTTGGGCAGTTGAAACGCCCAGAACTCCTTCGCCTGCGCCGGATCGATTTTCCTCTTCGCCACCGTGGGCGCGGGCGTGCCATCGCGCGGATCGGGCGCGCCCATTTTCACCCACGCCTCGAAATTCTTGATCGTCGCGTCCGGCAGCTTCCCGCCGGATTTCGGCGGCGGCATTTGCATGTCCTTGTCCGTATACCGGATCGCCGTGAGGAGCAGGCTCCCTTCGGGATCGCCCGGCGCCACCGCCGGCCCGTTGTCGCCTCCCTCGCGAATGCCTTCGCGCGTGTCGAGCTGCAGCCCGCCCTTCACCTTCTCCGCGCTCGCGGAATGGCACTTGTAGCACTTCTCCGCGAGCACTGGCCGGATGTTCTTCTCGAAGAACTCCAGCCCCGCCGCATTAGTCTTATCAGTCCCATTGGACCCATCGGTTCCATTAGCCCCATCGCCGGTGGCCGCCTGCGCAGCCGCGGCGAAGATCGTGAACAGGAGAAACAAAAATCGGTGCATGGCGTTCCATGGAAGAATAACGCATCCGCTCCAAATCGGGACATCGAATGTGCCTGTCCCAATCCTGCATCCGGCTGCTATTCACCCAGCGAACACCATGAAACGCCTGCTCTTCTCCGCCCTCACCATTCTCCCTCTGCTCTGCAGCCAGCTCTCCGCCGCCGATGACAAGGCAAACGGCGACCCCACCACCAAAAAGGAGAAGAAGGAAGCCCGCAAGGCAGTGAAGGAGGCCGTGGCCGAGAAGAATGACGACCTGCCGCCGGAAATGCGCACTCCCCGCGCAGACGCCCGGATGGAAAGACTGCGTCAGCTCATCGTCCAGGGCATCCGGGAAAAGCAGCTCACCGCTGGCGAAGTGACTTCCGCGACGAACGAGCTGAAGCGGATCGAGCGCGAGCAGGAAACTTATCAGCACAACAAGCGCGTCGGCCCGCGTGAGCGCAACGACTTGAAGCGCGACCTCAACAAACTTCACGAGAGCCTGTGGGAAAAAACCCACAACGGCAACAAACCCACCGAGCCCCTCGAAAAGTAATCAACCGCGCATCGCCAGCCCCATCGAATTTACACACCATGAACATCCAACGCATCCTCACGCTCACCATCGCCCTCACCGCGGCCCTCGCGCTGCCTTCCACCTCCTTCGCCGGCAAGGGCAAGGCCAACAAGGGCGCGGGCAAGGGCCAGCGTCCCGGCCAGGTCGTCCGCGGCCTCGACAAGGACGGCAACCACAAGATCGATGGCGATGAAATCGAAGCGCTCAAGAAAGCCTTCACTGCCGATCCGAAGGGCCCGCTCGCCGCGCTCGACAAAAACAAGGATAGCATGCTCGAAGACGACGAAATCGCCGCCCTCAATGCCCGCCTCGGCAAGCACGAGGCCCGCGCCACGAAGAAGGGCGCCGGGAAAGGCGTTGCGAAAAAGGGAGCGGGAAAAAAAGGCGGCGCGAAGAGGCCACAGGAAACCACTACCAACACGTAACCAGAAATGTTCTTCGGGAGGTTGACGCTGTGCACCGGACGTAGCTTGTTTTCAGTCCTATGCGAAACCTCCCAGCCCTCCTCGCCATCCTCACCCTCACCGCTGCGCCGCTCCTCGCCAGGGGCGCGCCGCCGACCATGAAAGACCTCGCCATCAAGGAAGCGCGCGCCTTCGACAAGGATCACAATAACAAGATCGACAACATCGAAGCCTTCGCCCTGCGCAACGAGTTCAAAAACAACACCGCGAGCAAACTCTACATGTTCGACGACAACAGCAACCATCTCCTCGACGACAAGGAAATCGCGAAGATCCCGCTCGGCCCGCCACCCGAGAAACACAAGCCCGCTCCCGCGACGCACGGCAAAGCGCCGACGAAGAAAAAGTAACCGCCCGGCGCACCGCGCTCCATGCCCGACGACTCATCCCTCGCCCGCCAAAAGGAACTGATGCTGCTCATGACGCAGCACCAGCGGCGTATCTTCGCCTACATCCACGCCCTCGTGCCATCGCGCGCGGACGCCGAGGACATCCTGCAGGAGACGAGCCTCGTCATCGTGGAGAAGTTCGGCGAGTTCAAGCCGGGCACGGATTTCGTCGCGTGGGCTTTCCAAATCGCGTGGTGGCGGGTGCGCGCCGCACGGCAGAAGTTTGCGCGGGCGAAAGTCGTCTTCGACGATGAAGTGCTGGAAAGCGTCGCGCACACCGCAGTCGAGATGCACGAGGAAGTGAGCGCCCGCCACGAAGCCCTCTCGCGCTGCCTGCAAAAACTTCCGCCGCGCGACCGCGATCTCCTGCTCACGCGTTACGAGCCGGGCGCGGGCGTGGAGGAGGCTGCGCAGCGCAGCGGCCGTTCGCTCGAGGCTGCCTACAAGGCCCTCGCGCGCCTGCGCAAATTGCTCTTCGACTGCGTCACCCAGCAACTCAGCCATTCCGCCGCATGAACGACGCCGAATTGCTCGAACTCACCGAACTCTGCAACGCGCTCGCCGACGACCGCCTCGCCGAGCCGCAGCGCGCGCGACTGAATGCGATGCTCGCGGAGTCCGATGAGGCACGCCGCTTCTACATCCGCTTCGCCGGCCTGTCGTCGAGCCTCGGCAGCTATGCCGCGGAGTTGCAGACCGAGCGGCAGGAGCCGCCGCGGGAAAAATCGCGTATCATTCCCTTCCCACGCGCGGCGTGGTGGAGTGTGGGAGCCATCGCCGCTGCGCTCGCCGTCGCCCTGATCTTCGGCTGGCGCACGCGCGACGCCGCGGAGCCCGATTCCGTCGCGTGGGTCACCGATGCGCAGGATGCCGAGTGGGGCGATGCGCCGCTCGCCACCGGCGACGCCCTCGCCCGCGGCCAGCGCGTCGATCTGCGCAAGGGCCGCGCCGAATTCACCTTCGACAGCGGCGCCCGCGTCGTCCTCGAGGGACCCGCCTCGCTCGACGTGCAATCCGCGTGGAGCGCCGGCCTTCGCTCCGGTTCCCTCACCGCGAACACCACCGCCGAGGCCGCCGGTTTCCGCGTGGTCAATTCCGCCGTGAATGTCACCAACCTCGGCGGCCAGGTCAGCGTCGTCGCCGACAACGATGGCGCCGCCGAGGTCTATGCGCTCGACGGCAGCGCCGATGCCAGCGAGCCCGGGCGCGGCATTCATACGGTGCTGCGCGACCGCCAGGCCCGCCGCTTCACCCGCGATG
>JADMIO012731274.1_pt1 | contig 12411 bp, 7 predicted proteins | sample 8958161 | NCBI WGS metagenome assembly JADMIO01 (sample SAMN16585339, study PRJNA669376) | soil metagenome | isolation source: Crop rotation soil | place: USA: Cullars Rotation, Alabama | collected 2011 | reverse complement strand
CTTTCCCAAATGCGTGGCGATGAACGCGCTCGTGGCGAGGCCGTTCGCGGCGAGCGCGCTTCCCGCGTTGAAGCCGAACCAGCCGACCCAGAGCAGACAGGCGCCGATGAAGCTCAGCACCAGGCTGTGCGGCGGCATCGGTTCTTTCGGATAGCCGGTGCGCTTGCCCAGGTAGAGCGCGCACACGAGCGCCGAGACGCCTGACGTGATGTGGACGACGGTGCCGCCGGCGAAGTCGAGCGTGGGGAACCGTCCGCCGAGCGACGCGTTCAGCAGGCCGCCCTTGCCCCACACCATGTGCGCGAGCGGCGCGTACACGCACAGGAACCACAGCGTCATGAACATCACCGTGCCGCGGAACGTCATCCGTTCAGCGGTCGCGCCGGTGATCAGCGCCGGTGTGATGATCGCGAACATCAGCTGGTAGATCATGAAGGTCTGGTGCGGAATCGTGCCGCCATAGTCGGCGTTGGGCTCGAGGCCGACGCCCCGGAGCATCACATGGCCGAACCCGCCGATGACGGGCGTCCCTTCCGCGAAGCACAGGCTGTAGCCGACGAGGGCCCACAGCACGGTGATGAGCGCCATCAGCGCGAAGCTCTGCATCATGATCGCGAGCGTGTTCTTCTGCCGGACGAGCCCGCCGTAGAAGAGCGCCAACCCCGGCCCGGTCATCATCAGGACCAGCGCCGAGGACACGAGCATGAACGCGTTGTCGGCCGCGTTCACAGATCGCTCCGTTCGCCGGTACGAATGCGATAGCTCTGCTCGACGGGGATGACGAAGACGCGTCCGTCGCCAATCTCCCCCGTCCGCGCCGCCTGGATGATCGCGGCGACGGCGTCGTCGACGAGGTTGTCGGGCACGACCACCTCGATTTCCATCTTCGGCAGCAGGCTGACGTCGTACTCCTTGCCGCGGTAAATCGCGGTGTGGCCTTTCTGTTTGCCGTGACCGCGGACCTCAGTGACGGTCATGCCGGGCAGGCCGACGACCCCCAGCGCCTCCTTCACGTCGTCCACCTTGTTGGGCCGTACGATGGCCTTGATCAGCTTCATTCATCCCTCCAGCATCCGGTGTACATCGGCGGTCAGCCCGGCGATGACCGTGTCGGTCAGCTTGGCGCCGTCCTTGGTAATGTGGAATACGTCGATCGCCCGCTGACCTTCCGTCGAGATCAGCACGAGGCCGACATCGCAGCCGTGCCGCGAGATGACCTGGCTGACGCGGTGCAGCAGGCCCTGCGCGTTGTTCGCCACGATGTCGAGAATGGTGTAGCGGCGCGACGACTGGTTGTCGGTGTGAATGACCGGCGGCACCGGCGTGACGCCGGCGCGGCGGCGGTGCAGCACGCTCTGCTCGCGGGCGCGCAGGCGCTCGGTGACGTCGCTGGCGCCGGCGATCACCGTCCCGAGGACGGTCAGGAACTGATCCTTCCCCGTCGCGTTGAGCTCGAGGAAGCGGTCCTGGTCGGTGAACTGAAAGACGTCGAGGACGAGGCCGTTCGGATTCGTCATCGCGTGGCCGCGCGCGATGTCCATGCCGAAGGACGACAGCGCCCCGCAGATATTCGAGAACAGGAACGGCTTGTCGAGCGTGACCACGGTCAGCTCCCAGAGCGAACCGTGCGGCTGAAGATCCGCATGAAGGTCGTCGGGCCGGATGTCGCGTGACAGGCGAACGTGCTGATAGATCGCGTCGTGTGGGAAGAGCTGGAGATAACGACGGGGCAGCCCTTCGACGAAGTGCCGGATCTCCGCGCCGGTCATGTCGTCGGGCCGCCCGGTGACGAGCGCGTCGAGGCCCGACTCCTGCTGCTCGATGCGCTCGTCGGCGTACTCCAGCGTCAAGTGGTTGTAGGTGTCCACGTACAGCCGCCAGAGCAGCTCCTCGCGCCAGACGGTCAGCGTCTCCGGGTTCACGGCTTCGACGTCGACCAGGGTGAGCAGCGCGAGCATCTTCAGCCGTTCTTCGATGCCGACCAGATCAGCCAGCTGGCGGACGATCTCGGGATCCTCGGTGTCGCGCCGGAACGCGATCAGCGACATCTTGGTGTGGTGCCGGATGAGAAACTCGACGAGGGCCACCGATTCCGCGGGAAGCCTCACGCGGCGCATCGCGTCGAGCGACATGCGCACGCTCTCCTCGGCGTGGTCGTCATCCCGCCATTTGCCCACGTCGTGAAAGAGCAGCGACAGCACCAGCAACTCCGGCTGCGCCAGATCCGCCAGCAGCGCGCCAAAGCGCTCGCGGCTCCGGACCGCCCGGGCCGCCAGCCGCTCGAGATTCCTGATCGTCAGCAGCGTGTGCTCGTCGACCGTGTACTTGTGGTGGAAGTCGCGAACCACCCGGCAGAAGATCGCCTGGAACTCGGGAAACATCCGTCCGAGGAGCCCGCAGTCGTGCATCTCGGAGAGCCGGGCGTAGAGTCCGGATCGCGGCCGCAGGAACGCGAGCAGCGCCGCGCCGTACGACGGCCCGGGGAAGAACGCCTCGGGCGCGTGACGCTCGACCCGCTGCTGAATCCAGGCCAGCGCTTCATCCGCAACCGGTGCCCCTGTTTCGATCGCGGACTGAAACAAGCCCAGCCAGCTCTCCGGATGCGCGTCGGCGTAGACGGGATCGACGAATCGAATGCCGTCCCGCGCCCGCACGAGATTGTCCGCCACCGGCACGGGCGCGTTCTGCCGGACCCACCCCAGCGAGCGGCTGACCACCCGCGCATGGCGGAAGTAGTCGCCCATCAAGTGCTCCACCTGCCGCCGCGGCTCTCCGGCGTAGCCCATCACGCGGGCGACCAGTTCCTGAATCTCGTGGTTCAGCGTGTTGTTGTTGCGTTTGTGCTCGGCGTGCAGGAGCGATCGGATTCTCAGGTGGAATTCCTCGGCCTCGTCGAGCCTGCCGCGATCGGCCTGGCCGCGGTCGATCAGCGCCGGATCGGTGAGCGCGGCGATCGTCCGCGCCGCCCAGAGGTCGCGCGTCGCGCCGGGCGCGTCCTTGATGTCCGGCTCGAGCTGGTAGAACGTGTCGTTGAACCGCGCATGCCGCTCGTCGATCAGTCTCGCCAGCGCGTCGAGGATGCGCGCGTGCGCGGCCGGCGTACGGACGCGGGCCGCGATGCGGTCGAGCAGCGTCGCCTCCCCCGCAACCGCACGCGCATCGAGCAGCGCCAGCAGGAACTCCGGGTTGTCGATTTCGAGCTCGGCAAAGTCGTCCATCTGCCGAATCTGATGACCGACCGAAAACCGCAGATCCCAGAGCGGGTGCAGGATCGCGCGCACCCGCGCCTCTTCGGCTGGTCCGATTCTGCCGTCGAACAGGAGCAGAACATCCACGTCCGAATGCAGGCACAGCTGCTGTCGTCCGTATCCGCCGAGCGCGACGACGAGGTTGGGGACGCTGGAGGCCGGCGCTTCGTCGAACAGCCGCCGGAGGAGGTCGTCGACGCAGGCCGAGAATCGCTGGAGCTCGCCGCGTCCACCGGCGCCGCGCACCGCCGCGGCGCGCAGCGCCTCGCGCCCGGTTTCCACGCCGGACAGCGAGGTGGTCATCCGCTAGGCGACGGGAGCCGGCAGCGCTGAGCTGCCCATCAGATAGGCATCGACTCCGCGCGCGCAGCTTCGGCCGTCGGCAATCGCCCAGACGATGAGCGACTGGCCGCGCTGCATGTCGCCGGTCGCGAAGACGCCGGGCACGTTGGTCATCCAGTTGGCGTCGCGCACCACGGTGCCGCGCTCGCTCAGGGTGATCCCGAGACCGTCGATGACCCCGTTGCGCTCAGGTCCGACGAATCCCATTGCGAGCAGCACCAGATCGGCGTCGAGCTCGACCGGCGCCTTGGAGTCCACGTGCACGGCGTGCAGCCGCGCCACGCGGCCGTCGGCCGTGCCGGAGAATCGCTCGGTCGCCATCGCGTAGTGGCGCTCGCCGCCTTCTTCGTGCGCAGATGACACGCGGAAGATATTAGGCCAGGTCGGCCAGGGATTCTGCGGACCGCGCGTATCGGGCGGACGCTGGAGCAATTCGAGCTGCCGCACGCTGCGCGCGCCCTGGCGGTGCGCGGTGCCGAGGCAGTCGGCGCCGGTGTCGCCGCCCCCGATGATGATCACGTGCTTGTCGCGCGCGTCGATCACGTCGACCGCATCCCCCTCGCAGGCGCGGTTCTGGGCCGTCAGGTACTCCATGGCGAAGTGGATGCCGGCCAGCTCCCGTCCCGGGACGCGCAGGTCCCGCGGGATCGTGGATCCGCCGGCCAGCACGACGGCGTCGAAATCGCGGGTGAGATCGCGCGGATCCATCGTGACGCCGACGTGGCAGCCGGTCTTGAACACGACGCCTTCATCCCGCATCAGCGCCAGCCGGCGATCGAGCACGCGCTTCTCGAGCTTGAACGCGGGAATGCCGTACCGCAGCAGGCCGCCGATGCGATCGGCGCGTTCCAGCACGGTCACCGCATGGCCGGCGCGGTTCAACTGGTCTGCGGCGGCAAGACCCGCGGGCCCCGAGCCCACCACCGCGACGCGTTTGCCGGTGCGTGAAACCGGCAGCCGGGCGGTGACCCAGCCTTCGTCGAACGCGCGCGCGATGATCGCGGCCTCGGCGGACTTGATCGTCACCGGCGAGTTGTTGATCCCGAGCACGCACGAGCCTTCGCAGGGCGCCGGGCAGAGCCGTCCAGTGAGCTCGGGAAAGTTGTTGGTCGCGTGCAGGCGATCGATCGCCGCGCGCCACCGATCCCGATAGACCAGATCGTTCCAGTCCGGAATCAGGTTGCCCAGGGGGCAGCCCTGGTGGCAGAACGGGATGCCGCAATCCATGCAACGCGCCGTCTGATCCTTCAGCGCCGCCGCCTCGTAGGGCAACGGGACCTCGCGCCAGTCCCTCACGCGCTCGTCGATCGGGCGTGACGGCGGTTTTTGACGCTGGATTTCCAGGAATCCGGTGACCTTACCCATTGGCCACCTGGAGGTTGTTCAACACGGGCAGGAGCTCGACCCCCTGGCTCGCCGTCAGCGCGCGCCGGTAGTCGCGGGGCATGACCTTGGTGAACTGCAATCCGGCCGACGCCCACTCCGCTAGCAGCCTGGCGCCGAGGCGGCTGCCGGTCAGCTCCACGTGACGCGCGATGAGACCCTGGACGAACGAAAGGTCCTCGAGGTCGAGCGGCTCGAGATCCACGAGCTCATGGTTGCAGTGCGACTCGAACTCCTGGTTCTCGTTCAGCACGTAGGCGATACCACCGCTCATGCCAGCGGCGAAGTTGCGTCCCGTCCGGCCGAGGACCACGACGCGGCCGCCGGTCATGTATTCGCAGCCGTGGTCGCCGACGCCCTCGACGACCGCGGTCGCGCCGGAGTTCCTGACCGCGAACCGCTCGCCCGCGACGCCGCGGATGAACATGCTGCCGCCCGTCGCGCCGTAGAGCGCGACGTTGCCGGTGATCACGTTGTCTTCCGCCGCGAACGGTGAACCCGCCGGCGGCGCGATGACGATGGTCCCGCCCGAGAGCCCCTTGGCGACGCCGTCGTTGGCGTCGCCTTCGAGCGTGAGCGTGACGCCGCGCGGGAGGAACGCGCCGAAGCTCTGCCCGGCGGATCCGCTGAATCGCACCGTGATCGTGTCCTCCGGCAAGCCGGCCCCGCCCCACCGCCGCGTCACTTCGTATCCCAGCATCGTGCCCACGGCGCGATGCGCGTTGCGGATCGTCCGGGTGAGCTCCACCCGCCGCCGGTTGTCCAGGGCGTCACCGCACGACGCAATCAGCTCGTTGTCGAGCGCCTGGTCGAGACCGTGGTCCTGCAGACGCGTACGGCGGCGGGCGCTGCCCCGCGCCGCCGCCGGCTGGTGCAGAATCGCCGAATAGTCGAGGCCTCTGGCCTTCCAGTGATCGACCGCGCCGCGAACTTTCAGCCGATCGACGCAGCCGATCATCTCGTCCATCGTGCGGAAGCCGAGCTGCGCCATGTACTCGCGGACTTCTTCGGCGATGAAGCGGAAGAAATTGATCACGAACTCCGGCTTGCCCGAGAACTGCGCGCGCAGCGCAGGGTCCTGCGTGGCGATGCCGACCGGGCAGGTATTGAGATGGCAGACCCGCATCATCACGCAGCCCGAGACCACGAGCGGTGCGGTGGCGAAGCCGAACTCCTCCGCCCCCATCAGCGCGGCGACGATGACGTCGCGGCCGGTCTTGAGCTGGCCATCGACCTGCAGGATCACGCGGTCGCGCAGCTTGTTCATCAGCAGCACCTGCTGCGCTTCAGCGAGGCCGAGCTCCCAGGGCACGCCGCCGTGCTTGATGCTCGTGAGCGGCGACGCGCCGGTGCCGCCGTCGTGCCCCGAGATCAGGATCACGTCGGCATGCGCCTTGGCCACGCCCGCCGCAATGGTGCCGACGCCCGAGATCGCGACGAGCTTCACCGACACACGCGCCCGCGGGTTCGCGTTCTTCAAGTCGTAGATCAGCTCCGCCAGATCCTCGATCGAGTAGATGTCGTGGTGCGGCGGCGGCGATATCAGGCCGACGCCGGGCGTCGCGTATCGCACCTTCGCAATCCACGGATACACCTTATGGCCCGGCAGCTGTCCACCCTCGCCCGGCTTGGCGCCCTGCGCCATCTTGATCTGGAGATCGTCCGCGTTCACCAGGTATTCGCTGGTGACGCCGAACCGCGCCGACGCGACCTGCTTGATCGCGCTCCGGCGCCAGTCGCCGTTGGCGTCGCGCACCTGGCGCGCCGGATCCTCGCCGCCTTCGCCGGTGTTCGACTTGCCGCCGATCCGGTTCATCGCGATCGCCAGCGTCTCGTGCGCCTCCTGGCTGATCGAGCCGTACGACATCGCGCCGGTGGCGAAGCGCGTCATGATGCGCTCGATCGGCTCGACTTCATCGATCGGGATGGATGGCCCGTCGGACGAGAACTCGAGCAGGCCGCGCAGCGTCGCCCGGCGGGTGTTCTGATCGTCCACGAGCCGGCTGTACTCCTTGAAGATGGCGTACTGGCCGCTCCGGGTCGCGTGCTGCAGCTTGAAGACGGTGTCGGGGTTGAACAGGTGGTACTCGCCGTCGCGGCGCCACTGATATTCGCCGCCGTTGTCGAGGTCCGGCGATCCGCCGTCGCGCGACGGAAACGCACGGGCGTGCCGTCGTTCGACCTCGTCCGAGATGACGTCGATGCCGATGCCGCCGATCCGCGACGACGTCCAGGTGAAGTACTGATCGATGAACGCGCGGTCGAGGCCGACCGCTTCGAAGATCTGCGCGCCGCAATAGCTCTGCAGCGTGGAGATGCCCATCTTGGACATCACCTTCAGGATGCCCTTGTTCAGCGCGTGGATGTAGTTGATCACCGCCTCGTCGTGCGTGACACCGACCAGCCGCCGCTGCTGAATCATGTCGTCGAGCGTTTCGAACGCCAGGTAGGGATTGACCACGCCGGCGCCGTAGCCGAGCAGCAGCGCGCAGTGATGCACTTCGCGCGCGTCCCCGGACTCCACCACCAGGCCGCACTGCGTCCGCGTGCCCTGCCGCACGAGATGGTGGTGCACGCCGGCGGTGGCGAGCAGGCTGGGAATCGGCGCCTGATCACGATCGGCGCCGCGGTCCGAGAGGATGACGATGGTGTAGCCCGCTTCGACCGCGTCGCTCGCGCTCTTCTTGAGCCGCTCCATGGCGGCGGCGAGGCCGCGGCCGCCCTTGCGCGCGTCGTACAGCATCGGCAGCGTGATCGACTTGAACGCGGGCTCGTACACGTACCGAAGTTTCGCCAGCTGATCGTTGTCGATGATCGGATACGTGATCTTGATCTGCCGGCACGATTCGGGTCGCGCCTCGAGCAGGTTGCCCTCAGGCCCGACCGTCGAACCCATCGTCGTCACCAGCTCCTCGCGAATCGCGTCGAGCGGCGGGTTGGTGACCTGGGCGAACAGCTGCTTGAAGTAGTCGTAGAGCAGCCGCGGCCGGTCCGACAGCACCGCGAGCGACGTGTCGGTGCCCATCGACCCGATCGGCTCGTCGCCCTTCGCGGCCATCGGCGCGAGCAGGATCGAGAGATCCTCCTGCGTGTAGCCGAACAGCAGCTGCCGCTGCACGATGCGCTCGTGGCTGAACGGCGGCAGGTGCGGGGCCGCCGGGAGATCCTCGATGTCGACCAGATGATCGGTGAGCCACCGGCCGTACGGCTGCGCCGCCGCCAGCTCGCGCTTGACCTCCTCGTCCGAGACGATCCGGCCCTGGACGGTGTCCACCAGGAAGAGGCGCCCGGGATGCAGGCGCTCCTTCACCAGGATCTCTTCCGCCGGGATGTCGAGGACGCCGACTTCGGAGGCCATGATGACGAGGCCGTCCTTGGTCACGTAGTACCGCGACGGCCGCAGGCCGTTGCGATCGAGCACCGCGCCGATGACGCGGCCGTCGGTGAAGGCGATCGACGCCGGGCCGTCCCACGGCTCCATCAACGACGAGTGGAACTCGTAGAACGCCTTCACGTCCGGCGGCATGGTCTCGTGGCCCGACCACGGCTCCGGAATCATCATCAGGACGGCGTGCGGCAGCGAACGGCCCGACATCACGAGCAGTTCGAGGACGTTGTCGAACGTCGCGGTGTCGCTGCCGCCCTCGCGAATCACCGGCAGAATCTTCCGCAGGTCGTCGCCGAGCAGATCGGATCGCAGCAGGCCTTCGCGCGCCCGCATCCAGTTGATGTTGCCGCGCAGCGTGTTGATCTCGCCGTTGTGCGCGACGTACCGGTACGGGTGCGCCAGCGGCCACGACGGGAAGGTGTTGGTGCTGAAGCGCTGGTGGACGAGCGCGAGCGCCGACTCCATGTCCGGATCGGTCAGATCGGGGAACGCCGGAGCGATTTGATCCGCCGTCAGCATGCCTTTGTAGATCAGGGTGGCGGCCGAGAGGCTGACGACGTAGAACGCGCGGGGATCGACGAGGGCCAGGCGATCGGCGGCGTGCTCGATCTGCTTGCGAATGACGTAGAGGGCCCGTTCGAACCGCTGCTGCGCCGGGCCGTCTTCGTCGCCGGCGGCGCGCCGGCGATCGGCGACGAACAGCTGTTCGATGATCGGTTTGGCGGCGCGCGCGGCCGCGCCCAGGCTGGAGTCGTCGCCCGGCACGAGGCGCCATCCAAGAACCTGGTGCCCTTCCGCGCGAACGGTTCCCTCAATCAGCGCCCGGAGCTGGTCGCGTTCGGCCCGGCCGTGCGGCAAAAACACCAGGCCGGCCCCGTATTGGGGGAAAGCCGTCGCCGGTATTCGCCTCGGACCCGCAGGCGCCGCGGTGCAGCAGGTTGAGCAGAATCCGCAGGCCCTTTTCGATGACCTCGTGCGACTTGCGGCCCTGGATGTCCACGACGAAGCCGACGCCGCACGCGTCGTGCTCGTCGCGCGGGTCGTAGAGACCGGCCGGGCCTGGGGCAGCGGTGGACATGGACTGTCACTTATGACCGCCGCTCAGCCAGAAGTAAAATACAATGATCGGATTGAACCCATTCAATATGCGAATGGACCATTCATGCGCAAGGCTTCTTGGTGAGATGCGTACGGAGGGTCAATCCTTCGGAAAGATGACCGGCAGCACCGCATCGGTCGTATAGACGCACCGGTCGTTATGGCCGCACTCGGGCACGATCTGCATGGCGTGCTTCGCGCCCATTTTCTCGTTGAGGTATTTGACGTAGGCCTCGCCGCGCGCGCGGCGGGTGGCGCCCTGCGCCATCGCCGGACAGGATGAATCGAAGCCGCCCAGCGGCAAGGTATCGACCTGCCCGAAGAGGAACGTCGTCGGCCGGGTCACCATCTGCTTCTTGAGCTGGGCGTCGCCGGTTCCCGATGTGTAGCCGCCGGAGCGGTTCTGGAAGCCGGCCGGCCAGCGATCGTAGGTGGCGCAGGCCGCCGCATCGAACGCGCCGTACGAGAAGTTGGTGTGCGGCTTGTCCGTCTCCCAGGCCCCCTTCGCGTTCTCGGGCGTCGCATCACCCACCGGCTGCGGCCGCGTCGCATCCGGCCAGGCATAGCTGGAGGGATTGGCGACGACGTAGGTGATCGGGACGCCGAGCGTGTCGTGGACGCGGTTGGCCATCTGATAACGAGCGACGAACTGCCCGCCGGCCGAGTGGCCGGCGACGACGATCGCGCGCAAGTTCGGGAACATCGCTTTGTTCGCGAGCTTCTTGAGAATCGCGTCGACGAAGTCGAACGACGTCAGATCGGGATGGCTCGCGGCGTTGCCGCCAGAGCGCCAGCTGTCGCCGGTGCAGCTCCAGCTGACCTCGTTCGGCGCCAGCGCGTCCTTGCAATTGCCCGCGGCCGACGCAATCCGCGGCGAAATCACGATCGCGTCGTCCAGCGCGCCAGCCAGAAACGCCGCCGTCACCGCCGTGGAGAAGTAGTGGTCGGCGTTCCGGTTGGTCCCGTGGACCATGATCAGCGCCCGTCTAACGTTCGCGTCGCGCGCATCGAGCGATCGACTGCGATAGATCAGCGACCGGGCGGGGCCGCTGCCGAGCGAGACCCACTCCGTGCACCGTTCGGCCGCCACGGTGCACGCCGACGGCGAAACAGGCGTGCGGTCCTGGGCGGAGGCTGTGGCGGCAAGGCTGATGAGCAGCAGAGGCAGGAGGCGCATGGCCACACGATATCTCATGTAAACTCTGACCGGCCGACCAGAGCGGAGGCGCAATGCAGACTCCCCATCGCTCGTCCGGACGCGTCGTCGGGCTGATGTTCGTCGCGGCTCTCGCGATGGCTCCCGCCGTCGCCGGCCAGAGGAAGGCGGCCGGTGCGTGGACGCCGCCGCGCACGCCTGACGGCCACGCCGATTTCCAGGGCACCTGGGACTTCCGCACCGCAACGCCGCTCGAGCGCCCCGCCGCCTTTGCGGGAAAGGAATTCTTCAGCCCCGAGGAAGCCGCCGAATTCGAACGACAGGCGGCTGAACGCAACGAAGAAACGCTGACGGTTCATCCGTCGTTCTGGCTGGATTACGGCAAGAACGTCCTGGCCAGCCGGCGAACGTCCCTGATTGTCGATCCGGCCGACGGCAGAGTGCCGTCGCTGACGCCCGCAGCGCGGCAGAAGTCCGCCGCCCGGGCGGAGGCCCGGCGAAGCGCGGACGGTCCCGAAGCCTTCAGCCTCGCTGAGCGCTGTGTGCTCTTCGGCGCGGGGCCGCCGATCATTCCGGGCGCGTACAACAACAACATTCAGATCCTGCAGACGCGCGACACGGTCCTCGTCTTCAACGAGATGATCCACGACGCGCGCATCATCCCGACGGACGGGCGTCCGCATCTGCCGCCGCAGATCCGGCCGCTGCTGGGGGATGCCCGCGGCCGCTGGGAGGGCGATACGCTGGTGATCGAAACGACGAACTTCACCGACCGGACCCGGTTCCGGGGATCGGACGAGAACCTGCGTCTCGTCGAGCGATTCACGCGCACCGGTCCGGCGACGCTGGTCTACGAGTTCACCGTCGACAACCCGACCGCGTTCACGTCGCGCTGGACGGCGTCGTACCCGATGACGAAGACCGACGCGCAGATCTTCGAGTACGCCTGTCACGAGGGCAACTACGGGCTGCAGAACATGCTGACAAGCGCGAGGTTCGCCGAGAAGGAAGCCGAGGCCGCCAGGAAGAAATGATATGAAGCACAACGCCTCTCGTCTTGTCGCCGCCGTCCTGCTCGCCGCATCGTGCGCCACGGTCCTGGTGCGAGCGCAGCAGGGAGGGCTGAGCGCCGCCGACAAACAGCGGCGAATCGACACCGAAGCCGAGCTGCAGTCGCTCGCGATCGTCGAGCGCAAGGTGATGATGCCGATGCCGGACGGCGTCCGGCTGGCCACGGATATCTACAGGCCGAAGAACGCCACGGGCAAGGTGCCGATCATCTGGGTGCGCACGCCGTACAACTTCAACTTCTGGGACATTCAGAACGGCGTTCCGGCCGACATGACCGCGCAGCTGACCGCGATCAAGCGCGGCTACGCCTACGTGGTCCAGAACGAGCGCGGGCACTTCTTCTCCGAGGGGAACTACGACATCCTCGGCTCGAAGACCGACGGCTTCAACACCGTCGACTGGCTGACCAAGCAGTCGTGGTCGAACGGCAAGATCGGCACGACCGGCTGCTCCTCCACCGCCGAATACCAGATGGGGGTGGCGGCGCTCGGTCATCCCGGCTTCGCCGCGATGAACGTCCAGGGGTTCGGCGCCGGCGTCGGACGGGTCGGCCCGTACTACGAGCAGGGGAATTGGTACCGCGGCGGCGCGGTGCAGATGCTGTTCATTGCCTGGCTGTACGGCGAGCAGAATCAGGTACGGCCGATGTTCCCGCCCAACACGTCGCAGCAGGATCTGATCCGCGCGTCGAAGGCGTTTGACCTCGCCGAGCACGCGCCGCCGGT
>JADMIO010792873.1_pt1 | contig 12411 bp, 6 predicted proteins | sample 8958161 | NCBI WGS metagenome assembly JADMIO01 (sample SAMN16585339, study PRJNA669376) | soil metagenome | isolation source: Crop rotation soil | place: USA: Cullars Rotation, Alabama | collected 2011 | reverse complement strand
CTTTCCCAAGCCATAAATAATTCTGGATATTATTATTTCCTACAGCGCCATAACTACCCCTGAATTTCAGGTTATCGATCCATGATACATTTTGTAAGAACTTTTCTTTGCTGGCCACCCATCCTACAGAAACAGAAGGGAAATATCCCCATTTGTGGCCGGGTGCAAATTTAGAACTTCCATCGGCCCTGAAACTTGCCTGCAATAAATATTTGTTCTCATAACCGTAGGTCAAACGTCCCAAATAAGATAATAACCCTATTCTTTCGATGGTATTATAGGTAAGAGTTGGATCCTGGGAAATACTTAATGCAGTATTTAAAGTGGTGATATTATCACTGATAAAATTGGTGGCAGTGATCTGCTGGTTCTCTACTTTTGTTTTTTGTGCAGTAAAACCTGCCAATACTTCTATTGAATGGTTCCTGATCTGTTTGTTGTACGTAAATGTATTTTCATTCAGCAGGTCAAAGTAAGTACGGTTGACATACACACCTTTGCTTGGTGCACCGGCTGCACTGGAATTGCTTTTTGAAAAATCAAGCCCTGTGGTGTAGTCAAGATAAGAGCTTACTAACGTTTTGAAATTTAAACCGGGAATTATTGTATAAGTAAGATCTGCAGAAGACATTATCCTGTAATCTTTCGTAGTGATCTTTTGCGTTTGCAAAATAGAATAAGGAGAATTGTTAGCACTGCTGCTGATAGAAATGGCTGTGCCTGCAGGATTGGTGAATATGGTACCATCAGGCATAACACCACTATAAGGCAGGTCATTGAATACACGTGGCTGTGCATAATCACCAGCGATCAATCCTGCATTGGCAGGGTTCTGCAAAACAAAAGCAACCTGTGCTGCATTTAAGGTCAAAGGAAGATAAGAGGATACCCTTGTAAAATCTGTAAAGTTGGTTGAAGGCCTTTCCCTTGTAAAGAGTGACGGGTTAATGTTGATATTGAGTTTCATTTTTTTGCTCAGTGCAATATTTACTTTACTGCGCACATTGAACCTTTCATATTCACTATGCTTGATCATGCCCTGGTCATTTTGATAAGCGCCGGCGATATAATACTTGGTAGACGCATTGCCACCAGAAATATTTAACTCTACATTCTTAACCTGCGCATCCCTTAATGCTGCTGCCTGCCAGTCGGTTGGAATACCGCCATTCAACCCATTCTCTAAAAGGTAAGCTGCTTTTTCTGCGCTTGACGCTAAGTTCCCTTTTGCATTGATCTGTGCAGTGGTAGCATAATTCTTCCAGCCGGTATCTGCAAATCGTAAGGCAGCTTCATAGTATAACAGGTTGGTGTACTCGGTAGTTGTCATGATATCATAAACCTTGTAAGGTTTTTTCGTTCCCCATGAAGTTTTCAGGTTATACTTTGTTTTTTCAGACTTGCCGCTTTTGGTGGTGATCAATATTACACCGCTGCCACCTCTTGAACCGTAAATGGCTGCCGATGCAGCATCTTTCAACACTTCCACCGATTCCACATCCGACATGTTCACAAATGCCAGGCCATCCGGAACCGGATGCCCATCCACTACCACGAGCGGTGATTGCCCGGCATTAATAGAACTAACGCCACGCACCTGTACCCTTGGATCGCTTCCGGCTTCTGACGAAAGGTTTTGTACCTGCACACCTGCTATCTTTCCCTGCAGCGCCTGGTCCAAACGTGAAACAGGGGATTCATCCATTTTTTCATTCTTATACTTAGATACGGCACCGGTTACACTGGATTTCTTTTGTGTGCCATAGCCGATCACCACTACCTCATCACCTGTAGTATTTGCTGGGACCATTATTACATCAATAGAAGTTTTATCTCCTATCACCACAGTTTGCGTTGTATAACCAACATAAGAAAATATTAAGACCGTAGCTTTTTTATCTATGGTAATAGAATAGGTGCCATCTGCATTGGTTACTGTGCCTGCCTTTTGTTTATCGGCCAACACATTCACACTTAACAATGGCCCTTTGCCATCCTGGCTGGTTACCTTGCCTGTAATGGTCTTCTTTTGCGCTGTAGCAGCACTGGCTGACATCAACAGAAGGACCAGCAGGTATTTTATTTTTTTCATAACAGCAGTTTTATAGAATTTAAAAATTAATATCAGTTAATAATTTTAAGCGTAGCCTTTCAACTTTTTCTCCAGCAATATTTTTTATGGCATTGATACAGCTTTTGCAATTGAATTTTTTTGCGGCTGCTATCATCAATGGATAGCCCTCTTCAAAATCAAAATCTTTTATTTGCGGGCCTGTCCAGGTTTTTTCTTTGGCGATATAAGGATAATACACATCGAATGCTTTTTTCAGTGATTTGCCAGATGGGGTAACATAATTCCACATATCAATACCTGCCTGCTCCGCCATTTGTGCCACATTGAAAAATGCTTCTATGGCAAAACCGGTATAGTGCAGTGAAGTGGTGCGTTCCATTTCCAAAGGAAAATTGCCGGCGTCATCCATTTGTTTATCCAGGCGGCTTTCTGCGCTCAATATTATTTTCTTTGCCAGTTCTTTGTTGCCGATGAATAAAGCCAGTGATAAACGTTGCGCATCATACCAATCGCCATGGTTATTTTTTACATTCATTTCATCAATGCCGTTCTTGCTTGTCTGCATCCAGTTTAAAAAATCACTGAACCATTGCTGCATGCCCTGCTGGTCGGTTGTGCCCCAGTATTTTGACAACCGTATCAAACCAATAGCATCTACAACTTTTATAAAATGCCTTGAGTCGATTATGCCTGCACCCCTTCCTTCGTTACTGCCTTTCATTGCCTGCGAATAGTTGAGGTTGGGGTTCATCTTCGTTGCCTTATCTAAAAACCATACACGGAGTAATTGTGCTGCATGTTCTGCATATTTATTTTCACCCGAGAAATAATAAGCAAGTCCCAATGTTTGCACTGCTTCACAAAGTTTGGGCATGTTGTCCTTGTCTTTGTAATCTTTTACTTCGGGATTTGTTTCTCCGTCTTTCCTGATGTAAGGAAGCCCATTTGCTTTTGCAGGGTCAGGCCAATAGTAAGGCGCCAGGCTCATGTAATCGTGCTTGTCGCCGCTTGGCGGGTCATTCTTTTTTTCCATTACACTCACCGGCCCAAATTCCATTGCTTTATCTGCATCTTTCAGCAACTGTTTGTAAGCAGGCAGTATCATTGCATCTTTTGCATTTATCCTTAGCCTGTTCTTCTCCAAAGCTTTTGCATCAATAGCAAATACTGCTGGTTGCTGTGCATAAGTAAAACTGCAAAGCGTGATCAATACAAACAGCAATAAAGCATTTTTATTTTTCATGTTCATTTATTTTAAAATGGCAGTAACTCTTTCCAGGTTCACACCACTGCCGATAACTTTTATTATGTAGATACCTGTTGGCAAGCTGCTGACATCAATATCAGCATTAACAAATCCCTGCGCCATGAACACATTCTTCTTCTTCAACGGTTGCCCTGCCATGTTGTACAGCATGATATCCGCTAATGCAGGAGCAGGTGCATACAATCTTACAGTAAGTGTTGTCTTATTACTCATATAAGCATTGATGTATTGATTGCCGGTGCCACTTAAAGGGTATATCGTTAACCTGCCATCTGTGAATGTGATATTGTAATTGGATGATGTTGCACCCTGTGGTGTTAATGCATAATAACCCGGTGCTGATGATATCGTTGCCACAGTTGCAACAGTTGCAGGCGTAGTAAGGTTAGCAGCTGTTTCTCCCAATACAAAACCGGTATAGGTGATAGTGAATGGCGGGTTAGCCGTTCCAAAATCCCTCGCAGTATCCCTTACTTTAATGTTAAGCGCTGCTTTATTTACAGTAAGCGTTCTTGTAACATCTGCTGCAGGGAAATAACCAATGCTGCCAGCCTGTGATGCGGTGATATTGGTAGTACCTGCACCAACGATATGAATATTATTTCCAACAACTGTTGCAACCAATGGATTGCTGCTTACAAATGTGATCGGAATAGTGGTATTGGTACTTGTTGCGCCATGTGCAAAATCTGCATTGCCATATGTTTTTACTGCAGGCGCTGCAAAAGTTATAGTTTGGTTTTGCTTGGCCTGAACGGTAAGTGTGCCATTGGTATGCGTGATGTTATAATTTGCAGCAGTGGCACCGCTTACAGTAATGGGATAAGTTCCCGGTAAAGAAGCTGTGGTTGCAGTGGTTGATAAAGTAGCTTGTGTTGTGAGGGCTGCTGTTGTTTCACCCAAAACAAAACCAGTGTACGTTGCCGTTAGTGCTGGGTTTGCCTGTCCTTCAAATTTTGTTTTATCATCTGCTTTAATGGTCAGGGCTGCTTTATTTACCGTAAGTGTTTGCGTTACACTGGCAGTGGGGTAGAAGCCATCACTTGCCTGCGATGCTGTGATATCAGCTGTGCCTGCACCAACAATATGTATGTTGCCTGCAACAATAGTTGCAACAGCAGGGTTATTACTACTGTAAACAATTGGCTGCGTTGTATTCAAACTGGTAGCGCCTCCGTTGAAATCGGCATTGCCATAAGTTTTAGTTGGCAGTGCATTAAATATAAATGGATTCACCTGTGGCACTGCACCAGCACTGAATGATCCAAGTGCGCTAACAGATCCATTCACAATATTGGTAGTATTGTTACCTGTACCAATAGGAAGGTCCCATGAGCTGCCGTTATTTTTAATAAGGCCAATATCAGTATTAGGTAATGTTGTAAAAGTGGAACCTTCCAATGATGCAGGCCAGTTGAGCTGCACCGATGCATTGCCTGTTCCGCTAAGCCTGTTGATATTCCATACGGCATCAACTACCTGCTGTTTTTGTACTGCAGTTAATGGCGTGCCTGTAATGGTACCGTTTGCAGTGATACCAGTAAAGCTGGCAACTGTAAAGTTGGATGCCGAAGCTGGTGTAATGATAACAGGTAAATAATTGGTTAATGTTCCAACTGGAACAGTTGTTGCAGCTGTTATGCCATCCACCTGTATCAAACTCTGTACACCTGCAGCCGTATAGTCCGCAGCGATATAATTTGATGTACTGAATGCACCCGTAATTGCAGCGCCTGTAAAAATATGTACCAGGTCAAGCGGGCGTAATGTTAATTTTCCATTTACTAATAAATGATTATAGATATTCATGCTGCGGTTCACTGTAACTGCTGCATTGATATCTACAAAGCCGGCATCGATGGTTGTATTGGATGAACCGGAAGTTATACCGAATGGTTTTGTAGTGGCACCGTTAATGATATAATTGGTTCCTGCCTGGAAAGTTTTGGTATTCACCACAACAACCGATCCTGTTAATGAATCCATACCATTTGCATTCGCTGTTGCAAGAGTAGCAGTATCACTGCTGAAAGTAAATGTTGCACCCGTAACTGTTGAAGTTGCAGGTTTAGATAATAATACAACTGCATTTGCAACGGAGAATCCTGTAACATTAGTATTAGCAGCTAAACCATTACCTGTTACTTTTAAACCTGTGTTGCCAGCCAATGTACCGGCTGTTACATTTATCCTGTATGACCCTGCTACTGTATTACCAGTTACACTTGTTGCAGCAGCATTTACTTTAGATGTAAAATATCCCGGGCCGGTTATTTGATTGGTTGCACCAAAATTTATCTTACCAAAAATATCTGTACCACCTACAACCACATTCACGCTTCTTGATAATGTTACATCACTATAATTAGCTACCATTAAATTAGGCGCATCGATCGTACCTGTGCCGGAAATAGTTTGAGGCGCATTGCCACCCATTACAATAGTATTGGTACTTGCTGCGGGCCCGTTTAAGGTTCCATTCACTACCAGGTTACCCAGTACAGGTGTAACACCACTTGTGTGCGTGATGAACGTACAGCCCGGGTCGATAGTTAAATTATCAATTCTGTCAGATGGGCCATCGGAAGTAAAAGTGGATCCGTTCTGGATAAAAACATTCGCCAATGATTTACGGTTATTCCATGATGAGCTGGCATATGCAGTGGCATCAAGATAACTCACATTGGATCTCATGAAATATAAATTACTGCCCGGTTCAAAATTGGTGAACTGAGTTGTAGAGTTACCGCCAATAGGGCTGCGGCCTGTATAATAATATAAAGAAGACCCTGATTTAAATAATACGCCATCCTGAACAGAAGCATTAAAGCCGGATGTGGCAACAGAATCGGTGATATGGCATACAGCGCCTGAAGCAAACACCACATTGTTTGCCGCAGCAGCTGTGATCAAACTCCTGGTGTGTACTGTTGTTGAAAGCGGGCTTAAATAAACAGTGCCACTGATGAGTGCCGTAGCACCTGCGGTCACTACAACCGATACATCATAATTATAAATCGCAGTACCTAACGTTAGCGTGCAGCCGGTGCCAACAAGCAGGTCATCAGCAGCAGTGCCATCACCATTGATAGTAATGGCTGCACTGCCTGCAGAAGCACGCCCAAGGTTTACCTGTGCACCATTCTGCAATATTAATTTCCCTGAATTGGTGGAAGTGACAGTTGCATTTACAACACCTGTTATGGGCACAGTTCCCCCAACATTAGTTCCGTCGAAGATCAAAATGTCGTTAGCGGCAGCTGCGGCCCTTGTTGTACCCGATCCATTCAATTGTGTATTCCAATTGGCATTGGAAGTATAACTGGTACTTGCAGTTCCACCAACCCAGTAATAAGTGGTTTGGCCGTAAGCAGTAGCAGCTATCAAAAGCAAGCAGGCAAATAGAATTCTTTTCATATAACAGCGTTTAGAGATTAAACTATTTTTATTATTTTCTTTTTTGATGAAATAAACGTTATGCATAGCCATGCCACGGGAACCATCAATGCGCCAAGAATAAAAAATGAAGTGTAACTTGTTTTGGTGATAACAGGAACCAATAATGTGATGATTATAGTTCCTGCTACCGCCGATGTTCCTCCCATGCCTGAGACCGTTCCTACATTCTTACCATGGAAATAATCTGATGGTAAGGTTTGTAAATTATTTATGAGGAATTGAAAGCCGAATAAAGTTGTACTGATCAAAGCGATCGCGAGGTTTACATGTTCTTTCAAATGATCGAGATAAAAAGCAGTAGCGATCAGTGAGGCCAGCATTAAAGCACAGCCTATCGTAATGGCGTTCTTTCTTGCAACCGCTGCAGGCACTCCTTTTTTTATTCTTGCAGAAGAATAAAAACCACCGAGTAATCCTCCGATAGCTGCAAATAAATAAGGCAACCACGCAAATGCGCCTACCTGTTTGATGTCAAATTGAAATTGTTCTTTTAAAAATGTTGGCAGCCATGTTAAGAACATCCACCAGATGGGATCAATAAAGAAACGCGAGGTGATAATGCCCCAGGTATTTTTAAATTGTAATAATTGCCTCCAGGTATAAATTGTTGTATCAGCCGTGATGGTTTTTTTATCAGCAGTCACATCTAATATGTGATCCTGTTCTTCTTTTGTTATCCAGGGATGTTTATCCGGTGTTCCTTTATTGATCAATAACCATGGGATGATCCATACAATACCCAATACTGCGATGCCTGCAAATGTTGCACGCCAGCCGAAAGCTAAATAAACTCCTGCGATCAATGGCGCCGATACAACGGAACCCAATGATGCACCTGCACCAAATATGCCCTGTGCTATTGCTCTTTCTCTTGAAGGGAACCATTCGGCATTGCTTTTAGTAGCGCCGGGCCAATTGCCTGCTTCACTAATGCCGAGCATTGAACGAAAGATATTAAAAGAGCTGATCGATCTTGCCAATGCATGCAATGCAATGGAAACACTCCATACAGCGATCGATACTACCATGCCTAATCTTGTTCCGATGGCATCCATCATTTTTCCTGTTACGGTTTGACCAACAGCATAGGCTACCATAAAGAAAGTGGTCATTAATGCCAGCGCATTTTTATTATCTGCATCAGCAATTCCAAATTCTTTATAGATATAAGGCCACATGATATTGATGGCACTGCGGTCAATATAGTTGATGATCGTTGCAATGCCGATCAAAAAAATGATCCACCATCTAAGTCCTTTTATTTTCATATTCAAGCCTGAACCGTTAGGTTAATTACTCAATGGGATATTTGCTGCACCACTTGCGGCCCCCGTTACTATATTGTTTATGTAAACTTTATTTCCTGTTGTTGTACCATTGCTGCCGCTTAACTGGATATTGAAACCATAACCGCTTGCATTCACCGTACAATTATTATTTTTAAATTCATTGTAGCTGCCCCAGCCTGCAACTGCACAATGCACCTGGTAACCATCTTTAAAAATGCTGCCACCGGGATTAATGGCGGTATTGTTTTCTATCAATGTATAATTGCCTTTTACATCTATCCAACTGTCTGCACTATTGGCGCCGGTGATGCCGGTTGCATCAAAATGATTGCCTCTTATGATGCTGCCTGTGGTGCCTTCTTTTACATCAATGCATTCGGCGGAGATATTGGGGCCGATGTTATTATTGCTGATCAAATTTGAATCACACAGGTCGGGGTTACCGTTAGTATAGGTAGCCCAGTTATTTTTTGCGGAGCCGATATAAATCCCTTCACCATAATCAGGAGTTTTTAAACCGGTATTGGTTATCTCCACATTCTGGATCGTGTTGTGCGAACTGAATTTGCGTAAGTGAATGGCTTCTTCACCAATATTAAAAACTTTGATGCCATCGATCATGCTATGCTCAGCACCATCGATCATCAATCCTTTCAATCCATTGGTTATAGTAAAGCCCTTTATTATCCAATAACTGGATTGTAAATACAATGCATAACCGCTGTTGAGATCGCCTGCATTTAAGATGGCATTACGGCTGCCCCTTAAGATGATGGGTTTTGCTGATGTTCCGTTTACATTAGGTGCAATAACAAATTTGCCGTTGTAAGTACCATCGGCCATTACAATTTCATCACCGGGCTGTGCATTGGCTAAAGCATTTTTTAATTCTGTAACGGTTTGCACATGAATGATCTTTGTTCCTGTTGCGGCAGGAGTATCCACGGGCACAGTGCTTTTGCTGCATGCGACCAATAAAGCGATCGATATGATTTTAAAGAAGTTCATCATCCTGTTATAATTCTTTTGTGCTGACAAAATCTTCACGCATCGGGCTGAATACATCGATCAGTACACCGGCTTCGATACATACTGCACCATGCATTACATTTGGTGGAATGTAAAAAGCGTCGCCGGCAGCGAGTAATTTTTTTTCATCCCCGATCTCTACCTGGAACACGCCGCTTTCTACATGCGTGATCTGTGTATGGTAATGCTGGTGCAATGCACCGATACCACCCGCTTCAAATTCCACCCTTACCACCATCAGCCTTTCATCATAAGCCATGATCTTTCTTCTTACACCCGGGGCCATTTCCTGCCAGGGCACATCGGCATTCTCAATAAATACTTTTGCAGTTTCAGTTGTTTCCATTTTCATTAGTTTAATTATCAATTTTTATTGGAGCGCTTTCCCGTCATATAGAACAGTAAAAGGCCCCGTCCAGGTTATATTTTTAAAACTGTGTTTGGTTTGTGTTGAAAGATCTTTATTGCATTGTGCGATCAATAATTCTTTTCCTGCAACCATTATCGTTGCGATTGTCATGGCTTCATCGTTCTGTAATAATTGTATGCTTTCCACTGCAGGATAAGCGTCAGAAGAATATTCTGTCACGGGGTTAAAATCGCCATGTATCTCGATCACGTTGATAAAAGATTGGGTCGTTCCTTTTTTGCGAATGATATAAGCAGGGTCCCTGCGTAAATTAAAATTGGGGTCATTGGCACCGGTACGTGTGAAGAGGATCGTTGCATCGCCGTTTATCAAGGAAGAGATAGAATAATAAGTACGCTTATTCAAAAAAGTAAATTGGGCTAATGTGTCTTTCACCGAAGCTTCAGCTTCTTTCCATAAAAATTGATAGCCATTCTTACTGCCCAGTGTTTCCTGTTTTTTTGTATGGGCATCATATTTAAAATTGGTGCTGATCAAATTACCGCTGTATTGAAAAGGCAGATCGTATTGATGTTCATTTGCTGATGCGGCATTGAAAATATCCGCAATGAGCTTTCTTCCATTGGGTAACTGCAACATATATACTGTGCGCTGCAGTTGCACATTTGTATAAGCATTATCTTCTTTTGCAGCAACAACCTGCACTGCTTTGTTTGTAATACTGCTGAATAATTTATCTGAATGGAATTGTTCCCCAACTTTTTCATCTGCATTGAACTGGCTGGCCTCATCAACAACGATCGTATTATGGGCAATGGTTTGAGAAGCATAGGCATTGTTCTCAGGTAAATACCTGCCGCCATATTTTTGTTCTATGCCAACAAAACGGGCAGAGCCATAATCGGTGAGTATCTCGTTGCCTTTATCAAAAAGGTTGATGTTGAGTTTATCAAAATGCCCGTGCGATAATCCCTGTGCCGTGTATTTATATATTAATGTAGTAAGGCCCTTTCCTTTTCCATTGCGCAAAAAACTTACACCGCCTTCGGTTCCCTTATTGCCATCGGCATATTCAACAGTAGTATAAGGATAATAAGGGGGAATGATCCAGGCAGTGGAAAGCGTTTCAGCAATGGCTGCGCCGCCTTTGCTTAATAAGACCTTATCCTGTTTTTTTGCAACGGTCAGTAAGCCTTTATCAGCGCCATATACTTTCCATGCAATATCAATAGCAGTTACCAGTTCATTGCTGGTGTAATCTTTTTCTTTCAATGCATCATTCAAAGGAAAGAATGTGCCGTCGATATTCGTTTGCTGTAAACCTGCGAGCAAAGCTTTTTGCAAGATCCTGTTGCGGTGTTCAAATATTTTTAATTCCGGCCTTGCGTGATCGAGTGCGTTGGCAAAAAGATAGTAAGGAAGAATGGCGTAACGCACATAATAAGGGCCTTCAGTGTAATAGCCATCAGGAGAGAATAATCCATCCATCTGTGCCATAAAACCGCTCTTGCCATTTTTTGCTGTGCCATATAAAGCCATATCAACATAATCTTTGTTGTTGGTGGCAATGCCCACAATGCCAACGCCTGCACAGGCCCATACACCATGGTTATGTATAAGGTTGAACCAGTTCTTCAGGTCTTTAGTGAAATAATCTACTTCAGGTTTAAACGCGCCGTCCTCGATAGTTTTTCTTTCTGCAATAGAAAGAGCATTATATATCATGTCGTAAGCCATGCCGGTATACACTAACCAGTTGGCATCATTCAATGCCTGCCAAAAAATATGCCCGGGTGAACTGCTGGTTGCCTGCGGGTGTTTTTTTAAAGTAGGATTGAGTACAGCATATTTTAATAAGATATTTTTTACAAGCGTGGCATACTTTGTATCGCCTGTTATATTATATAGTATACCACTGTTGAACATTAATGTATAATTAGCTTTATGCTTTTCATGTGTATAGCCGCCTGCAGGATCTTTCGGCAACGGCACATCAACATCTTTATTCAACCATTCATCTACCTGTTTTCTTATTTCGTTGTAGGATTCCGTAAGCAGTGGATATTTTGAAACAGCTTTTTTTAATTCGGCGGCTTCTGCCTTTGTAAAAAAAGTAGCGGGATGCCCACGGTGCTCTGTGAGTTGTGCAACAGACAACATGGGTAAGAACAGTAAGCATATTATTTTCAACAATCGTAGCATTTACCTGTGGGCTTTAGGATACTGTGGAGGAGTTTTATTACACGGATTTAAAAGCGAATTACACGAATTAACTAATAAACCAGTAAACTTCATACAGCAGTTTGTGGATGTAATATTAAGCCCATTTCGGGGTCAGCCTTGCTGATTGGCTTTTTTTAAATATCTATATTTTGTGTTCTTTCTTTAGATAACGGCTAACAAATTCGCTTGATCTTTGGACAGGGGTAATTTTTTTTCCCCGGGAACGCTACCGGGAACGCTACCGGGAATCCCGTACATTTCTTTGCTGTAGATTTACAGTACAATTGCTTTGCATGAATAAACCAGCTACCATTAAGGACATTGCGAGGATGCTGAAAATTTCCACTTCCACGGTGTCGAGGGCATTGAGGGATGCAACGGATGTGAGTAAGGAAACCAGGAATGCGGTGAAAGCTTTATCAGAAGAACTCAATTACCAGCCCAACAAATTTGCATTAAGCTTACAGCAAAAACAAACGCATACCATCGGTGTTATTGTTCCCAACCTGGATTATGTATTGGCAACGATGGTGAAGGGTATTGATGAAGTGGCACTCGAGGCAGGCTATACCGTTATGGTTTGCCAAAGCAATGAATCTTTTGGAAGGGAGATCGTGAACACGAGAAGGTTATCGGATAGTTTGGTAGATGGGTTCATCATTTCTGTAAGCAGCGAGACAAAAGTGTTTGATCGGGAAAG
>JADMIO011538848.1_pt1 | contig 12412 bp, 6 predicted proteins | sample 8958161 | NCBI WGS metagenome assembly JADMIO01 (sample SAMN16585339, study PRJNA669376) | soil metagenome | isolation source: Crop rotation soil | place: USA: Cullars Rotation, Alabama | collected 2011 | reverse complement strand
GAACTGCACCTCGCGCTGCTCGCCCTGGGTCCGGTCAGCCTCTCCCACCGCCGGCCGCGTCGTGGCCTGCGGACTCGACGAGCCCACGTTGAACAAGTTCACGTGGAACACGAAACTCAAGATCAGCAGCAAGAGGAAACCACCGATTCCCAGGTGCATCCCTCCGAAGCCCCCAAATCCGAACCCGCCGCCACCGCCGCTCTCTCCGCGACGATCTTCAATATCGGAACTCTGTCCGCCCGGTGTCCACCGCATGGCACGCGATAGTGCAAGCGGCGGGCCAACGTATGGATTCCCCCGCAACCACCGGCGCCTCGGCTATAATCGGTTATTCTCTGTCAGCACGATCTCTATGGCCGATCCACTGCCAGCTAAGATCGGTAAGTACGAAGTGCGCGGTTCGCTTGGCGAAGGCGGCTTCGGCCGGGTGTACAAGGCTTACGATCCCACCGTGGGCCGTCCGGTCGCGGTCAAAGTCCTCACCTCCCAGGGCGCACCGGACATGATTGCGCGCTTCCAGAACGAGGCCCAGGCAGCCGGCAATCTGCATCACGAAAACATCGTCACCATTTACGAATTCGGCGTCTACGAAGGCGCGCCCTACATCGCGATGGAGTATCTGGAAGGCTCCGACCTCAACCAGATCATGGCCTCCAGCCAGCCCATCAGCCTGCTGGACAAGGTGCGAATCATGTCTCAAGTGGGGATGGGCCTGCAATGCGCCCATGAGAACGGAGTGGTCCACCGCGACGTGAAGCCCGCCAACATCAAGGTGCTTCCCAACCGCACCGTCAAGATGATGGATTTCGGCATTGCGCGCCTGACTCGCGACGAAAGCACCCGCCTCACGCAGAAGGGCGACCTCATCGGCACCATCCGGTACATGTCACCCGAACAGTTCGCCGGTCTCGACATGGACGCCCTGGGCGACATCTTCGCTTACGGGGTGATCTTCTACGAACTGGTCTCGGGAGCCCATCCGTTTGAAGCCCCCGACGTCGCTTCCTTCATGTACAAGATCACCGAGGGCCGTCCCACACCCCTCTCGCAGTTGGTCGCCGGCTGCCCTCCTACGCTCCAGCAGATCGTCATGCGGGCCATCGAGAAGGACCGCGACTTGCGCTATCAGAGTCTTGAAGACCTGCTCCTGGACATGCGCCCGCTGCTCCTCGAATTGCAGAAGCAGCGCGCCGCGGAACTCTTCGCCCTGGCGCACGATCTCTACACTGCCGGCCAACTGGCTCGCGCCCAGGCCTTCATGCGGGAGATCATCGATCTGGATTCCTCGAACCCCGAAGTCTGGGAACTTCGCGAGCGCATCCAGCAGGCTGCGCACCGTCAGAGCGTCCGCCCCAAAGTAGATACCCTCCTGAAGACCGCGGAGAACGAACTCGGCCGCCGCATGTTCCCGGAGGCCATCGAAGCCCTCGAAGCCGCCGCCAGGCTGGACCCCACCGACACCGCCATCACCCGCCGCATCGCCGACGCCCGCCAGCAATGGGACGGTTCCATCAAGGCCGGTCGCCTGCTCACCGACGCCGGACGCGAGGCCGACCGCCAGAACTGGACTCTCGCCGAACGCCTTGGTGCCGAGGCGTTGGGCTTTGATCCGCAGAACCCCAAGATCGCCGGCTTCGTCGAGACCGTACGCCGCGAAATCGAGGACCGCGAAAACGAACGCCGCCTCAAAGTCGCGCTCGACGACGCGCGGCGCCTGGCAGCGGTAGAAGACTTCGATGCCGCGATCGAAAAGCTGGAGAATCTGAAGGACGTCCGCGATTCCTCGGGCCAGGTGCGCAGGCTGCGCGACCACATCCGCGAGCAGAAGGATCAGCGTCTTCGGCAGGAGCGCCTCCGCTCCGAAAAGCAATCCCTCCGAGGCATCCTCAAGGACGCGCGATTCGCCGATGCGCTGCCGCGGCTGGAAGCACTGTGCGCCGAATTTCCCGAAGATCGCGACCTTGCCGCGCTGTTGACCGACACGCGACAGCAGTTGCAGGCAATCCAGCAGGCCGAAGACGTCGCCCGGGCACGCCAGGAGGCCACCAGCCTGCAGTCCGTCAGCCGTTTCGCCGAAGCCGAAGAGTTGCTGCAGCGGCTCGCGGGCCAGTACCCTGGCGATTCCGAAATCGGCTACCTGGTGCAGACGGCCACCCGCGCCCGCGAAGATTACGATCGCCGCACGAAACTCGGTCGCGCGGTTCGCTCGGTCGCGCAACTCCGCGGCGAGGTTCGCTTCGAAGAGGCGAAGAAGGCGCTCGATTCGGCGCTGCGCGAATTCGGCGATGAAGCCGGCCTCGTCGAAGAACGCAAGAAACTCGAAGCCGAATGGAGCGCGCACCGCCGTGCGGAACGCGTGCGCCAGTCGGTGGCATCGGCGCGATCGCGCATCGACGAAGGCCAGTTCGACTCCGCCATGGTGCTGCTCAAGCAGATCACGGCCGAAGATCCGCAGAACGCCGAGGTGCAGAATCTGCTGCAGGAGGCCCAAGGGCTGGCGGAACTCCAGCGCGTCACCCGCACGATCGACCAGGTCTGCGCGCAGGCCCGCGAACTCGCCGCGGCGCGCGATTTCGATGCGGCCGCGGCTCTTTTGCGGCGGTCCCTCGAAAGCTATCCCGACCCACGCCTGGAAGGACTGCTCGACGCGGTCTCCCGCCAGAAGGTGGAGTGGGAAGCGGAACAGCGCCTGCGCGACGCGCTGCGCACCGCTACTCAACTCCTCCGCGAACGCCGCTATCCCGAAGCCGTTCACGGACTGGAAGTCTTTCTGGAGAAGCATCCCGGCGAACCGGCGATGCTCAAGCTCCTGAACCAGGCCCGCGCCGAATGGGAGTCCTCCAAGCGCGCCGACGCGCTCACCCGCGCGACCGCCGATATCCAGGCAGCCGTGGAACAGAACCGCCTGGACGAAGCCGCCGCGCTGGTCGAGCACCACAGCGCCGAGTTCGGGACGGACACCTCCTTTATCGCCCTTCGCGGACAGGTGGAAGAAATCGTTCGCAACGCCGACCGCGCGCGGAGGATCACGGAGGCCGAATCGCAGATCCGCGCATTAATGAGCCAGGGAAATCGCGAAGCCGCTCTTCAGGTCTGCCAGGCCGCCATCACGCGCGATCCGGATGTGCCGCAACTTGTGGAATGGCTCGCAGGGCTCCAGCAGCAGATCGCGCGCGACCGCCGTCAGGCCGAGGTTTCCAGGCTGACCGGCCTCACCCGCCAGGCCATCGTCCTGAAAGACTGGAATGCGGCCGCGGCCAAGCTCGAGGAATTGGGCCGGCAGTATCCCGACGAGCCGTCACTTACGGCGCTCAAGGACAGTCTGCGTGCCGAGCGGCGGCGCGAAGAGGCCGAACAGGCGCTCAATTCGCTGGCCGAGGCGCTTAGCCGCCGCGACTGGTCCGCCGCCGAGAAGCGTTTGGCAGCGGCTGCCGCCATCGCGCCCGATTCGCCGCGTATCCCGGAGGCCCGCGCCCGCATCGAACGGGGCAAACGGCGCGACAAGGCGTTGGCCGACGCGCGCACTGCCCACAAGAAGTCGCGATTCGACGAAGTGGAGCGCCTGCTGAATCCGGTGGTGTCGGAAGACAGCGCCGACGCCGAAGCCATGGAACTGCTCCGCGATGCCCAGTCGCGGCGCTCTGCCTCCGAAGCCGAAGCCACCATCGCGCAGCGCCGCAAGCAGGCGAAGGCTCTCGCCAAAGATCGCCGCTTCGACGAAGCGATTCGGATTCTCCAGGGCCTGATCGCGGCCTACGGCCAGCGCGCCGAACTGGTGGAGGACCTGCAACAGTTCACCACCGCAGCCGACCGCCAGGGCCGGATTCTGGACCTGGAGCAGAAGCGCAAGGCCGGCGATGCCCAGGGCGTGCTCCATAGCGCCACCCAACTTCTGAAGGCGGGCGACATCCCCGAAGCTCGCGAGCATCTGAGTTGGGCCGAGACCGAGATCCTGGCTGGGAAGGGCCCTTCGGCCAAAGACTGCCTGATCCGGGTGGAAGGACTCGCGTCTGCCGGGGACCTCGACGGCGCCGCCGCAGCCTTGGCCGAAGCGCTGAGAACATACCCCAACGACGCCGAACTGCTCGCCTGGAAACAGAAGCTCGTGCAGGCGCGGCGGGCAGCGGCGGTCCCGACGGCGCGCCCGCGCATCGTCGAGGACGTGCCCGCCCCGGCGCCGGCCTGGAAGAAGTCCGCAGTCATGGGCGCCATCGCCGCAGGGGTTCTGGTAGTGATCGCCGTTATCGTCAAGCTGTTGACCGGTCCCGCTGTTCCGCCGCTCAGCGTGGCGTCGGCTTCGGTACCCGCCGGACGAGTCGGCGAGCCCTATTCGGCGACCCTCGCCGCATCGGGTGGGACGGCGCCCTACCTTTGGAGTCTTGCGAACCAGCAACTTCCTCCGGGATTGCGGCTGGACGCCGGTACCGGCGCCCTGAGCGGCAGCCCCACCCGGGACGGCACGTTCGAGTTCTCGGTGAGAGCCACGGACAAATCGGGCAGCAGCGCGGATACTCCGCTGAAAGTCGTCATCGAACCGCGGTTGGCGGTTACCAGGAAGGAGGGGCCGCCACCGCCTCCGCCTCCGCCGCCCCTCAAGCTCGACACCATCTCGTTACCCGAAGGCAGGGTGGGAGACGCCTACGCCGTCACGCTCGACGCCTCCGGCGGCGTTCCACCTTTGAAGTGGACTGCCAGCGGCTTGCCTGCCGGACTGGCCCTGAATGGCAGCGTCATCCAAGGCACTCCTACCGGGGAAGGTCGCGCGGAAGTGCGCGTGCATGTCACCGACAGCGCCAATCAGAAGGCCGACAACGCCTTCGCGGTGACCATTCGCAATAAGGTCGCACCGGTGGTGCCGGTAGCGCCGCTGCGCATCACGTCTTCCCTGCCCGACGGCAAAGTCGGAGTTTCTTACCCTGGCGCCTTCAGCGCGTCCGGCGGAAAGCCCCCCTACCGCTGGGCGATCAGCGGTGCGTTGCCCTCGGGCCTGCAGTTGGACGCCAATACCGGCGCGCTTCGCGGCACGCCCAGCGCCGACGGGCGCTTCCCCCTCGGCGTCCGCCTCTCCGACAGCGAAAATCGTACCGCCAATGGCTCCGCGACTTTGGTGATCGCTCCCGAAACCGTGGAGAAGAAAAAGAACCCGCCGCCCGCAACCCAAACGTATTGCCCGGCGGGCACTCCCATGTCAAAGGAGGACGCCGGTCTCGATACTTCGCGACCGACCGGAATTATCACCTGGAGCGGCCCCCCGGGAGGCAATGAGGTTGTCATTATCGTGGGAAAGGTGAAGCTGAAGGGCCCCGGCCAGGTTAATGCCCAAAGCAACGCGCTGCCTACTGCGCCAGTCGAAGTCGCGACCACCAACGCCAAAGTGTTGGAACCCCCTTCCGTCCAGAATGGCTATCGCTGTATTGCGTTTCAGCCCACCGGGAGTTCGGTTAAGATTGAATGGAAAGTGAACTGGGACCTGAAATAGCTTTGGGAGAGTTCGATGGCCGTACGATCTGGATTCCTGTTGGGTGCCTTCTGCGTATTCTGTCCTCTCCTGCCGGCACAGCCACCCGCGGCCCCGCGGCGCGCGCTCGTGATCGCTAACAGCAACTACGACGTTCTTCCGAAAGTGCCCGCCTCCTCGGCAAATGCCGATGCCGTTAAGACCGCTCTGGAGTCTTTACACTTCCAGGTGGTCGCTAAGCATGACCTCAATCAGCGGGCCCTGCGCGACGAGATCACCGCCTTCACCGATTCCCTCAAACCCGGCGACATTGTCTTCTTCTACTACTCCGGCTACGGAACTGATTTGGAAGGCGACAATTATCTGCTTCCCACCAACTTCATTCCGAAAGATACCCGCGTCCCCAGCGTTCGTGCCTTCCTCATCGGCAGCCTGCTGGACAAGCTCGACGAGCTCAAGACCGGCCAGCGCATCGTCGTTCTCGACTCCTCGTGGGATTGTCCCCCTCTCCAGTCCAACGGTCAGGGGCTGTCGGCGATGCAGCCACAGCATGACCGAACCCTCGTGTCTTTCAACACGACTCCCGGTTCAGTTACCAAGCCGCCAGCCGGAAACTCACCCAGTCGCTTCACCACGGCCTTGGTGGAAGCTCTCAAAAAGCCCGGGCTCACCGTCTCCGACGTCTTTAACGAGGTCCAGAAGAGCGGCTTCCTGCCCGGCGACCAGCGGCCATTCGTCGCCCCGAACGCCATTGAGAACTTCGCCTTCATTCCCGCCAAGAAGGAGGAACCCAAGATCGTTACGATGGAGCGTCCTCTGGGACCCGGCGAACGGCGGGTCAACGCCAGGGACCAGCTAACCTACGTCTGGATACCCGCGGGCCCCTTTCAAATGGGGTGCGTCCCGGCAGATACCAAATGCAAGCCTGAGGAGAAGCCCGCGCATCCGGTAAGCATCTCGAAAGACTTCTGGATTACGAACTCGGAAATCACTCTGAAAGCCTATCGTCTGTTCCTGAAGGCCAACCCTAACCATCCGCCCCCCGGAAAAACGAAACTCTATCACGGCGGGTTGGCTACCGAAGTCCCCGTCACCATGGTTTCCTGGCAGAGCGCCCGGGACTACTGTAATTGGGCCGGGGACGGTGGTAATCTCCCGACCGAGGCCCAATGGGAATATGCTGCACGGGGCGGTAGGAAGGACGAAATCTATCCCTGGGGCAACTCTCAAGACGCCAAGACACAAGCCAACTACCACGGCACTGCTAAAGACGATATGACGAAGGCATTCGACGAAACTACACCGATCAAGAGCTTCTCCGAGAATGGTTGGCACCTCTACGACATGGCCGGCAACGTGCGTGAATGGGTCGCGGACATGTTCGACCCCGCTGCCTATAAGGCTCCTGGACCCTTCACGGACCCACTGGTAAGGACCGGGAAAGGACATGTCGTCCGCGGCGGATCCTGGAACTCCAGCGACTCCGACCTGCGCATTTCCTACCGTGAAGGCGCGAGGGACACCGGAGACAATACCACGGGCTTCAGATGCGTACTACAAAAGCTCGAAGCTCAATAAGAAGTGTGGTATAACCATGTGGATGCGAGCCATCCATTTTGCCACACCCGCGAAAACGTTCCTGCTCATGACAGCGATGACTGCGGCACTGGGGCCTTCTTTGAGGGCGCAGCCAGCCCCCATCATCCGGGCTCATCAGACCGAAATCGGCGGCTTCGTTGGAAGAACCTTTGGTATTGATCAAAGCGGAGTGATGGGCGGTGGCAATATTTGCTATTCAGTACTCAAGGAGTTGATGCCATTTGCGGAGTTCAGCTATTTCCCCTCAATCGGTCGCACGGCGGCCGTGACTGGTATTGCGGGAGCCACGGCGAGTTTTCACCTGCCCATTGAGGATTTCAATTTCGGGTTTCATCTTAGGATTCCTATCCCCAAGTCGCGGGTAATCCCATACGGGGTCCTGAGCTTCGGTGCAATCCACATTAACGGACACACCGAGCAGGTCACATTTCCGGATGCGCTGAATCCCGGAAGGTTTGTCACCCAGGCCTTGCCAGTTCCAGCCAGCACAAACTACGCCACGAGCTTCGGTGGCGGGCTTCGTTATTATGCCACTGAGCGCCTTGGTTTTCGTGCCGAATTCAAGGGCTATAAGCCCAGAGGCGGAATCGGCGGCCAGCCGATCGACCAGGCTCTTGGATTATTCTACCGCGCGACCGGCGGCTTCTTCTTCCAGTTCTGATCGCTTGCTTCACTCGAACTGCCCCGGTACTCGAGCTGTCCGGCACTAACGGGAACATTCCCCGGACAATGGTGTCGATACACTTGAGATGCTCGAGATCCGCCATCTGACCAAGCGTTACAACGGCATTGCCGTCGTGGACGATGTCAGTTTTACCATCAATCCAGGAGAGATTCTCGGCTACGTCGGGCCGAACGGTGCAGGGAAATCCACCACCGTCAAGATGATCATCGGGTTGCTCGAACCCAGCGACGGTCAGGTGCTGTTTCGCGGCCGCAGCGTAATCGACGACCTGCCCGCATTCCAGCGCCTTCTGGGATATGTTCCCGAGGAGCCTAACCTCTATCCTTACTTGTCCGGCTGGGAATATCTCCAACTTGTGGGCCGCCTCCGTGCCCTGCCGCGACCCGTCCTGGATGCCAAGCTCGACCGGTTCCTGCACCTCTTCAATCTTTGGGACGACCGCCACTGCCCGCTTTCCTCCTTTTCAAAAGGCATGCGTCAGAAGATCCTGCTTTCCGCCGCCTTGATGCACGACCCCGAACTGCTGATTCTCGACGAGCCGCTCTCCGGTCTGGATGTGACCACCGCCATCGTTCTGCGCGAACTGCTGCGCGGCCTCGCCTCGCAGGGCAAGATGATCCTCTACTGTTCGCACGTTCTCGAGGTCCTGGAAAAGGCCTGCACCAGTGTCCTGATTTTGTCGCACGGCCGCGTGCTGGCTCACGACACGCTCGAAAACTTGCGCAGCCGCGAGAACCAGTCGTCGCTCGAAGGCATTTTCGCCCAACTCACCAGTAAAGAAGATCACCCACTGGTTGCGGGCCGCATCCTGGAGGCGATGCGCGTATGAACTGGCTGGAGCAGACCCACGGCACCGGGTTCGAACTGGTCCGCCACTTTTTGGCGCGCATGATGGACGGAGAGTGGTCTTCCACGCGAGGCCAGTGGCAGAATGTGGGGATCGGCGCGTTGGCCCTGGCTCTCCCGGGGAGCATGTTGATGCTGCGATCGGGGTCGCTCAGCCAGGCGAAGCTGCGGATGCTGGCGCAACTCGGCGATCCGGCGCCGTTGCGCGCCGCGCACATCGCCGAGGAGTTGGCGCTCCTCACCCTGCTGTTCACCGTGACCGGGCTGGTCGCTTTGATCCAGTGGCAGAACTTCTTCCCGTCGCGTCGCGACTATCTGGCGCTGGCCGGACTGCCGGTGCGATCCGGCCAGATCTTCCTGGCGCGCTTCGCCGCGGTATTTCTGTTCTCCACCACGCTGGTGGCGGCGATGAATCTGCTGCCCAGCCTCACCGCCCGATACAGAGCCGCTCAGGGCGTAGCCTCGGGGCTCGGCTGCTTCTTTGTGCTGTTCGCGATCATCGCGCTGCAGGGCCTCATGCTGAATCTGCTCCCGGCCAATCTCTTCGCGCGCGTTTCCCCGTACGTGCAGGGCGGGCTGATCGGCGTCCTGATCCTGACCGGCCTGTATAGCTTTGCGATCCGCGACTGGCCACAGTCCCTGATTGAGAGCCTGCCGGTCTTCGGAGCCTGGCTTCCGCCGGTGTGGTTTGCCGGGCTGTTCCAGAAGCTGTCGGGCGACACCGACCCGTTCCTCCAGCGCATGGCGGCTCGCGGCCTGATCGCGGTCTGCGTCGCCGGCGCTCTTTCCCTGTTCTCCTACATCGTGAGTTACCGGCGGTACCGCAAATTGCTCCTGGAATCCCCTGTTCGTGTGGAAGTTCCCTCCAGGCGTCAGTGGAGCGTTTTCCGCTGGATTGCCGGGAATCCGCAGCAGGAAGCCATCATGCAGTTTATGGCCAAGACCCTCACGCGCAGCCGCGCCCACCGTCTTATCTGGCTTGCCTACGTGGGCGCAGCGGTTGGCGTAATGCTCAACAGTTCGCTGATCGATGGGGCCATGCTGGCGCGTTCGCGCGACTGGAGCAAGATCCTGAAGTTCATGCTGTTGTTCTGGCCGCTCGGGGTGTCGGTGATTCTGCTGACCGGGCTCCACCATGTCCTGCGGATTCCGTCCGAACTGGCGGCGAATTGGATTTTTCGCAGCACGGAGAGCCTGGGCCGCAAGGAATGGATGTCGGCGGTGGAGCGCTTCGCCATGCTCTACGCCGTGGCGCCCATCTATGTGCTGCTGTTCCCGCTAGCCGTGTACATGCTCGGTTGGCCGATCGCGTGCCGCATGACCGCGCAGCAGGTCCTGATTTCGCTGACCATCTTCGACATCCTGTTCAACGATTGGCAGCAGCTTCCCTTCACCTGCTCGTACACTCCGGCCAGGCGCCCGCTGAGCGTGCTGTTCGGAAGCTGGTTCTTCATCCTGGCCATGCTGGTTCCCTTGATGGCCATGGCAGTGCGGGCATTGAGTGAGTTCATGAGCGTGTTCATGATTTACTTTCCAGCCTTCGTGGCGATCTGGATGTGGGCGCATCGACGTCGCCGTCAGGGGTGGGGCGAATCCCGAATCCTGTACGAAGACATTCCGGGCGACATGCCCAATCTCGGCATACGGGACCTGACCTGGCGTGCCGAAGTACATTGATGGCCAGAGACTAGGCAGCGATATCGCGTGTTCGGGATTCAAGCGGCAATTCCGGGCGCGGTTTGCGTATCGGCTTCGCCAGGAGGATTCAAGAGTTCGGGAAGGTTGGTCTCCCACCATCTCTCGGCCTTCTCTGGGGACCAGCCACTGGGATCGCATAAGGTTCGCAGCCGGCGTCCGAGTTCCTGAGCGCTGCCTATGCGGTTCGCCGGATCCTTTTCCAGCAACTTCATGACGATTGCCTCGAGCGCCGCCGGTATGGGCAGTTCGGTGCGCTGACTCACCGGCACGGGCGGAGTCTGGACGTGGGCGATGGCATACGCCGTCGGTGTAGCCGCGTCGAATACCATTCGGCCGGTGAGCAAGAAGTAGGCCGTGCAACCCAGGCTGTAAAGGTCGGAACGGCCATCGACCTGACGGTTGCCGAGCGCGATCTCGGGCGCGAGATATGCCGGCGTTCCGGTGGTGGCTCCGTCCATGGTAGTGAGGGTGCGGTCGGGATCTTCGGGATGCAGCGTCTTCACCAAACCGAAATCCAACACTTTGACGAAATCGTACTCCAGGCCGAGTTTGCAGAGCAGGATGTTGCGCGGCTTGATATCGCGATGAACGAGTCCTGCGCGGTGCGCTTCTTCGAGCGACTGCGAAACCTGGTACAGGATGTTGACCACGCGGGCGGGATCCAACGGTCCGAAGCGGTCGACCAGACTCTGCAGGTCGATGCCTTCCAGCAGTTCCATGACATAGTAGAACGCGCCGTCCTTGGATCCGCCAAAATCGTACAACGCCACAGTGTGGGGAGAGCGCAGGCTGGCGGTCACCTGCGCCTCCCGTTCGAAGCGCTTGCGCAGCAGGATTGCCTGCCGGCCGGTGCTGGCATTCAGCACTTCCGGACGAATGAGCTTGATGGCCGCGTCGCGCGCCAGCGTCTTATGCCTGGCCCGCCACACTTCGCCCATTCCGCCGCTGCCGATCCGCGCGGTCAGTTGATAACTGCCCATGTCCTCGGCATTCTGCTGTTTGACGTAGAACGAGATCATACGGTTGTTGAGCATGTACGTCCAGACAGCGATGATCAAGAGCGGGAGAACCCACACCAGCATACGGTTGAGGGGCATGGGCTGATATCCGTAAATCTGCAGGTCCACCCAGTAGGCCGAGGGCCACATCAGCACGCATAGAAGCGCGGTGATGGCCGACCGCAAGGGAGCATTGGGCATCAGGCGCCCGCAGAGCATCATCCAAACGGCGATCGCCGAGTGGCCGAACACCACCGTGTTGGGATCCTTGTAGGCGGCGCCTTCGAAGAGGCCGCAGGCGAAGGCGATGGCCACCTGGAAGAACATGCCGACGTCGAGGAGGCTCTGCTTGCGCAGCCATCCCTGACGCTGCACCACCATGAAGGCGACCGAGAGGAAGAAGACGCCCAGGGAGGCGATGCGGAGCGCCGGGTGAGACCACGCCGCAGCGAATTCCGGCTGGAAGGCATGTTCGACCGCCGTCAGCACCACAGACGTGACGGCGGTGAACAGGGTGACCCAGCAAACACCTTCCACGGCGCGGTCCAAGATGACAGGCGGCAGCTTGGAGGCGACCGGGCTGGGAGTCTGGAGTGCGTCGGAAGATAGTCGTTGAATTCGCATAGATCAAGTCCCAGTTAATAACGCGTGTTTCCGGCGAAACGGCGCTCGACTCCGACCACCAGGTTCGTTCCGGTCTTCACGTAGACGGAGATTGCCGGACCTTCGGCGCCGGTCAACTCGGCAACCAGGTAATCCGCGGCGACCTGCGGCACTTGCGTAGAGCGTTCACCCGCCAGGACAGTCCGTTCGCTGGTGCGGTTGTTGAAAACGGCCCATTGCACTCGGACTGCGGGCGGATTCTCTCCGGCTTCAAACGCCAGCCGGCTCTCGCGGACTTCGAAGCGGTCGAGCGCCGCGGTGCCGGACAGGTAGGCCTTGAGGATCTTCTTGCGGCGTTCGATGAGGCAGCGCGCCACCCACTCCTCAGACGCACGATCGGTGTATTGGCCGGTAGAGACGACAGCGCGGATATCGGCTTCGGAGAAGGCGGCAATCTTGCGCGCCGCCCACGCCTGGTCCGCGGGATTCTCGTTGCGGAACGCGGTGTTGGGATAGTCCGGCACC
>JADMIO010972896.1_pt1 | contig 12413 bp, 6 predicted proteins | sample 8958161 | NCBI WGS metagenome assembly JADMIO01 (sample SAMN16585339, study PRJNA669376) | soil metagenome | isolation source: Crop rotation soil | place: USA: Cullars Rotation, Alabama | collected 2011 | reverse complement strand
CTCGCCGACATCCGTTACCGCTACCCGAGCGAGCAGCTGCCCGACGGCACCACCGAGATCGAGTACCTGCGCCAGCTCGTGCTCCGCAATGCCAGGGACAATGCGATGCAGGAGCAGCTCGAGAAAGAGCTCGCGCTCATCGAGAAGCTCGACTACTGCGGCTACTTCCTGACCATGTACGAGATCGTCGAGTTCTGCCGCAGCCGCGGCATCCTCTGCCAGGGAAGAGGATCAGCGGCCAATTCCGCGGTCTGCTACTGCCTCGGCATCACGGCAATCGATCCCGTGCGCATGGGCTTCCTGTTCGAGCGCTTCCTCTCGCTCGAGCGCGCCGAGCCTCCCGACATCGACCTCGCGAGGAGGTGATCCAGCACGTCTACGAGAAATACGGCCGCAGCCACGCGGCCATGGTCGCCAACGTCGTGCGCTACCGTCCGCGCTCCGCGGTCCGGGACGTAGGGAAGGCTCTGGGGATCCCGGGAACCACCCTGGATCGCCTCGCGCGCGTGCTCTCGCACTACGGCGACGTCGGCGCCGACGCGATGGCAAGCGTCGGCCTCGATGCACGCATTGGCGCAGGCGCCCATCTGTTCATGCTGGCCAATGAGATCCTCGACTTCCCTCGTCATCTTTCGATCCATCCCGGAGGATTTCTGCTCGGTCACGAGCCCGTGAGCGATCTCGTGCCCATCGAGAACGCCACCATGGAAGGCCGCACGGTCATCCAGTGGGACAAGGACGACATCGAAACCATCGGCCTCTTCAAGGTCGACCTGCTCGGCCTCGGCGCGCTGACGATGCTCGATCTTGCCCTCCGGTCCATGCGCGAATGCCGCGGCATCGAGCTCTCCATGGGAACGATCCCCGCAGAGGATGCGGATACGTATGAGATGCTCTGCAGGGCAGAGACCGTCGGCGTCTTCCAGGTCGAGAGCCGCGCGCAGATGGCCATGCTGCCGCGCCTCAAGCCGCGCACCTTCTACGACCTCGTGATCCAGGTCAGCATCGTGCGTCCGGGCCCGATCACGGGCGGCATGGTGCACCCGTACCTTCGCCGGCGCGCCGGCGAAGAAGAAGTGATCTATCCGCACGAATGCCTGAGACCGGTGCTGGAGCGCACGCTGGGCGTGCCTCTGTTCCAGGAACAGGTCATGCGCCTCGCGATGGTCGCCGCCGACTACACACCCGGCGAATCCGACCAGCTGCGCCGCGACATGGCGGCATGGCGCCGCACCGGCCGCATCGAGAAACACCGCGAGCGCCTCACCGCACGCATGACCGCCAAAGGCATCTCGCTCGAGTTCGCCGAAAGGGTCTTCGACCAGATCCGCGGCTTCGGCGAATACGGTTTTCCCGAGAGCCATGCGGCCAGCTTCGCATTGATTGCGTACGCGACCGCGTGGCTGCGCCGCCACTATCCCGTCGAGTTCACCTGCGCGCTGCTCAACGCGCAGCCGATGGGCTTCTATTCCGTCTCGACCATCGTTGCGGATGCGCAAAGGCACGGCGTCGAAGTGCTGCCCATCGACGTGCTCGCCAGTGACGTCGACTGCACGATGGAGCTCACGGAAAAGGACTTCGGCGTCCGGATGGGCTTGCGCTTCGTCAAAGGGCTCGCAAAGGACGATGCAAAGGCGATCGTAGCCGCACGCCAGGATTTCCGGACAGTCGAAGACTTTGCGCGAACATCGGGGATCGGCAGGCCTGCCCTCGAATCCCTCGCCGAAGCCGGCGCCCTCGAGAGCCTCGAAAGCGACCGCCGCCGCGCCATCTGGACCGCCGGCGCAGGCACGACCGAGCTCGTGCTCGAAGACACCGCCATCACGCCGGCCTTCGACACGCTGACGGACTTCGAGACCATCGCCTGGGACCACATCCGCAGCGACCACAGCGTGCGCGGCTATCCTCTCGAGCCGCTGCGCGAAGAACTGCGTCGCCGCGGCCTCCCCACCGCCGCCGAGGTCGCAACCCGAAGGGACGGAAGCCGGGTCGACTACGCCGGCATCGTCATCTGCCGCCAGCGCCCGGCCACCGCCAAGGGCGTCGTCTTCATGACGCTCGAAGACGAAACCGGCTTCGTCAACGTCGTCCTCTGGCAGGACATCCTCGACAAGTTCCCGCTGCTCGCCCGTACTGCCTCCTTCCTCGGCATCACCGGCAAGCTCCAGACCGAAGGCCGCGTCGTCCATCTGGTGGCGAGCCGCCTGTGGGCACCCGCCATCTCGCGCAGTCCTGCACACGCCGCGAGCCGGGATTTCCGCTAATCCGGAATTTCCAATATTTACGGCCCCCGATGGCTGCGGCGAAAGAACCGAGCAAGCGCGAGATCTGCACGCTCTTGCGTCAGACCCTGCTGTTCCGCGGCCTGCAGGACGCCGAGGTCGCGCCGCTCGCCGAAGCCGTCAAGATCCTGCGCGCAAAGGCCGACAGCGTGATCCTGCGCCGCGGCGATCCTGGCGACACGATGCTCATCGTCGTCTCCGGCCGCATCAAGATCATCGCGACGTCCCCGCGCAGCAGCGAGTTGCTGCTCAGCATCGTCGAGCGCGGCCAGATGTTCGGCGAGCTCTCCGTCCTCGACGGTCGCGAGCGCTCCGCCGATGCCATCGCGCTCACCAACGTCACCCTGCTCTGCCTCGACCGCGAAGCCGTGCTCGCGTTCCTGCGCATCCGCACTGACGTGCTGTTTCGCGTCCTCGCCATCGTCTGCGGCAAGCTTCGCGCTACCACGGACATGGCCGAACGCTCGGCGTTCCTCGCACCGCCCGCGCGCCTGTTCCGCTGCCTGCTCGACTTCTCGAAAGTCAACGGCGAGACCACCGGCGAAGGCGGCCTGCGCGTCCTGCACCGCCTGCCGCAGCGCGAGCTCGCGTCCATCATCTCGGCTTCGCGCGAGACCGTGAACAAGATCCTGCAGCACTGGAAGAAGCTCGAGCTCGTCGAGACCGGCAACGGCTACGTGTGGATCCGCAACGTCGCTGCGCTCGCGAGCGAAGTCGGCCTTTCGGGACAGGCCGACAGCATCGGCCACAACTGATTATTGCGGCGCGTAAGCGCCGGCTGATGCAGCGCGTAAGCGCCGGCTGATGCAGCGCGTAAGCGCCGGCTCATGCCAGCGCGTAAGCGCCGGCTCATGCCAGCGCGTCAGCGCGGGCTCATGCCGCGTGGCGCCGCCGGTATCCTTCGAGAAAGCGCGCAAACCGGTCGATGGCCTCGCGCAGGTCTTCGCCATTCGGCAGGAACACGATCCGCAGGTGATCGTGCGTCGGCCAGTGGAAACCCGTCCCCTGGACGACGAGCACCTTCTCTTCCTGCAGGAACTCGAGCACGAACCTCTCGTCGTCGGCGATCGGGTACACGTGCGGATCGAGCCGCGGGAACAGGTACATCGCCGCCTGCGGCTTCACGCAGCTCACGCCGGGAATCGCCGTCAGCATCTCCCATGCAAGGTCGCGCTGCCGCGTCAGCCGTCCGCCCGGCGCGACCAGGTCGTCGATGCTCTGGTACCCGCCGAGCGCCGTCTGGATCGCGTGCTGCCCGGGCACGTTCGCGCACAGGCGCATCGAAGCCAGGATGTCGAGCCCTTCGATGTAGTCGCGCGCATGGGCTTTCTCACCCGTCACGATGCACCACCCGGAGCGGTAGCCGCATGCGCGCCAGTTCTTCGAAAGCCCGCCGAAGGTCAGGCACAGCACGTCGCCGCTCAGCGTCGAGATCGCGCGATGCTTTTTCCCGTCGAAAACCACCTTGTCGTAGATCTCGTCGGCGTAAAGGATCAGGTCGTTCTGGCGCGCGATCTGCACGATCTCCTTCAGCACGTCGTCGGGATACAACGCGCCGGTCGGATTGTTCGGGTTGATCACCACGATCGCGCGCGTCGACGGCGTGATCTTCGCGCGCAGGTCCTCAAGGTCGGGAATCCAGCCGTTCGATTCATCGCACAGGTAGTGCCTCGGTACGCCGCCGGACAGACTCACCGCCGCGGTCCACAGCGGATAGTCGGGCGTCGGGATCAGGACCTCGTCGCCGTTGTTCAGCAGCGCCTGCATCGTCATCACGATGAGCTCGGAGACCCCGTTGCCCACGTAGATGTCCTCGATCGACACGCCGCGCACACCCTTGGTCTGCGTGTAATGCATGATCGCCTTGCGCGCCGAGAACAGCCCCTTCGAATCGCAGTACCCCGAAGCCTCGGGAAGATTGTGGATCACGTCCTGCACGATCTCTTCGGGCGCCAGGAACCCGAACGCGGCGGGATTGCCGATGTTCAGCTTGATGACGCGCTGGCCGTCGTCCTCCATCTGCTTCGCACGCGCGAGCACCGGACCGCGGATGTCGTAGCAGACGTCGGAGAGCTTCACGGACTTGAGAATCGGTTGCATCGCGACCTTCCCGGGGCGCATCGCGCGCTCCTGCGGCGGCAAGGCCGCCTGTTTCGTTCCGCTGCGTTTCTTTCTCGGCCGGTGCAGGCCTTCCTCGGCACGTGCGCGCATCAGCTCGGCCAGCGCACTGGCTGGGACGCGCACTGCGCGGTTCCCCACTCGCACGGTCCGCAGCTGCCCCTGGTCGGCCAGCCGGTACACGGACTTGAGGAACAGCCCGGTCCGGGCGGCGACCTCCTTCATCGTGAAAAGCTGCTCGCCTTCGCTGGCTTTCGATTCTTCCGGGGGTAGCATCCGGCACCTCGGCGCACCCTAGAGGAAACTCAGGGCGCGGACAAGGTACGCAAGAGGAAAAATCCCGGCTATTGAGGCGAAAGTTTTCCTCTAATGCGCAGAAGCGGCCCCGATCGACCAATAAGGAGAAAACCATGAACCTCGACGGCAAAGCCGCAATCGTCACCGGCGGCGGAACAGGCGTAGGACGCGCGACGGCCCTGGCCCTCGCCGAGCGCGGCTGCTCGGTGCTGGTCAATTACTCCCGGTCCCGCGACGACGCCGAAAAGACTGCCGCCGACGTACGCTCGCGCGGCGTCAAGGGCGTGGCCGCCCAGGCCGACGTCGCCGACGACGCCGCGTGCCGCCGCATGGCGGAGACCGCCAGGCGCGAGCTCGGCCGCATCGATGTCCTCGTCAACAACGCCGGCACCACCGAATTCATCCCGCACCACGAGCTCGACAAGCTCACGCCCGAGATCTGGAACCGCATCTTCGGCGTCAACCTCGTCGGCCCGTTCCAGTGCGCGCGCGCCGTGCGCGCCGCGATGGAAGAGGCCGGCGGCGGCGCCATCGTCATGACGTCCAGCATCGCCGGCACCAACGGCGTCGGCTCGTCGATTCCGTACTGCGCATCGAAGGCCGCGCTCAACAACCTCACGCTGACGCTCGCCCGCGCGCTGGCGCCCAGCATCCGCGTCAACGCCGTCGCGCCCGGATTCATCCGCGGCCGCTGGCTGGCCGAAGGCTACGGTGAGGCCTACGAGATGCTCGAGCAGCTGGCCACCGCACGCGCGGTGCTGAAGAAAGTCTGCGAGCCGGAAGACGTGGCCACTGCCGTTCTCGGGTTCCTGAACGCGGACCTCGTGACGGGCCAGGTCATGATCGTCGATGGAGGACTCACGATCGCGCAGTAGTGCGCGCCGCCTCGTCACACGATCGCTGCCGTTGCGGGAATGCGCCGGCCCGCGCGATCGCGCGCGCCTCAGTAATCCCATTTCCACGTCGCGCCCACCTCGCCCTGCGCATCCTGGCTCACGTCGCTTTCGAGCGTGATGTGCTTGTAGACGCGCCATTCGATGCTGAGCTTGCTGGCCTCCGGCGTCAGGCCCTGCTGCACGCGCAGATACACGTTGTCGGTCAGGTATTTGCTTGCGGTCAGCGCCGCAGCGCCGCTGCTTCCCGACGACTCGATGTCGAGCCGGTCGAAACCCAGCGTCCGCCCGATCCCGCCGATGATTCCCGGCCCGCCCCCGCCAAGGATCGGGGCGCCCGTCAGCTCGGCCACGCCGCGCGCGAGGGCCACGCTCTGCAGCGGGGTCAGCGTCGCCGCGCTCTGTCCGAACAGCACTCGCGACAGCACTTCGTCGCGTGGCAGCGGAGGCTCCGAGCGCAGCTCGATATTCGGACGCGTCGCGGGACCCGTCACGTCCGCGATGGCCGTGATGTCGTTGGCTTCCGCCTTCGCCGTCATCGTCAGGTAAGGCTCGTTGCCCTTGCTGCCGTCGAACAGCACCGTCGCCGAGTCAACGTCGAAACGTCTTCCCAGCAGGCTCAGCTGCCCGCGCACGGACGTCACCTTCCCGCTGAAACGCGGGTCGCTGGTATCGCCCTGCAGATGGAGGTCCGCGGACCACTCGGACTCGAGGCCGCGCCCGCTGACGAAAATCCGATTGTCGGCCGTGATCGCCACGTCCAGTCCGAGGGCAAGCTTCCGCAGCGCGCTTCCTCCCGTCGCCGCTTCCTTCATCGATGCCGTCACGTCCACGACGTCGATCTCGGGCACATCGGCGACGAACCGCTGCGGAATCTCCACGCGCGCATCCGCGACGCGAATCGTCCCGCTCACGGACCCGTTGACCTGGTCGTTATCCTCGGACCCGCGCCGCGCCTCCATGGTCAGCTTCGCATCGCCGCGGGTCGTGAGGAGATCGAGCCGCGTCAGCATCGCATTGGTCGCCTCGACGCCGATCTGCAGGTCGAAAGCCGGCAGCTCGCCGAAGCGCAGCTCGCCGTTGCCGGCCAGGGTGCCCTTCTCGCCATCCGTCGCCGTGACGTGGTCCAGGCGGAGCGTAGTTCCACTGCCGGTCAGCTCGGCATGCAGGTCCTTCAGCACGAGGCCGGACGTGGAATTCTCCCAGGTGCCGCCGTCCAGCAGCGCGTGTCCGGTAATCCGCGGCGATGCCACCGTGCCCGTCATGTGGAGATCGGCGTCGATCGTGCCCTTGATGGTGTCTTCGCCGATCGGCAACAGCCCGACCACTTCGTCCACGTCGCCTTTCCACGACAGCGCGGCCTGGAACGGCTCTCTTCCCGACGTGGCGGCGAGAGGCGAGTCGATCGACAGCACCATGTTCGTGTGCGCCAGCCCGACCAGCGTCGCGGAGCCCACGATGCGGCCGGCGGCAAGCTTTGCGTTCGCATTGATGTCGACCGGCTCGACGCCTTCCGTCTCGAGGCCGGCGCTCGCCACCTTGTGCCCGCGCAGCGCGATTTCCCCGGCGAGCGCACTGAACGACGGCCCGTCGAGCTTCACGTTGCCGTCGAGCTTGCCCTGCAGGTCGAGCGTGGGTGCGAAGAAGCCCACGAGCGCGAGCGGCGCGGAGTCGGCATCCGCGATCACGTGCAGCGCGCGTCCGGCCTGGGACGCTTCTCCACGCAGATAGCCGTCGCTGCCGATTTTCAGCGAGAGCGGCCCGGCCGACCACGACGATGCCGCGCGCCGGTCGAAGCCGAAGCGAGCTTCCTTCTCGAGCTCGATCGAAGTCTTGCCGACCAGACCCGACAGCCGCGAAAGCGTCACCTCGACCGACGGCGAAGGCGTGACGCGGCCCGCGGCGTCGACGGTGACAGGCGACCCGTCGCTGCCACTGAGCTTCGTCTCGAAGTTCCAGGCGCGACCGTCACCGGTGGCTGTCACCGCCGCTTCCACGAGCGTCTTCGTGCCGCTGTGCACGCGCGTGGCCTGCAGATGCGCGGTGCCTTTCGGACTCGGCCCGATCTCGATCCCGTCGGCGCGGACGTCGAGCACGTCCGCGAACCAGTCCTCGCCATCGAGCTGGACCGCCCCGTTACGAACCGATGCCGTGCCGCTCACCTGCTGCGACGGCCCCGCGGACCCGCGCGTCCCTGCGCCTAGCGTCGCGTCGACGGTCACGGCGCCGCCGAGCGCGGTGCCCGTCATCGGCCGCCACAGCGAAAGATCCTGGCTCGAAAGCCGCAGCGTTCCGGCAGCCGTCCTGGTATCGAGATCGACGTCGAGATCCGCGTTGCCCTGGGTCTTCGGCCCGCGCAGCGCCACGCCGCGCAGCTGGTAGTGATTGCCGCCGAGCGCGGCGACGCGGCCATCCAGCGACGCGTCGATGGTCGCGTGCTTGGCCTGCACGCTCACGTTCGCGTTCCACTTGTCCGGCATGTCCTTCGCGGCGACCACGGCATTCAGCCGATCGAAGTGCAGGCCTTCCCATGCAAAGCGCTCGCCCTTCAAGTCGAGATCGAGATCGAAGTGGTCGAGCGTGCCGCGCGCTGCCGCCGAGGCTTCGAGCCTTCCGGAGATCGCAGCACGCGCGGGCTCCGACAGCCGTGAAAGATTGTCGAGCACGCCGTGCGCTTCCGCGGTCAGTGACGAGCCTCCAGCTTCGACGCCGGCCTTCCCGCTGGCATCGATGCCGGTCGTCCTGAGCGCGAAATCGCCGTGCGCAGGCCCGCGCGGCGCACCCGACAGGTTCACTTCGAAGGTCCCGGCGCCGGCAAGCAGCGCGTTCCAGCCCGGCTCCGCGATGACGACGTCCGCAGTGCTGCCCTTTCCGCGCACGTCCAGCTCTTTCCACGCCTGCGCCGCCGTGACGTCGACGGAAGCTTTTGCCGTTCCCGACACCGCGGCATGGAACAGTGGAGCAATCGACCGCAGGTCGGTCGCGTCGACGTCGAGGGACGTCTTGATTGCCCCCCAGTGCTCGCGCAGCGCCAGCGGGCCTTCGAGCCTCACGGCTTCGCCATCGAGCGTGAGGTGGCTGGCGTCGACCATGCCTCTGGTCACATCGATCCTTCCGCTCGCAACGAGATGCGCCGTCTCCCCGACCAGAGGCACACCGGGACAACCAGCCTTCTGCGCGCCCTTGTCGGGGCAATCGCCCGCGCGCACCTGCCAACCTTCGAGCGCAAGCCCATCGGCCGTCGCATCGAGATCGAAGGTCGGCACGCTGTCTCCGGTGGCGTCCTTTGCGGTGAGCTTTGCGCGCAGCGACTTGCCACGGACGCTGCCGAGCCACGGCGTCGTTGCATCGAGCGTCGCTTCCAGGTGGCCGCCGTCGCCGAGCACGCCCTTGCTCTCGAGTCGCGCGGTGGCGACCCGGATCGGCAGCAGGTCCACGAGAGTGTCCGGCTCGGCATGCGACAGGAGACCGCTCAGGTGGAATTCCTTCGTGGCAAGATCGAGTCGACCGTCCGCAGAGAGCCCGCGTCCGTCCGCCACGAATTTCGCGCTGTCGATGCGAACCTCCACGTCCGGCGCCCAGGCACCACGCGCGGTGATGGTGACGGGACCGCCCTCGCCGAGCAGGTACTGTTCGCGAACGCTCGCAGACGGGTCGAAGGTGCCGGTCCCCTCGAACGGCCCCGATGCGTTGAACGAAAGGTCGGTGGCCGCATGCAGGCGGCCGATGTTCGACGCCGTGACGTCCGCTTCGCCGTGCCACTGCCGCATGGGCCCGCTCGCGTGCGCTTCGAGCTTCACGGCGCCGGCTTCGGGTATGCGCGCCAGCGCCGCGAGCGCGCTGTGCTCGTCTTCCACCGCAGTGACCGTGCCGGTCAGCTCGACAGGGGAGCCGTGAGTCTGCAGATCGATGTGCACCCTGCCCGCGGTACCGTCGATGCGCTCCCCGTCCAGCAGCACGTACCCGTGATCCCACTCGCCGAGAACGCCATGTCCTTCGGCTTTCATGTGCGCGCGCGCACCGTCGAGCAGGGTTCCCGACACGTCGAGGTCGTCCACGACGAGGTGCTTCGCGATGATCCGCACGAAGTGATCCCAGCGGAACGGTTCGTCGTCCGGCTTCTCGTCGTGCGGCAGCCGCGTCCAGGTGACGTGCGCGGCATGCACGTCATCGACGTGAATGCGCCACTTCACCCAGTCGAACGGATGGAAAAGATCGAACGGATGCCACCATGCCTCGCCGTCTTCGACGGTGAGCCAGACGCCGGTCGCATCGCCCACTTCCACCTTCTTTACGCGCAGGTGCTCGGGAAGGTCGCCCGTGATGCCTTCGGCACGCACGAAGAACACGCCGTGCTTGCGCGCGAGCAGGGTCACCAGTGAATCCAGGGTGGGTCCGCCGAGCAGCCCGGTCTTCAGCGAGCCGTACAGCAGCACGAAGATGGCGAGCGACAGCGCGACACCGATCGTGACGATGCGGGCGGCCAGCAGGAAACCGCGCCGCGCCATCAGAATGCCTGGCCCAGGCTGATGTAGATTTCGAAAAGATGATCGGGCTGGCGCGGATTGAGCGGAACGCCGACGTCGAAACGGATCGGCCCTGCAATCGTGAAGTAGCGGAAGCCGAGACCCGCCGACCACAGGAACTCTTCTCCGAAATCCGGATACGGCGACTCGTACACGCCCGCGCCTTCGACGAAGGGAACGAGGCCGATGTGATCGGTCACCTTCCAGCGCAGCTCGGCGCCGGCCTGCAGCAGTGACCGTCCGCCGATCGGCCTGCAGTTGGGACTGCCGATCTGCCGTCCCGGGATATCCGGCGGGTCGCAGTCGTCGGAATGCAGCGGAGGCCGGGTGTTGTGGTTGTCGAGGTCCTCGTGATGTTCCTGCTCGGGCGGAGAATTCCGCAGCGGCCCGACGAACTGGTAGCGATACCCGCGCACCGAGTCGCCACCGCCCGCGTACATGCGCTTGTCCGCTGGAATCTCGTTGCGCTCGGCGCCGACCACCGAGCCGAGCTGCAGCCTGGTAGCCCACACCAGCCGATGGTCCTTGCGCAGCGGCACGTAGAAGCTCTCGGTCGCGCGCGAGACGAGGATCTGCACGCTTTCCCCGAGCACGCTCACGAACGGCGTCACGCTGAGCAGCGTGCGATGTCCGTGCGCAGGATCGAGCAGGCTGTCGCTGCCGTCGTAGCGAAGGCCGAGCGGAACGCCGATCAGCGTGAACCTGGAGCTGCCGCCGGGCTCGGCCTTGCTGTTGACGTCCGACTGTTCGATCGAAAGGCCCGCCGTGCCGGCGAGGTGCTTCGAGAACAACCGCTCCACGCCCGACGAGCCGACCAGCGCATAGCGCTCATACGCAGGGAAGTCCTCGGCAAGCGCGCGGCCGTCGAGCAGCAGGCTCTGGTCCGTCACGCCGAGCCAGTCGGGCCGCTTGTAGGAAATGCCGCCGGTCGCTTCCTGCTCCGCGTACTCCACTTCGGTTCGCACGCGATCTGCGCGCCCGCTCACGTTGCGGTTCTCCCAGAACGCGCGTCCGCCCGGCCCGTCCGCAGACGAGTACTTGAGGCCTGCGCCGACCGAATGCATCTTCCCCTCGACCACCACCACCTTGATGGGCGCGAGGCCTTCGGGGGAAACGTCCGTGCGCTTTCCCCACGCGAAGGTCACGGCCGAGAACACACCGGTCGCGAACAGCGTCTTGCGCGACTCCTCGATCTTCGCAGGAGAGAAATCCTCGCCGCGCCGGAACTTGAGCCGGCGCTGCACGAAGTCCGCTTGCACGTCCTTGATCCCCTCGACCGTCACGTCGCCGAAGCGTGCACGCGGACCCGCATCCACCTGTACCACCACTTCCATCGTCCGCGCGTGCCGATCGATGCGCGCCTCGCGCTCGGACAATTCGGCGTACGGATAGCCGTGCTCGGCCAGCTTCGCGATGATCGCGTTCTCCGCGGTCAGCACGGTCTCGGCCAGCGCGGGATTGCCCGCGGTCACGTTCAGCGAGGCGAGGCCCTCGGGGGTCGCGAGGCTTGCCGTCTCCGGCGGCAGCCCATCGATCTCGAAGCGCGTGATGCGATAGCGCGTGCCGCGCTCCACCTTCATCTCGACCTTCGCCTTCTTCCCGCTCGAATCGATGTGCCACTCGACCGTGCCGTCGTACCAGCCGCGCGACCGCATCACGCGCAGGAAGACGTCGCGGTCGCCCTGAGCACGCCGGCGCAGGCCTTGCAGCGTGGCCGGCGGCTCTTTCTTTTTCTGGAAAAGCACCGAGGCATCCTCGAGCCGCTTCTCGAGCTGTCCGCCGACGCCGACGATCCTGACGTCGTACGCGTAGCCGGGCGCCGTGGTGAGTCCGAGGGGCTGGAGGACCTTGCGCGTCGTCGCGCAGCCGCTCGCGAGAGCAACGGCGCCGACGACAACGATGAGCGCTCGGCCTGCGGCTGTTCGCGCGCTCGGCGAGCGGCCGGGAAGCGGGAGACGGCTGATGGCGGCCTCCCCTCGCCTCAGTCCGCAGCCAGCTCGGTGACGCGTTTGGTGACGCCCTTGTAGTCCATCTTTCCCGACGGCGAGCGGCCGAGCGTTTCGACCGTGAAGATGCGCTTGGGAACCTTGTAGGCCGCAAGGTGCTCGCGCACGTGATCGCGCAGCGCCTGCTCGATCGCGGTTATCGCATGATGGCCTGGCCTCAGAACCACCAGCGAATGAATGGACTGGCCCCACTGCGGATCGGGAAGTCCGACGGTCGCCGCGTCTTCGACTGCAGGATGACGCTTGAGCACCTCTTCGACTTCCTCGGGAAACACTTTCTCGCCGCCGGTG
>JADMIO011618498.1_pt1 | contig 12417 bp, 9 predicted proteins | sample 8958161 | NCBI WGS metagenome assembly JADMIO01 (sample SAMN16585339, study PRJNA669376) | soil metagenome | isolation source: Crop rotation soil | place: USA: Cullars Rotation, Alabama | collected 2011 | reverse complement strand
GCGACAACTTGTCCACGTGGAATTCTAAGCTTAGGATCCCAATGTGCTGGAAAGATGGCCGTGCTCGTCCTGACGGTCGGCAATGTCGCCGCGCAAAAAGCCGCAAAGCAGCCGCCGTTCGACGCGGGCAACTATCCTGCCGAAATTCGCACGTCGTTCGACGCGGCGACCAAGGAGTGCCATGAGGCGGACGAGGGCAAGGTGACGTTCGCCCCGGACTCGGTGCGGACGATCGATCTCACCGGCGACGGCCGTCAGGACTTCATCGTCAGTCTCAAGGACGCAAGCTGCTCGACCTTCGCGTCGATCTACTGCGGCACCGGCGGCTGTCCGCTGGACATCTACGTGGCGCTGCCCGACGGCAGCTATCGCAGCGTCTTCTCCCAACGGGTGAGGGGCTACAAGATCCTCCCCGCCAGCGGCAAAGGCCCGCGCACCATCCGCTTCGACATGCACGGCGGCTTCTGCGGCACCTACGGTGCCGCAGAGTGCGTGAAGCAGCAGCGGATCACCGATCAGCCGTTCGAGTACAAGGACCGCTGACGGAATTGGTTAGGGTCTAAGCCCACCACGCATACGGTGTCGTCCCCGCGAAGGCGGGGACCCATACGCCGTGTCGCAAGTAAGTCGGCAGGCGCCCGTTGCCTTTCCAAACTCGGAGGCTATGGGTCCCCGCCTTCGCGGGGACGACGCAGTCATCTGGTTCCACGCATTCAGCGCCAACGCACAATCATGCGTCGAGCCGTCACCTCCGTTGCCGAAGCCCAGCGTGCTACGCTCCGCGCGCAACAGGAGAGAACACCATGCTTGCCGGCGGTTGCCATTGCGGCGCGATTCGTTACGAGCTCGAGGGCGAGGCGATCGTCCATGCGCTCTGTCATTGCACGGATTGCCGGCGACACGCCGGCGCGCCGATGGTCGGCTGGACGATGTACCCGCAAGCCGCCGTGAAGGTGACGAAGGGAACGCCGAAAGTCTACGCGTCGTCAGAACACGGCCGGCGCCATTTCTGCGCCGACTGCGGCACCGGCCTTTTCTACATCAACGAGCAGATATTGCCCGGCATCATCGACGTGCAGAGTGCCACCTGTGACGATCCCGACGCCGTTCCGCCGCAAGCGCATATCCAGGTCGCCGAACGGATCAAATGGATGGAGCGCGCGCACGAGCTGCCGGCGTTCGAGCGCTTTCCACCGCAGAGCTGAAGCGCGATAAATTTAGGTTCGTGACGCCGATTCACGGGCCTCGGAGTCGTCCCCGCGAAAGCGGGGACCCATACGCCGTGTCGCAAATAAGTCGGTTAGCGCAAGTTGCCTTCGAAACGCGGAGGCTATGGGTCCCCGCGTTCGCGTCGCGTTCGCGGGGACGACAAAGATTTGATTCAGGTCGAATCGCCCTCACTCCGCCGCTTCTTCCGTCCCTTCCTCGCTCGACTTCTTCACTTTCGCCGCGTGCTTCTTCGCCAGCACCGGCTTCAAAAACTTGCCCGTGTAACTCCTTGGCGCTTTCGCAATATCTTCCGGCGGGCCCCAGGCGACGATTTCGCCGCCGCCGTCGCCGCCTTCGGGGCCGAGGTCGATCACCCAGTCCGCGGTCTTGATGACCTCGAGGTTGTGCTCGATCACCACGACGCTGTTGCCCTGGTTGACGAGCTCGTGCAGCACCTCCAGCAGTTTTGCCACGTCGTGAAAATGCAGACCCGTCGTCGGCTCGTCGAGGATGTACAGCGTGCGGCCCGTCGCGCGCTTGCTCAGCTCCTTTGCCAGCTTCACGCGCTGCGCTTCGCCGCCCGAGAGCGTCGTCGCCTGCTGGCCGACGTGGATGTAGCCTAAGCCCACACGCTGCAGGGTCTGGAACGTGTCGCGCACGCGCGGCACCGCCTTGAAGAAGTCGGCGGCCTCGTCGACCGTCATGTCGAGCACGTCGGCGATCGACTTGTTCTTGAACAACACCTCCAGCGTCTCGCGGTTGTAGCGCTTGCCCTTGCAGGTGTCGCAGGTGACGTACACGTCGGGCAAAAAGTGCATCTCGATCTTGATGACGCCGTCGCCCTGGCAGGCCTCGCAGCGGCCGCCTTTCACGTTGAACGAGAAGCGGCCTGGCTCATAGCCGCGCGCCTTCGCCTCCGGCAGGCCCGCAAACCATTCGCGGATCGGCGTGAAGGCGCCGGTGTAGGTCGCCGGATTCGAGCGCGGCGTGCGGCCGATCGGCGACTGGTCGATGTCTATGATCTTGTCGATGTGCTCCAGCCCCTCGATCCGGTCGTGCGGGGCAGGGCCTTCGCTCGCATTGTTGAGTTTTCGCGCGATCGCCTTGTAGAGCGTGTCGATCAGCAGCGTCGACTTGCCGCCGCCGGAGACGCCGGTGATCGCCGTGAACAGCCCGAGCGGAATCTCCGCGGTGACGTTCTTCAGATTGTTGCCGCGCGCGTTCACCACTTTGATGGTGCGGCGGTGGTTCGGCGGTTTTCGCTCCGGCAGCGCGATGAACTTTTCGCCGGTGAGATATTGCCCGGTGATCGAGTTGCGGCTCCGCATGATGTCGTTCGGCGACCCTTGCGCGACGATGCGGCCGCCATGCACGCCGGCGCCGGGGCCGACGTCCACCACATAGTCCGCCGTGAGGATCGCGTCCTCGTCGTGCTCGACCACGATCACCGTGTTGCCGAGGTCGCGCAGCCGTCGCAGCGTCTCTAGCAGCCGCGCGTTGTCGCGCTGGTGCAAACCAATAGAAGGCTCATCCAGCACGTAAAGCACGCCGGTCAGGCCGGAGCCGATCTGCGAGGCGAGGCGAATGCGCTGGCTCTCGCCGCCGCTCAAGGTGCCCGACGAGCGCGACAGCGTCAGATAATCGAGGCCGACGTCGTTCAGGAACGTCAACCGGTCGCGGATCTCCTTCAGGATGCGGGTGGCGATCTCGGTCTGCTGCTTGTTCAGCTTCTTCGGCACCGCCTCGAACCACTCGCCCGCGCGCTTGACGGAGAGCTCCGCCACTTCGCCGATGTGCTGGCCGCCCACTTTTACGCAGAGCGCCTCAGGCTTCAGCCGGTAGCCATTGCAGTGCGCGCACGGGATGTCGGTGAAATATTTCGCCAGCTCCTCGCGCGCCCACTCGCTCTCGGTCTCGCGAAAGCGGCGCTCGAGATTGGTGACGATGCCTTCGAACGGCTTCTTCGTCTCGTACGAGCGCATGCCGTCGTCGTAGTTGAATTTGATCTCGTCCTCGCCGGAGCCGTGCAGGATCGCCGCCTGCGTCTTCTTCGGCAGGTCTTTCCATTTCGTGTCGAGGGTGAATTTGTAGAACTTGCCGAGCGCGGTCAGCGTCTGCACGTAGTAGGGCGACGACGATTTCGCCCAGGGCGCGATCGCGCCCTTGCGCAGCGTCAGCTCCTTGTCGGGCACCACCAGGTCAGCGTCGATGTGCTGTTCGACGCCAAGCCCGCCGCAATGCGGGCAGGCGCCGTACGGGTTGTTGAACGAGAACAGCCGCGGTTCGATCTCCGGGATGGTGAAGCCGGACACCGGGCAGGCGAATTTTTCCGAGAACAACAGCCGCTCAGGTCCCGACTTGTCGTGGATCTTTGCGGTCTTCTTCTTTTCCTCGGCTGGCGCGGCGTCGGCTCCCGCCGGCGCGTCGGCGAACTCGACCACGGCCAGACCCTCGGCGAGTTTTAGCGCGGTCTCAAAACTTTCGGCCAGGCGCTGGGCGATGTCGGCCCGCACAACGATGCGGTCCACCACCACGTCGATGTCGTGCGGGAACTTCTTGTCGAGCGTCGGCGCCTCGGACAGCTCATAGAACTTGCCGTCGATCTTGACCCGCTGGAATCCCTTCTTGAGGTATTCGGCGAGCTCCTTGCGGTATTCGCCCTTGCGGCCGCGCACGACCGGCGCCAGCAGGTAGAGCCGGGTGCCTTCCTCCAGCGCCAGCACCCGGTCGACCATCTGGCTGACGGTCTGGCTTTCGATCGGCAGCCCCGTGGCGGGCGAGTAGGGCACGCCGGCGCGGGCCCAGAGCAGGCGCATGTAGTCGTAGATTTCGGTGACGGTCGCCACCGTCGAACGCGGGTTCTTCGAGGTGGTCTTCTGCTCGATCGAGATGGCCGGCGACAGGCCGTCGATCTGGTCGACGTCCGGCTTCTGCATCATCTCCAGGAACTGGCGCGCATAGGCGGAGAGCGACTCCACGTAGCGGCGCTGCCCCTCGGCATAGATCGTGTCGAAGGCGAGCGACGACTTTCCCGAACCGGAGAGGCCGGTGAACACCACCAGCTTGTCCCGCGGCAGCTCGAGGTCGATGCCTTTCAGGTTGTGCTCGCGGGCGCCGCGAATGGTGATTGAACGCAGCCCGTTGCCAGCGGACTGCCTGCGGTTCGCCTTGAGCACTTCATCCATCGGTCAATTCCGGATTGTCGGCGCCAACGTTCGCGCGCGGACGTGACGTTCACGTTGCAAGCTGATGCTGGGTATAGCTATAGAACATAGTAGGAACGAGGCCGGTTTTCCAGAGGCTCGTGCGCCTCATCAACGGCTTCGTGCAGGTTCACCCGGCTGGCGTCAAAAACTGGCAGCAGCGCGCGCGATCCACAGCACGATTTGCGCACGGAACCGGCGCATCGCAAGGAGCGTCCAAGGCAAAGAAAAAGGCCGGCACGAGGCCGGCCTTCGAAGGTTGCGCGTACAGTAGTTTCTATCAGTAGCGGCTGACCTGCGGGCCACCGAAGCGGTAGTTGATGCGGCCGGTGAAGACGTCGCTGTCGAGGCGGATGCGATCCGACACGTTCGGAGCCGGACCGAAAGCAACATCCTTCCTGCCCATGAACATGTGATTGTACTGCACGCCAGCCGACCAGTTCGGCGTGAAGGCGTATTCGAGGCCGGCGCCAACGGTGGCTCCCCAGCGGGTCTCGTCTGCAGTGCCGCGCGCGATGCCGAGGGTCGACCAGCGATAGTCGACTGACTGAACGGCCGCGCCGCCAGTTGCGTAGACCATCACGTTGTTGAAGGCGTAACCCAGCTTGCCGGTGAACAGGCCGAAGGCGTCGATGTTGGTGCGGTTGGTCGCCAGCGGAGCCACGAGGCTGTTGTTCGAGCCGCTGAAGTCCGCCCAGTTGCCCTGGGCTTCGAGGCCGAGAACGAAATTGCCGAACTGCCAGTTGTAGCCGATCTGGCCGCCGATCGTGCCGCCATTCGGATGATGGGTGCCCTCGTTCAGGCCACCTGGCAGCAGATCCCAGCGGCTATCGCCCCAGCCGTAGCCGCCGTTGATACCGACATAGAAACCGGTCCAATTCCACACCGCCACGACCGGCGGGGGAGCCTTGTAAGGCATGCGCGCGCCCATGTCGGCGGCTGCGGCCGGAGTTGCAACCGCAAGCGCGACCAGCGCAGTGGTACCCAGCAGATACTTCTTCATCTCAGTCTCCAGTGCATAGCCGCGGTCAGGCCCGGGGCATTCTGTCCAGCGCCTGTTGCTCATTCTTGAGGCAACCGCCAATCGCTTTCATGTTGGGACTATAGCGATTCCCAGCCGTTTTGACCGTCTCCCAAATGCCACAGCGGGAGTGGAACTCACAGTGCAAAAACTAACAATTCTCTAATTTTTTCAATGTGTTAAAAGTGTGTTAAAAAAGTCGACCTGCGTCGCTCGCGGGGCCAATTGGGGGCGGACGGATGCTTTCCGAAATATTGTTGCGCAAGTCGGAAAACTTCTGAAACTTTGAATCAAATTCGACCTTCAATTGCGGCAGTCGTGTGTACTTGCATGCGGAAATGGAATAGAACATAATAAGAACATTAGGTCTGGAAGTTGCGGGTCATCGACCCTAAATTTGCGCGTGGATAAGCCGCGCGACCGCTCCGAGCGGCTGCTACCGCAAGATAGGGTTAGTTTTTGGTTCACGCGGGCCGGGCTGAGTCTCCTCCGAGGAGGCCACGGGCCACGCATTGAGTGGAGAGTCCCATGGCGGGCAGTGTCAACAAGGTCATTCTCGTAGGTAACCTCGGTGCCGATCCGGAGATCCGGCGCACCCAGGACGGCCGTCCGATCGCCAACCTGCGGATCGCGACGTCGGAGACCTGGCGCGACAAGGCCACCGGCGAGCGCAAGGAAAAGACCGAGTGGCATCGCGTCGTCATCTTCAATGAAGGCCTGTGCAAGGTCGCCGAGCAGTATTTGAAGAAGGGCGCAAAGGTTTACATCGAGGGCGCACTGCAGACGCGCAAGTGGACTGACCAGCAGGGCCAGGAGAAGTACTCGACCGAGGTCGTGCTGCAGGGATTCAACTCGGTGATGACGATGCTCGACGGTGCCGGTGGCCGCAGCGGCGGCGGTGGCTACGTCGAGGATGGCGGTAGCGATTTCGGCGGCGGCAGCGGCTCGTCGTTTGGCGGCGGCAGTGGCGGTGGAGGCGGTCAACGCCGCGTGGCCGCCAGCAGCGGTGGCGGCGGTGGCGGCCGGCGCGACATGGACGACGAGATTCCGTTCTGAGGTTTTGGCGAGGCGTTTATGGCTGGTCGTCCCCGCGAAGGCGGGGACCCTTATTTTCCGAGCTTATTGTTGATTTCAGAGGCAATGGCCTTTCGAGCGTCTCATCAACGACACGGCGTATGGGTCCCCGCCTGCGCGGGGACGACACCGAGATTGCCGGGACGACGGTGAACTACCAACACGCTGACGATACTAACGGGAGGCTCAGTCCTCCCGTTTTTGCTATTGAGCTAGCGCGAGACGTGTGACGACCCGCGGGGCTTCTTGGACTACTTCCTGCTGAAATTCCTGCATGTGATCGGCGCGGCCGTGCTGCTCGGCACGGGCAGCGGCATCGCCTTCTTCATGCTGGCCGCACATGTGAGCCGCGACGTGGCCTTCATCGCCCGCACCGCGGCCGTGGTCGTGCTGGCCGACTACCTCTTCACCACCACCGCGGTCATCGCCCAGCCGATCACCGGTTACCTGCTGACGCAGGCGGTAGGCATTCCGCTGGACACAGGCTGGGTCGTCGTCTCGCTCGCGCTCTACGTCGTCGCCGGCGTGTTCTGGCTGCCGGTGGTCTGGATCCAGTCGCAGCTGCGCAATCTGGCGCGCGACGCTGCTGCAAAAGGCGCGCCGCTGCCGGACCGCTACCAAAAACTGTTTCGCATCTGGTTCGTGTTCGGCTTTCCGGGATTTGGCGCAGTGATGGCGATCATCTGGCTGATGATTGCGAAGCCGAGCTTTTGAGATGGAGCAGCCGGCCGTCGCGATTTTTGGCGCGTCCGGACTGATCGGCGAGAGTCTGGCCGCGGCGCTGCAGGACGAGGGTTTTCGTGTGCTCGCGGTGGCGCGGCGGTTTACGGCCGCACAACGCGGCCGTTTCGGACAAGCCGGCTGCGAGATCGATTTCATGGCGCTCGATCGCGAGCGGCTTGTGGCCTTTCTGAAAGAGCGCGACGTCGACGTGGTCATCAACTGCGTCGGCGTATTGCAGGATGGCCCGAAGGGTCGCACGCAGGATGTCCATGTCGGCTGGATCGAGAAACTGCTCGCCGCGATGAACGGGCAGGGGTTTTTGATCCAGCTTTCGATGCCGGGCGAGGCGGCAACTGATCGCACGGCGTTCAGCCGCAGCAAGCACGAAGCCGACGCGCTGATTGCAGGCGTTGCGCAAAACTTCGTCATTCTGCGGCCGGGGTTCGTCCTCGCACAAACGGCCTATGGCGGCAGCGCACTGCTGCGGGCGTTGGCGAGCCTGCCGTTCAGCCTCTCGCAGGAGACCGCAAGCGCGGCCTTTCGCGTGACCTGCGCAGACGACGTCGCCGCCACCGTGCTCGACGTGATCGACAAGTGGCGCGGCGGGCAGCGCGAATGGCGTGCGCGTTTCGATGTCATGTCGAGCGAGGCCTCAACGGTCGGCGCCGTGGTCGCAGCGCTGTCGCAGCGGCTGGGCGGACCGTCATGGCGGCTGCCGCTGCCGGCCTGGCTGATGCAGCTCGGCGCGCGCGCCGGCGACCTGGCCTCCATGCTCGGCTGGATACCGCCGATCCGCAGCACTTCGCTGGCCGAGATGCGCCGCGGCGTGACCGGCGATCCAAAACCCTGGATGGAGGCGACCGGCCTGAAACCTGCGACCCTGGCTGAAGTTTTGCGACGGCTTCCCGTCGGCGTGCAGGAGCGATGGTTCGGCCGCCTCTACCTGCTCAAGGCGATCGTGCTGGCGACGCTGTCACTGTTCTGGATCGCGTCGGGTGTCATCGCGCTGACGGTGGCGTTTACGGAGGCAAGCGCGATCCTGGGCAAGGCGGGCCTGCCGGACGCGCTCGCGCGCGCGACCACGGCTGTGACGTCGTTGCTCGACATCGCGATCGGCGTTGGCATTGCTGTCCGACGCAGCGCCCGCGCGAGCCTGTGGGCCGGGATCCTCGTCTCACTCGGCTACCTGGCGGGCTCCGTGGTCTTGCTGCCCGAGCTCTGGGCCGATCCGGTCGGATCGATGGTCAAGACCGTTCCCGCAGTCGTGCTGATGCTGGTGGCGGTTGCAGTACTGGATGACCGCTGATTTTCCTCCCCGGAGGAGGAGGGCGTCCAGCCAGATTAACAGGGGTGTAATCTTGGGCGGGCCAAGTGCGGCCATCTCTTCAGTTTTTGGTGAAATTAGCCGGGGCAGGCTGGCGCGCGGTCGCAATTTCACCGTATCTCAGCCTGAACAAAGCGCATTGCCGGTTCGATCGAATAGAGAGCGAAAGGTTCGCAAATGATGTCCAAGACGTCTCGTCGTGTCCTTGGTGTTGCAACGGCCGCGGCCTTAAGTCTTCTCGTCACGCAGCCGTTCGGCCTTGGCCCGATCCCTGCGGCGCATGCGGCCGCCGACAGCGATGCCTATTCGCAGCTCAACCTGCTCGGCGATGTCTACGAGCGGCTGAAGCAGGAGCACGTCGAGAAGGTCGACGACAAGAAGCTGATCGAGGGTGCCATCAAGGGCATGCTCGAGGCGCTCGACCCGCACTCACGCTACATGGACGCAAAAGCCTGGCGCGACATGCAGGTCACGACCAGCGGCAGCTTTGGCGGCATCGGCATCGAGATCACCTCGCAGGAGGATCAGGTGCAGGTGGTCTCGCCGATCGATGACACCCCGGCCCAGCGCGCCGGCGTCATGAGCGGCGACCTGATCACTCAGGTCGACGACAAGCCGCTGCGCGGATTGACGCTGGAGCAGGCCTCCGAGGCGATGAAGGGACCGATCAACAGCAAGGTGAAGCTGACGATCGTCCGCAAGGGCCAGGACAAGCCGCTCGACCTCACGCTGACGCGCGAAGCCATCCGCGTGAAGTCGGTCTCGTTCCGCGTCGACGGCGACGACGTCGGCTACCTGCGCATCGCCCGCTTCGGCGAGCAGACGACCGACGAACTGCGCAAGGCGCTCACCGAGATCGGCAAGCGCGTGCCCGCCGACAAGCTCACGGGCTATGTGCTCGACCTGCGCAACAATCCGGGCGGGCTGCTCGACCAGGCGGTGTCCGTGTCGAGCGCGTTCATGACGCGCGGCGAGGTGGTGTCGATCCGCGGCCGCGAGGCGTCGGACATGCAGCGTTACACGGCGCGCGGCGGCGATCTGACGAAAGGCAAGCCGCTGGTGGTGCTGATCAACGGCGGCTCGGCCTCGGCCTCCGAGATCGTCGCCGGCGCGCTGCATGACCACAAGCGGGCGATGCTGGTCGGCACCCGCTCGTTCGGCAAGGGTTCTGTGCAGACGATCATGCCGCTCGGTGAGGGCAAGGGCGCGCTGGCGCTGACCACCGCGCGCTATTTCACGCCGTCCGGCCGCTCGATCCAGGCGCTCGGCATCACCCCCGACATCGAGGTGCTGCAGGACGTGCCGGACGCCTTGAAGGGGCAGGTGGACCTGCAGGGCGAGGCGTCGATGCCGGGACATCTCTCCGGCGACGGCGAGGAACACTCCGGCTCGCAGGCCTACGTGCCGCCGGATGCGAAGGACGACAAGGCGCTGAAGACCGCCTTGAGCCTCGTGCGCGGCTCGGTGAGCGCCGGCGTGCCGAAAGTGCGGACCGCCGTGCCGAATTGAGGGGCGCCTAAGCCTCCGCACCAAACGCGTGTCGTCCCTGCGAAAGCAGGGACCCATACGCCGAGTGCGCTATGAGGCGCTCTAAGCTCGCTGCCTTTGAAATCTACAACAAGCTCGGAGGGTATGAGTCCCTGCTTTCGCAGGGACGACGCAACGGAATTGGATTCGCCCAAATCTTGACATTGGAAAGATTGCATGTTGATCTCTTTTACATTGCCTCGGAGACCTCCGCCCATGAGCCTTGCGCCACTACTGAACGCCTCGCTCGCCATTCAGCTGCATGCGTTCGCCGCTATGGCTGCATTCGTGCTCGGTCTCGTCCAGTTCGCCGCGCCAAAAGGCACGCTGCCGCACCGGACGCTTGGTTTCATCTGGCTGGCGCTCATGCTGATCGTCGCGGTCTCCTCGTTCTGGATCCACTCGATCCTCTGGGTCGGGCCGTTCGGTCCGATCCACCTGCTGTACGTGCTGATCATGATTCCGACGGCCGTGTACTTCGCCCGCAACCACAAAATCCGCGGCCACGCGAAGACGGTGATCGGCATGTTTGTGGGCGGTCTGGTGATCGCGGGGCTGTTCACTTTGCTGCCCGGCCGCATCATGCACGCCGTCGCTTTCGGGAACTGAAAAACTGTCCCATAAGTCATTGGAAAATCAGCGGGAAAAAGCCTCGAAAAGAGCCTGATTCATTTGGTTTTCGCGGTGCGATCCGCTATATGATTCCAAGTTGATTTCAGCCTGGATTCGATCTTGTCCGACACCGACGACAATACCCCGCCGGAGCAGCCGACGCCCTCCGACATCAAGCCTGTTTCCATCCTCGACGAGATGAAGCGCTCGTACCTCGATTACGCCATGAGCGTGATCGTGTCGCGTGCGCTGCCGGACGCGCGCGACGGGTTGAAGCCCGTGCACCGGCGCATCCTGTTCTCGATGAACGAGCAGGGGCACACGCCGGACAAGAAGTACGTGAAGTCGGCCCGTGTGGTCGGCGACGTGATGGGTAAATACCACCCGCACGGCGACCAATCGATCTACGACGCGCTGGTGCGCATGGCGCAGGATTTCTCCATGCGCGTACCGCTGATCGACGGTCAGGGCAATTTCGGCTCGGTCGACGGCGATCCGCCGGCGGCGATGCGGTACACGGAGTCGCGGCTGGCCAAGGTGGCGCTGCAGCTGCTCGACGACATCGACAAGGACACGGTCGATTTCCAGGACAACTACGACACCTCCGACCGGGAGCCGACGGTGCTGCCGGCGAAGTTCCCGAACCTGCTGGTCAACGGCGCCGGCGGCATCGCCGTCGGTATGGCGACCAACATCCCGCCGCACAATCTCGGCGAGACGATCGACGCCTGCATCGCGCTGATCGACGATCCGGCGCTGACCATCGACGACCTGAACAAGATCATCCCGGGCCCTGATTTCCCGACCGGCGGCATCATTCTCGGCCGGCAGGGCATCCGCGCCGCCTATCATCTCGGCCGCGGCTCGATCGTCATGCGCGGCAAGATCGAGATCGAGGAGATCCGGAAAGACCGCGAGGCGATCATCGTCTCGGAAATTCCCTACCAGGTGAACAAGGCGTCGATGGTCGAGCGCATCGCCGAGCTCGTGCGCGAGAAGAAGATCGACGGCATCGCCGACCTGCGCGACGAGTCCGACCGCGACGGCTATCGCGTCGTCATCGAGCTCAAGCGCGATGCGATCGCCGACGTGGTCGTCAACCAGCTCTATCGCTACACGCCGCTGCAGACGAGTTTCGGCGCCAACATGGTGGCGCTGGACGGCGGCCGGCCGCTGGTGATGAACCTGAAGGACCTGCTCTCGTCCTTCACCGCATTCCGCGAGCAGGTCGTCACCCGCCGCACAAAATTCCTGCTGAACAAGGCGCGCGACCGTGCCCACATTTTGGTGGGCCTCGCCATCGCGGTCGCCAATATCGACGAGGTGATCCGGGTGATCCGTACCTCGCCGGATCCCAACACCGCGCGCGAAACCCTGATGGCGCGCGACTGGCCGGCGCAGGACGTCGCCACCATGATGACGCTGATCGACGATCCGCGCCATCGCATCACAGCGGAGGGCACCGCACGGCTGTCGCTGGAGCAGGCGCGGGCGATCCTCGATCTCCGTCTGCAGCGGCTCACCGCGCTTGGGCGTGAGGAGATCGCAGAAGAGCTCGACAAGCTCGCAGCCGAAATCAACGACTACCTGGAGATCCTGCGCTCGCGCGCGCGGGTGCAGGGGATCGTCAAGGACGAGTTGACGGCGATCAAGGCGGAGTTCGCAACGCCGCGCAGGACCGTGATCGTCGAGCAGGAAGGCGAGATCGAGGACGAGGATCTGGT
>JADMIO011609116.1_pt1 | contig 12417 bp, 11 predicted proteins | sample 8958161 | NCBI WGS metagenome assembly JADMIO01 (sample SAMN16585339, study PRJNA669376) | soil metagenome | isolation source: Crop rotation soil | place: USA: Cullars Rotation, Alabama | collected 2011 | reverse complement strand
AACATTTTTCCTATCTTTGCGATCTGAGGCGGAAGAGTTTATAAAGCTACGCTCTACTAAAACTGATAAACAGGGCAATCAATGCGAATTCTCGTTACAGGTGGTTTAGGCATCGTCGGTACAGGTTTGATCAAAGAACTGCGTTCGCGCGGACACCACGTGGTCTCATGCGACCTTCATCATCAGCCGGATGAGGTCGGATTTAGCCTGCGGACGGATGTTGAAAGCCCGCTTTACGCTCGCTGCGACGTCGGTGAATTTCGTCAGATCGAGCGCGTGTTCGAGCGCATGGGTCCGTTCGATTACGTTTACCATTGCGCCGCCGAATTCGGACGTTGGAATGGAGAAGATTTTTACGAAACCCTTTGGCGCACGAATGCGGTTGGAACCAAGAACATCATTCGGCTACAGGAACGACTCGGATTCAAATTGATTCATTTCTCGTCCTCGGAAGTTTATGGCGACTGGCCTGAGTTGATGGCCGAAGCAGTCATGGATGAATACGAGATCAAGCAAATGAACGACTATGCGATGACGAAGTGGGTCAACGAAATGCAAGTTCGAAACTCGGGGATCCAGTACGGGACGAAATCGGTCGTCGTCAGGCTTTTCAATACCTATGGGCCAGGCGAGTATTACAGTCCTTATCGCTCGGTCAACTGCCGCTTTCTTTATTGCGCGCTCACGGGCCAGCCGTATACCGTTTTTCGCGGACATCACCGTACGTCGACCTTTCTCGCTGACACCGTCCGCACGGCTGCGAACATCTCGGAAAACTTCAAACCGGGCGAGACCTACAACATTGGCGGCGCACATCATCATTCGATTGAAGAGCTCTCGGACGTGGTGCTCAAAGTGACCGGGGCCAACCCGTCAATCGTCGAGCATCGCGAATCAGAAATTCTTACAACCAAGATCAAGCGCGTCGACATATCGAAATCAGTCCGCGACCTGGGCCACACGAACACGTACAGTCTTGAAGATGGCATGCGTATAACGGCCGACTGGATGCGCAGCGTCTACAACCTGAGATAGAACTCTGTGCAACCTCTGTGTTCTCTGTGTCTCTGTGGTTCACTATCACTTGGGAAGATAACCACAGAGACACAGAGAACACAGAGGTTGCACAGAGAAAAATATAAAGGCTTTAAGTTATGACCAAGGCTCTGGTAACCGGCGGGGCGGGTTTTATCGGCTCGAACGTCGCGGGGCTCCTCGCCGAAGATGGGTACGACGTTGTCGTGCTCGACAATTTGGCTACTGGCTATCGTCAGAACCTCGAGGGGTTGAAAAGCGTGCGGCTGGTCGAGGGTGACGTGCGCGATGCGAACGCATTGGATCAGGTGACTGACGGCGCCGAGGTCGTCTTTCACCTCGCCGCGTCGGTCGGCAATACGCGCTCGATCGAGAACCCGGTAGACGATTCCGATGTCAATGTTCTCGGCACGCTGCGCGTGCTCGAAGCAGCACGTCGCGCGCGCGTGCGAAAAGTGGTCTGCTCCTCGTCTGCGGCAATCTTCGGCGAGCTCAAACACCTGCCAATCCGCGAGGACCATCCCTGTGAGCCTGATACACCTTACGGTGTTAGCAAACTCGCCGAGGAAAAACATTGTCTCGCTTACGCGAAGCTGTATGAGCTGGAAGCCGTTTGCCTGCGCTACTTCAACGTCTATGGCGTCAATCAACGCTACGACGCTTACGGCAACGTCATTCCGATCTTCGCCCACCGCATGTTGCGCGGCGACACGTTAACGATTTACGACGACGGCGAACAGACACGCGACTTCGTTAATGTACGCGACGTCGCGCGCGCTAATATTCAAGCCGCAGAGACGCGTGGCCTCTCCGGCGCGTTCAATGTCGCATCGGGAGAGGCGATCACTGTCAACCATCTGGTCCGATTGATGCACGAGGCGAGCGGGATCGAGCCGAGTATAAAGCATGAGGCGCCGCGCAAAGGCGATGTGCGCAACAGCCGCGCGGATATTTCGGCAGCGTCTGCCGCATTCCGCTACCAACCTACCGTTAACCTTCTCGAAGGCCTCACCGAATACATGGCCTGGGCGAGGTCGAATCTGAGTTGAAGTTCGCCCTCGTCTCACACAACGTGCCGCCATCGGGTACGGGCCAGTCGCTGGTCATCTACAGGATGCTGCGCGAGCTTGATCCCGAGCACTACTGTCTCATATCAACCGAGCAGCACGACGCCGACCAGCCTGCCGATGGCCCGTCGCAGATGCTGCCGTGCCGTTACCATTTCCTGCCGCCGCCTTTCAGGTTTGAAAGAGGGTATCGCATGGGCCTGCGTGGGCTGCGCGAGAGCGTCAACATCCAGGTAGCCGTCGTGGATTATCGATGCCGCATAGCGGACATCGTGCGGCGCGAGAAGTGTGACGCGGTGGTGGCGTGCACGGGAGAAGTTACGATTCTGCCCGCCGGTTATCTTGCCAGCCGAGCTGCGAGTGTTCCGTTCTACGCATATCTCTTCGATCACTACTCCTACCGTGAGTGGGATGATCCCGTCAAAGCGTTTTGGGCACGCCGGTTTGAACCTTTCATAATGAAGGGCGCAGCCGGTATCGTTGCTCCGAACGAGATACTGCGTGACGATCTGCGTGAGCGGTTCGGTGTGGAAGCTGCTGTTATTCACAACTCGTTTGACATCTCACCTTATGAAACTGAGGCGCCAGTCGAGAGAGGCGATGATTCAGGTGAGGTCAATATTGTCTACACAGGTGCGGTCTACGAGGCTCACTTTGGCGCGTTTAGAAACTTGATGGCCGCTATCGGAAAGCTGGACCACCTGAGCGTTCGCGTACACCTGTACACAAACCAGCCGGAAGAGACTCTGCAACGCGAGAACGTGCGCGGTCCCATCGTGCTCCACCAGCAGCGGGCCATGACCGAGATGCCGCGAGTGCAGATGAATGCTGACATACTCTTCCTGCCGCTCGCTTTCGACTCGCCATATCCGGACCTGGTAAGAACGTCAGCGACAACTAAGCTTGGGGAGTATTTGGCGTCGCGTCGCCCGGTGCTCGTTCACGCGCCGCGCGACTCGTTCATCTCCTGGTATTTCCGAAAGCATGAGTGTGGGGTGGTTGTTGATGAAGATGATCCGGCGCGACTCGCTAAAGGCATCGAGCTTATACTCAGCGACGCCCAGTTGTGTCAGCGCCTGATCGCAAACGCGCAAGAGCGGGCGCGGACAGACTTCAACATCGCGGCGTCGCGCTCGGCATTTTTTCAGCTACTGGGCTTTGCTTCAAAAGCTTTTGTGCCACAAAAAGGCGCCAAAAGCTCAAATAGGCTCCGCTGATTTTGAGCTCTTTGTGCCTCTTTGTGGCTAAAATTCTACTGAATCTCAACCGATGAAAGGCTTGCGAATCTTATTCGTCGTGCGACCGTCGAGCGTTCACTCCGCGCGCTGGATTAACCAGATCGCCGGGTGCGGCTGGGACCTGCACGTCTTCGCAGCCTCGGAAGGGCCGTGGCATCCGGATTTTCAGAACGCTACTGGCTACAGTTACGCGAGTCGCTCGGTAGATGGAACAGACAAAGCGTTTCGCGCGCGGAGACTGTGGCCGCTGCCGCTCGGCGCTGACAGAGTGAAGATGCTTGCGTCAAGGCTTCCGGAAGGATGGTCGTCACGCGCAGCATGGCTCGCGCGCGTCATCCGCTGGCTCAAGCCGGACATCGTACATTCCCTCGAGTTTCAGCAGGCTGGTTACTTGACGCTCAACGCGCGGTCGCTGTACGAAGGGCGCTTTCCAACCTGGGCCGTGAGCAACTGGGGCAGCGACATCTATCTGTATGGCCCACTGTCGGAACACGTCGACAAGATCAAAGGCATCCTCGCGGCGTGTGACTATTACGCTTGTGAATGCCACCGCGACGTGGAACTGGCGCGCGAGTACGGGTTTACGAAGACGGCGCTGCCCGTGCTGCCGGTCGCCGGCGGTTTTCAAGTCGAGCATTTGAAACAATATCGTGAGCCTGGTCCGACTTCGGCGCGTAGGGTTATCGCGCTCAAGGGTTATCAGCATTGGGCCGGGCGTGGTCTCGTAGGTCTGCGCGCGCTCGAGCTGTGTGCGGATGAAATCAAGGCCGGCGGGTACACTGTCGCCGTTTACTTAGCGGATTACGACGTGAGGATCGCGGCTGAGCGAATGGCCCTGCAAACCGGCGTCTCGCTCGAAATCCTGCCGCCGGCGGCGCATGAAGAAGTGCTGCGACTGCATGGCAGATCTCGCGTATCGATCGGTTTGAGCATTAGCGACGGCCTCAGCACTTCGGCGCTCGAAGCAATGGTCATGGGCGCGTTTCCGGTGCAGTCAAACACGAGTTGTTTGTGTGAGCTCGTGAAGGATGGTGAGACTGCGCTGATGGTGCCGGCGGAAGATCCAGTCGAGGTGGCGACAGCTATCCGTCGCGCGCTCTCGGACGATGCCCTCGTCGACCGCGCCGCGGAGCTCAATACGCACCTCGCTGCCGAGCGGCTTGACTACAGCGTGATTCAGCCGCAGGTAGTGGAGATATACAGGGGCATCGCAAGCGAGATCGAAGCGCAGCGGGGGTAAGGGTTGAGTAACAAACCGCTCGTGAGTGTTATCGTCCCGACTTATAACTACGGACGCTTCATCGGCGAGACGCTGGAGTGCCTGCGCGCGCAGACTTATGAGAACTGGGAGTGCATCATCATCGATGACGGGTCAACGGACGACACCGCTGAGCGTGTCTCACACTTCATGGAACGAGACGCACGCTTCAAGTTCCTGCGACAAGAGAATGCGCTCCAGGCTGCGGCCAAGAACAACGGCCTTCGGAACTCTGTGGGCGAGTACATACAGTTTCTCGACGCGGACGATCTGATTGAATCGCAGAAGCTCGAAAAGCAGGTTGAGTATTTGGAAGCGCATGGGGAAGTGGACGTCGTCTACGGGAGCATGCGTTACTTCAGGACCGAAGCGCCTGATGAGAAGCTGTTTTGGGTTTGGGGTGAAAACAAGCCGTGGATGCCGGAAACGTCAGGCAGCGGCAAAGAGGTTTTAAGCGCCCTCGTGCGCCAGAACATCCTCGTCATCAACTCGCCGTTGATTAGAAGGAGAGTTGTTGACGCGGTCGGATTGTTTGATAACAAGCTGCCTCCGGCGGAGGACTGGGACTACTGGTTGCGCTGCGCGGCCGCGGGCATGCGTTTTCAGTTTATTGATTTGCCCGGAACACTCGCGCTCGTCAGGTGGCACTCTGCGAGTTCCAGCGCTGACCGGCGAAAGATGTACTCGTCGATGATTTCGATCCGGAAGAAGATCGAAGCGCTTACCGGGGACGCGGAGGTTCTGGCATTGAATCGCGAGCACATGCGGAAGGATCAGCAGACCCTCGCGCTCGAAACAATCTCGCACGGTCCGCTCGGGGCCTGTTTGCGAGAGATGATCAGGGCGGCGCTGTTGAGCGGCCGGATAAAACACACCATGAAGTGGCTCGCGTGCGCCGCCGCTGCGCCGTTCGTTCCGAGGCAGCGGCTTAAGATGATGGTCACGTCTTCGTGGCTTTAGACAGGTTAGACAGGATTTCAAGATTTTTCAGGATTGACCTGTAAATCCTGTTCACATCTTGTAAATCCTGTCTAACAACTGGGGAGGTAAATGATCGCGAAGGAAACGAAACTTAACGGCGCGTATGTCATCGAGCCGGAGCGGTTTGAGGATGAGCGCGGATTTTTCGCGCGCGCGTGGTCGGCTAAGGAGCTGACGGCGCTTGGGGCTGTCGGTCAATTTGTTGAAGCCAACTTTGCGTACAATCACAAACGCGGAACGTTGCGTGGATTGCACTGGCAAGCCGCTCCGCACGAGCAAGCCAAGCTTGTCCGTTGTACGCGCGGTTCGATCTTTGACGTTGCGGTGGACCTGCGCCCGGAGTCAGAGACGTACGGGCAATGGACCAGCGTCGAACTGTCTGCCGCAAACCGTTTGCTGTTTTACGTCCCCGACGGCTTCGCGCACGGGTACCTGACGCTCGAAGACGATTCGGAAGTGCTCTACCTGGTGACGAGAGACTTCGCGCCTGCAAGCGGCCGCGGCGCACGCTGGAACGACCCGGCGCTCGGAATCCACTGGCCCGACGTAGGCGAGCTCATAATCAACGAAAGGGACAACAGCTATCCGGACTTCCGGCTATGATTTTTCAGTGGCGATGTGTACTTACAACGGAGCGCGCTTCGTTGCGGAGCAACTCGCCTCTATCGCGGCGCAAACGCGTCCGCCCGATGAGCTGGTTGTGTGCGACGACTGCTCGACCGACGCGACGATCGAGTGCGTCCGTGAGTTTGCTCGTACTGCGCCGTTCCCGGTTCGTGTCTTTGAGAACGACAAGAACATCGGCTCGACGAAGAATTTCGAACGCGCGGTGGAGCTGTGCGACGGGGATTTCATAGCTTTCGCAGACCAGGACGACGTATGGCTTCCCGAGAAACTTCGCAAACTCGAGGACGCCCTCGCGACTGAAAGCACGGCGCTGGCTTTTACCGACGGCGACGTTGTAGACGAAATCTTGCGCTCGCTGGGCCAACGGGTCTGGCAGACGATACGGTTTGGTGAAGAGGAGCAGAGATCGTTCCGTGAGGGGCGCGCATTTGCAGTGCTGTTGGATCATAACGTTGTGACGGGGGCCGCGCTGGCGCTAAAGGCGGAGTTCAAAAAACTAATCCTGCCGTTTCCGAATGACCTGATGCATGATGGAATACCTGTGATTCACGATTGGTGGACGGCGCTGCTGATCGCGGCGGTGGGCGACGTTGTCTTCGTGTCCGAACCGCTGTTCAAGTATCGCCAGCACGCGGGACAGCAAATGGGTGTCATGAGTAAACGTGACGAACACGCACCTTCGTTTCGAAGAAACACGTTCTCGGCTGATGTTAAATACATCCGCGCAATACTCGCGAGGCTCTCAGGGGTCGAAGGAGTTCGCGCAAACGTTGTTTCTGATCTCGAAGCGAGACTTACGCACCTCGAGACGAGGGCCGCAATGCCGGAGCGCCGCTCCCAACGCATCGCCCCCGTACTTCGCGAGCTGTTCGCGCGACGCTATCACCTCTACTCGAACGGCCTCGCAAGCGCCGCCAGGGACTTCTGGCTTTGACGGCTTGTTTGCGTTCCACTTGGGTGAGGTTGCACTTGGACATTGATTTATGACATACGCTCCGCTCGTTACCGTAATCATACCGACGTACAACCGACGCCAGTGGATCGGTATATGTCTCGATTCGGTAAAAGCCCAAACCTACGAACACATCGAAACACTCGTGATCGACGACGGGTCGACAGACGGCACGGTCGAATCATTGCGCGCTGATCCGCGTTATTCGTTCGCGCGGCTGCACGTCCAGCCCAAAAATGGCGGCGCCTCGGTTGCCCGTAACGCCGGCATCAAGATGGCGAAGGGCGAGCTCATCGTCTTCATCGATAGCGATGACGCGCTCCTGCCCGATCACGTCGAAACCGCCGTGCGTGTATTCGAGAAGCATCCGAACACCGGCTTGTTTTGCTGCGACTCGACGATCATCGATTCCAACGGTGAGATTCTTTTCGACGGACGCACCTGGCACCAGATTCAGAACGAGCTCAGAAATCAGCCGCTACACGGTGGCTTCCGCAGTTTGATCGACATCTTCCAGTTCTCACATATCTTCCCCGGCTTTACTTTGCCCAAAGCCGTGTTCGAGAAAATCGGCGATTTCGATCAGTCGATTTTTCCGATGGACGATTACGACTTGTCGCTGCGCGTCGCCGCTGCAGGTTATGGTGTTTACTACTCCGATAAGCCGCTGGCGTTACGGCGGGAACACACCGGCCAGTGCTCAGGCGTTGCGAATTCAATCGACACTTGCCAGAAGCAGATAAGAGCGCTCCGTGCGACGTTGCAGCGCAATCCGGAATTACGGGCACAGTCATCGACGATCAATCGCCGCCTGGCGTCCGCCAAGATGGAGCTAGCCGTCAGTAGGATACGAGATGGCGAACGCGTCGGCGGTTTTTACAATATGCTGCAAGCGATGATGAGCGATCCGGCCCAACTCTTTCGCGTAGCTGATCTCGGTCGCCGTCGTCTCCAGCGGCTGGTTACTGCCGGCTGACTTATGCGTATTTGTTACCTCGCCGATGGACGCTACATTCATGCTCGACGGTGGCTCCGTTACTTCAGCGAACACGGCCATGAGATGTCGTTGCTGTCGTTCGCTCCGGTAACACAACAGGAGATTGAGGCTGTCGAACAAGCAGGCGCCAGATACCTCGGTGAGCTCAGTCCGTTTTATCTAAAAAATTTTTGGCGGACTGCGGCGCAGATCTCGCGATTAAGAAAGCTACTTCGAGAAGAGAAAATCGATGTGGTGCATTCTCACTTCGTCGGAGTAAATGCGTGGTATGGAGCGCTCTCGCAGTTTCATCCGACAGTAATAACTGTCATGGGCGGAGACATACTCGGTGAAGACTGGAAACCCGGTCCCGACATTCGCGAGCGCTGGTTAACTCCTTACGCGTTGCGCAACGCTGACCTCATTACGTGCTGGTCAAACAATCTCGTTCCAGTGGTCCGGCGATACACCAGACCGAAGGCGCCGATCGAAGTCGTTCACGGCGGAGTTGAGCTCGAGCGATTTTCTCCAGGGCCGCGGCCGCGGTACTTGCTCGAGCGGTTGAACCTTCCTGAGACGGCGCGTGTGATTCTGAGTCCGCGGCTGATGAGACCGCTCTATAATCTCGATCAAATCGCGCTCGCGGCATCGTCAGTTTGTGCAGCCGTCCCGGATGCGTATTTCATATTTGCCGTGCTTCCCGCATCTACAGACAAAGAGTTAGAAGCGCGGGTGCGTGATATTTTCGCACGCGGGTCCGCCCACGATCGGGTGCGGTTTGTCGGCGCTATCCCGCATGATGAGATGGCCGACTTTTACCGTTTGGCTGACGTTACTGTTTCAATTCCGAGTAGTGACGGAACGCCGATGTCGGTGTTGGAATCAATGGCTTGTAAGACGCCCGTTCTGGTCAGCCGAATTCCGAATTACGATTCACACTATATTGAAGAAGAGAAAACCGTGATGATGGTTGACCCAAAAAACCCGGAAGCAATAGCGATGGCATTAATCATCCTCTTGCAGGATCGCTCGCTAGCCCAATCGCTGGCCTTAGAAGCAGAGCGTCGTGTTCGTCTGAGCGGATCGTACGAGTCACAGATGGCTAAGATGAATCAACTCTATATGAATTTCAACGCAAAGAGGTAACGCAGATGACGCGGATTGAAAGACCGATCAGCGCTGATCAGCAATCATCCGTAGCGCATTTGCATACGATTGCAAGCTCGTGTTATTACCTCGGTCGCAAAGAGCAATTATGATTTCGCCCCAGGTGCTTCTTCCCCCGCAGACAACGACTAAAAATCCCAGAGTGCTGCACGTCGTTCATCTCATCGAGGCGCTCGGTCCCGGTGGCGCGGAGAGACTTTTGTACACGAACCTCAAACAGTTTGACCGCGAGCGAGTTCGCAGCACCGTGATCACGGTCTATCCGCACGCCACTCACTGGCTGGAACCAATCAAGGCTTTGGGAATACCGGTTGTTCCTTTGAACTGCCAGAACACACGCGAGATTCCCAAAGGTATTAAAAAACTGCGAACGTGGCTGCTGGCGAACAAACCGGATCTGATTCACAGTCACTTGTGGGCCGCTAACATCATCGGCCGCATCGCCGGACGTCTGACAGGCATACCAGTTATCAGCTCGATTCATAATCCCGATCATGAAGAGCAGGCCTGGGCCGACGGCGCCGACGTCAGTCTTATCAAAAGAAAAATAGTGCGCGGGCTCGATCGCTGGACCGCCAAAGCCGGTAACGATCGATTGATCGCGGTCAGCGACTACGTCAAACAAAGCGCAAACCGTCACCTGCGCGTTCCTTTGGACTCAATCGATCTCGTCTACAATCCGATTGATATCGACGCTTTGACGGACGCACCTTCAACGAGCCGTGCGGAATTATTACGCGCGTGGGGCTTGCCGCCGGATAGCATTATCCTGCTGAACGTCGCGCGGCTTTCGCCACAGAAGGGTTTGGTTTACGCACTACGAGCAATGCCTGCGATCCGAAAGCGATTTCCTTCGGCACATCTCGTTTCAGTTGGAGCGACTACCGATCCGCGCTGGACGGAGCAGCTCGAGCGTGAAGCGACAGAGCTCGGCGTGAAAGACCATTTTCACGTGATGGGGGCACGGCGAGATGTGACTCATTTTTTACGAGCTTGTGATGTCTTTATCTTCCCTTCACTTTATGAAGGGTTGGGAATCGCGCTGATTGAAGCGATGGCGGCGGGTTGCGCGTGTGTGGCGAGCTCGGCTGGTCCAATCCCCGAAGTCGTCAGCGATGGTGAGGATGGGATACTCGTGCCGCCTGCCGACGCGGACGCAATTGCCGCGGCAGTTTGCCGGTTGTTGGAGGATGAATCCGAGCGGCAGCGGCTCGGAACAGCGGCCAGTAAGACTGCATTCAGCAGGTTTCAGCCGCAGCAGTCAGCGGACGCACTAACAAGGATTTATGAATCAGTGAGCAAATGATCAATGGCAACTGAAAACTCACCGGCCCAGGCTGGCGCCGTCATCGAACACTTCGATAAATTCGCGTCCAAGGGTGATTGGTCGCGCCTTTACGCCTCCGCCGACGGCCGCAATTATCACTTTCACGTGCGCCGCAATCGCGTCCTCGAGCTGTTGCCTGCACGACTGGGCCGTGTGTTGGACGTTGGCTGCGGGCCGGGCGTCATGACCGAAGCCGTGCTCGAGCGTGGCGGGACTTTCGATGGGCTCGACCTTTCGCCCGAGATGGTTCGTGAAGCAAAGGAGAAGTTTAGTCACCTGCCCGGCGTTCATTTTGCGGAGGGAAACATCGAAGCGATTGACGCCGCCGATAACTCGTACGACCAGCTAATCTGCATGGCGGTCATTGAGTATTTAAAGACACCGGACCAGGCTATGGCTGAAATGAAGCGCGTGTTGAAGCCGGGGGGCATCGCGATTATTACGGTGCCGAAACGTTGGCATATCAGCCGGGTCACAGTTGCGGCCAATAAGCCTGTGCGTCTGCTTGCGAAGTTGCTGGGAGCGGCCACTGCCGATCATCTACCGCGTTTGCGTTTACAGCCTGACGAGCTGGACCAGGCAGCGCGGCGCGTGGGCCTAATTCCGGATGGCGGATCTCAATATCACTTTACGCCTGTTGCTTATCCATTGACGCGCGTCGCACCCGGCCCCACCATGCGGCTGAACATGCCGTTTGAGAAATGGCACGCACAGAGGGGCGCGTTTACATCATTCTGGGCGCATGGCTTCGTGGGCCGTTATAAGAAGGCGTAGAGGGTTTAGTTACTTGCCTGGACGGGGTCAGTACCACCTGCGGTAGCGGGTGGGTGCGACAGCGCTCACGAACTGCAGGCTAAATGGCTGCGCACCCACCCGCTACCGCAGGTGGTACTGACCCCGTCCAAGTAGAGCGCGTGATATCGCCGGGGAGACTTGATGTAGCGGTGGAGCCTATCTCAGTATTGCAGCAGATAGGGTTTAGTTACTTACCTGGACGGGGTCAGTACCACCTGCGGTAGCGGGTGGGTGCGACAGCGCTCACGAACTGCAGGCTAAATGGCTGCGCACCCACCCGCTACCGCAGGTGGTACTGACCCCGTCCAAGTAGAGCGCGTGATATCGCCGGGGAGACTTGATGTAGCGGTGGAGCCTATCTCAGTATTGCAGCAGATGAAGCGCGGCTTCTTTTCACTTCTTCAAAAACTTCAAATCACCCGGCTTGCTGCCTGGTGGAACCGTCAGCGTGTGGTCATTCTTTGCTATCACGGCGTAACGGAGCGCAGCAAACGTCACCCATCAGACGTTCACGGACTGCATATTCGCGCGGATCGTTTTGAAAAACAGTTAGACTACTTGCGCCGGCATTATCAGGTGATATCACTGGCTGAGTTCGTCAAAGCGTGTGAGAACAAAGCGCCGCTACCCGATTACTCCGTCGTCCTGACATTCGACGACGGTTATCGTAACTTCCTGACTTGCGCGCTGCCGCGACTCGTTGCTCGCAACATGCACGTTTCGATCTTCCTGATCACGGATCGCATTCAGCCGGACAATCAATCGCAACTCAACGGGTGGTCCGAGTCTGATGACGAGAAATTCTTATCGTGGGAAGAGGTAAAAACGCTTCAGCGCCATGGAGTGGAAATCGGCTCGCATACTTGTTCGCATCGGAAGCTGTCGGAAATCGTGCCGGTAGAAGCCGAACGCGAATTGTCTGCATCACACCAAACAATCGCTGCGCGTTTGTCGCAAGCAACTATGCCACTCGCTTTCCCTTACGGCTCGTACT
>JADMIO010842099.1_pt1 | contig 12417 bp, 10 predicted proteins | sample 8958161 | NCBI WGS metagenome assembly JADMIO01 (sample SAMN16585339, study PRJNA669376) | soil metagenome | isolation source: Crop rotation soil | place: USA: Cullars Rotation, Alabama | collected 2011 | reverse complement strand
CTTTCCCCTCGAGCTGATCGAGCAGGATGACGAGCCCCCGCCCGGTGGTCTCCGCGCGAGCCATGATGGCGTCGACGACCGCTCGAGGATCCTGCTCGTCCGCAACGTGAACGAACGGACGAATCGCGGCGAGGAGCGCGAGGCGTGCGTCGGCGCCAGGCGTCGCCACCACCGCGTCCCAGCGAGCCGGCCACCCACCGAGCTTGCCCTCCGCGACCGACGGAAGGATCGCGGCGCGCGCAAGGCTGCTCTTGCCGCTGCCCGACGCGCCGACGACGACCAAGAGCCCCTGCGCACGAAGGGTCTCGAGCGCGCTCGAGATCTCCGTCGATCGACCGAGGAAGACGGCGCGGTGCTTGGGCTCGAAGCAGTCGAGACCGCGGAAGGGCCCTTCGTCCTCGGAGGGGAGGGCCGCCGCCGAGCCGTCCTCGAGGCGCTTGATGCGTTCGAGCTCGGCGAGCACCCACTCCGCGGTCTTCGGTCGCGCTTCACGCTTGGGCGCGAGCAGCACGTCGACGAGCTCCGCGAGCGCCTTGGGGATCGAGGGCACGATGTCGCGAACGGGCGGCGGCGGAACCGCGCCGGTCATCACCTCGAGACGCAGACGTTCGAAGTCTCCGTCCGCGGGGCTCGAAGGAAGGCGCCCGGTGAGGCACTCGTAGAGCATGCAGCCGAGCGCGTAGAGATCGCTCGCGGGCGTCGCAGGGACGTGATCGCGGAACGAGACGGGATCCATGTAGCCCAGCGTTCCAGCGAGGATGTGCGGGCTGCCGGCCGAGGAGGACGCGCTCTCCGTCTTGCCGGTGGCCACGACGTCGACCTCGGCCGAGTTGAACGTCGCCGCCGATGCGATGGGCCCGGACGAGACGTAGCCCGCGGCGATGCGAGCGCTCGGCGGCTGCGCCGTGCCCGCTGTCGCCTCGCCCGCGGCGATCCCGAAGTCGATGAGCTTGTAGACTCCTTCGCTCTCGACCACGTTCTGCGGTTTGACGTCGCGATGGACGAGCCCGGCGCGATGAACGGCCGCCAGCGCAGACGAGACGGCGATCGCGATGTCCAGCGACGTGCCGACCGGGAGGGTCGGCGTGGCCTCGAGCATCGCGGCGACGCTGGTTCCGCGAACGAGCTCCATGACGAGGGCGAGCAGTTGGCCGCCGGCTGCTTCCGCGATCTGGTGAAAGCGAACGACGTTCGGATGCTCGACGCGACAGAGCGCGCGAGCCTCGTGGACGAGCGCGTCGCGAACCTTCGGATCGACGCCGCCACCGAGCGCCGCTGCCATGCGCGGCGCGATGAAGAGCTTCACCGCCACCGTGCGGAGCACCTCTTCGCCGTATGTCTCCGTCGCGAGGTAGACGGGCGCGAAGCCGCCGCTACCGAGGCGCTGTCGCAAGCGGAACGGACCGATGCAGCGATCTTCCTTCCGCAGGATCGACTCGATCGGATCGAGCGTCTGCGCCTGCGCCGTGTCGCTCATTCGCCCTCGAGGTCGAAGACGATGTTGTTCGTCTCGGAGTAGTACAGGGCGGACGCGTACACGCCGTTACCATCGGCGTCGGCCTTCGCGACGATCGTGAAGTACGGGCCGGTGGCATCGGGGAGATAGCTGCCGGGGTTCGACGGATCAGGGATGGAGTCGCTCTCGCTGCCTCCGCCGCCGTTGAAGCCGAAAGAGTTGGAGCCGCCGCCGCCGGGCCCACCGGGGCCGCCGCCGCCGCCGGGATTTCCACCGAGCTCCTGCGGCACCGCGGTGCGGCTCGCGACGGTCGCATAGCCGAACGCGACGGGCGCATCGGGGTGGAACGCGAGGGCCGACCACGACGTCAAGCACGCGCCGCAAGGTCCGCCCCATGCCGACTTGAACTTCCCGGGCGTCGCCGCGGGATAGAGGTGATCGAGAGAGCCCGACACGTTGACGTAGGTACCGCTCTCTTGCTTGCGGACCTGCTGAGCGACCGCGATGCCGGCGATGTTGTGCGCGGCTTCGGCATTCTTCGCAGAGTTGACGAAGTGTCGATAAGCGAGGATGGCGATCGTGGAGAGGATGGCCACGAGCACGACGACGACCATCAGCTCGATGAGAGTGAATCCGCGGCGTCTGTTCATGCCATGCGCTACGCAATCGCAGTGCCACGCGGCGCATGGCGCGGGGACGCGAATTCACGAGGCCGAGCGAAGCCCGCGGCCGTCCTGTGACGACACGAGGACGACACGCGGTGTCGTCGCCCCCCGGCAGCGGGCCGGATGGGCGTAAGCAGGCGACAACGGGGCTATTTCTTCTTCGCCGAGGCCGGCTTCTTCTTCGCCGCGGGCTTCTTCGTGGCGGCCGGCTTCTTCTTCGCCGCGGGCTTCTTCGCGGCCGCCTTCTTCTTGGCGGCGGGCTTCTTCGCAGCGCTCTTCTTCTTGGCGGCGCTCTTCTTCTTCGGGGCGCCCACGCTCGGCGCGCCCCAGCCGTCGTACTCGCCGTCGAGCGGGAGGACGATGTCGAGGATCTCCGCCGAGAAGCGATCCGGCTTGCCCTCCTCGAGGGTCTCCGCGCGGTGGAACGCGAGCTCGTAGCGGCCCTTCTCGTCGGACTCGCCGAGCCCGTCGATCTCGAAGTGCGCCGCGAGGAGCTGCTTCTCGGCCTTCTTCGCGGCAGCGACGGACGGAAACGTCACGACGTGGTCGACGTCACGCGGCTCGTGGAGCTGATCGCCGTGCTCCTCGAGCTCGTCGACGATGAGACGGTTCCAGATCCCCTGCAGCGCATACGCGTCGGGAAACAGCGCATCGATGTAGAACCGCCATTCCGGATCCTGATCGACCTGCACGTCGCTCTCGTACGGATGCGTGTCGGCGACGATCACGGTCGCCTCTTCGGCCGTGAGCTTCTTCTTCGCGTAGAAGACGAAGGTCGCGACGCCACGCAGGTCGTAGAAGCCGACGCAGATCGCGCCCGCCGCACGTCCGAGGCGCTCCGTCATCTTCGCCTGGATGACGTCGAGGTCGCTCATCTCCCCTTCCGAGCGGAGGCCGTCCGGCTCGGGCTCGAGCATGTTCATCGAGACGGTGATGCGCGTGGGATGCGTCGCGCGCGGCTCCTGCTCGAGATCGACGACGAACGCAGCGGGCGCGCCGTCGACATCGGCGGGATAGAACGTGCCCCGGAACGAGGGCTCGAAATCGGAGGTCGAAGAGGTACGCGCCATGCGTCCCTCTATCGCACGATCGGCCGGCTTTACGTAGCCCCTTCACGCGTCGTCCGGGGGCTCCGCAGCGCATCCACGCGCGTGCGCGGATCGGTTTCCCGCGCGTCGTGCCGACCACCTCGGTCCCCAGCTCGGCCGCGAGCGTTGTCCATAGTTCTGCCACACATTGAACACGGTATAGACAAACCCCTTCGTCAACGCGTCGAGCGCCGGAGAACGGGCGTGATGAGCTGCGGCAAAGATGCGGTCCGCCGTCGCTCCATGGGACTACCTCCCTGCCGAGTTCCTCGGTAAAGGAGGGAAGGACGGTTTTTCGCCGTCCGGGACCAGCGCCGAAAACCCGTGACCGCTACCAGCCCCGTAACGCACCGCTCCTCCGCCTCGCATCGGCCGACCTCGTTCTGGCTGCGTCTCCTCCAGCAGCGCCGCGCGCGCATGTACGAGGAAAAGCTCGATCTTTCGGTCCCGATCGAATGGGAAAGCCCGGAGGAGCAGGACGCGGCCATCCGCTTCTTCAACGCGGCGTTCGCCGCCGAAGAGTCCGGTCTCCGCCAGGCGCACGAGATCGCGGACGACGTCCGCAGCTGGGACCCCGAGCTCGCCGAGACCCTCCGCATGTACGGAGACGAGGAGGGCTGGCACCGGGAGCTGATCACCGAGTTCCTCGCGTATCTCGGCGGCACCGTGCGGCCCATGGGTCCGACGACCCGAACCTTCTACAAGCTGTACGCCCGAGCCGACAGACACGAGACAATCATTCTCACGAACCTCATGTTCGAGACGATCGGCGCGACGACGTACCGCCTCGCGCTGCGGACCGCGAAGCCGCATCCCGCGATCCGTCAAATGCTCACGATCCTGACGCGCGACGAATCGTTTCACGTCCCGCTGAACGTCCACTTCCTGCGTCGCATCATGGAGCATCACGGCGCGGCGGCGCCGCAGGCGCTGAAGCGGCTGCGGCCGCTCTATCACGTGCTCACCGCGGCGCTCATGGCGTCGGCGGCGGCGAGCCGGCGTCGCGCGAAGCCGTTCGACCACATTCCGTTCAAGACGCTCGCACGAGCGTACGCCGAGCACCTCGGCAAGCTCTTCACGCATGCGGAGGACCTCGGGTTCACGCCGTCGCGCGCGCTGCTCGCCACGGTCGGTCTTCGTCGCTCCGATCTGCTCGACGAGGACGACGTCCTCTCCGTGCAGGCGGCGGAGCGCAACGCGGATCGCTCGCAGGTCGTCGTCTCGGCGCTCTGATCTCGGCGCTCTGGTCAGGTGGGGCGCTTGCCGCGCCAGATCGCCATCACGTTGCCGGTCACGAAGAGCGATGCGAACGCGCCTGCGTACGGCCGGGCGTTCGGCCAGCGAACGGTCACGCAGAGCGCGAGGACGTTCGCGATCGCCATCGGCCAGAAACGTCGCTCGATCGTGGCGCTCAGGAGAGCGGCGATCGTCGTCCAGAGCCCGAGCTGGATGATGCGCGTGCTCACGAGGTCGATCCCGAGGGCCCGCGCGGTGAAGAAGAGCCCCGACTGGGCGAGCAGCATGACGCCGACCGCGCGCAACATGCTGCGGTTGAACCGCGTCTTCACCATGTCGCGCGAGAAGAGCCACGCGAAGAACAGGAACGGCACCTCGCAGAGCGAGATGACGGCGAAGCGGAGGTGCGACAGCGGTCCGAGCGGATCGGCGAACTGCGACGCCGCCCACGACACGCCGAGGAGCGCGAAGAACAGTCGCCGTGCGCCGATGCCGGTGTCCTGATCATGGGCGTTCGCGAGCTCGGCGAGCCGCGCGCGCTCCTTTTTTTCCGCCGCCTCGGCGCTCCGAACGCGCGCCGCGAGCGCCGCGTCGATCTCCGGCGTCTCCTCCAGCAGCGCCGCGGCCACGCGCGGATCTCGCTCGAGCTCGTGCTCGATGACCAGCGTTGCCGCGGCGACGAGGCCGTTGCGCGCCGTCACGTTCTCCGGCCACATGTGGAGCGCCTCGCGAAACGCGAACCGGCACTCGCCGTAGAGATCGTAGATCTGGCGGCGCTCGCCGACGTTCTTGCACGCGTCACGCAGCCGCTCGAGCGCGAGCTGCGCCTGGCGCACGACGTGCTCGGAGTCACGCAGCCGCAGGAAATCGAGGACGTCGCGACGGAGGGCACCGACGTCCGCGTAACGGGCCGAAGGCTCCTTCGCCAATGCGCGCGCACATATCGCCCCGAGGCTGGTCGACACGTCGACCGGGATCGACGGCGGCGACGCGGCGATCGACTCGAACGTCTGCGTGACGGTCGGCTTGTCGTGAGGCGGTTTTCCGGTCGCGAGCTCGAAGAGCACGGCACCGAGCAAGTACCCGTCGGTGTGCGGGCCGACCGGCGCGTCCACGGCTCCGACCATCTCCGGCGCGGCATACGCGAGCGTGCCTGCGAGATCGCGTGAGAGCCCCGCGCGCGGCAGGCGCTCCGCGGTCTCGTCGGAGAGCGCGAGCGCGAGCCCCCAGTCGAGGAGGTACACCTCACCGTACGCGCCGAGCATCACGTTGGCGGGCTTGATGTCGCGGTGCATGACGCCCTTCACGTGGGCGAACTCGACGATCTCGCACACGCGCACGAACGTTCGGAGGTTCTGCTCGAGCAGATCGCGCGCGCCCTGTTCGCGAGCCCATTGCTCATCGGTGCGCAACGCTTCCCACGTCGATCCGCGGATGCGGCGCATGACGACGACCGGCCCGTCGTCGCCACGGAGGATGTCGTGCACGGGCACGACGCCGGGATGCTCGAGGAAGCCCGTGACCCACGCCTCCTGCAGCATCAGCTCGGACTGCCCGGGCAGCGCGTCGGGCAGCGTGGTCTTGATGGCGACGATGCGACCGAGCGACCGCTGCGTCGCAGCCCGGACGACGCCCATGCCGCCCTCGCCGATGATCTCACCGACCGCGAGCGCCGACATCGATGCCAGCGGATCGGCTGCCACGCCGCCCGCGATCCCTGCGGGCTCTGCATCATCACCGGCGCGGGGGAGCGCGACCGTTCTGTCCGTGGACAGTGTGTCCTGCTCGGCGGGACCGCTCTGCTGCGTACGATCGTCCGCCATCCCGTGCTTGGAATGGTACTATTTCAATCCAGTGTCCGCATCGCAGAGCGAAGCGCCTCCGCACACGCAGCAGCTGCATCTCCCGCTCGACGACTTCACGTCGCGTGCGCCAGGTCCGGGAATTCCGCGGCCAACGCGTGTATTTTGCAACCGCAACCTGAAGCTGAGCGGCATCTCGTGGATCGGCTTCGACATGGACTACACGCTGGCGATCTACGACCAGCCCGCCATGGATGACCTGTCGATCCGCGCCACCATCGAGAAGCTGATCCGCCGCGGTTACCCTGATTTCATCAAGACGGTGCCGGTCTCGACGCAGTTCCCGGTGCGCGGCCTACTCATCGACAAGCGGTTCGGCCACGTCTTGAAGATGGACCGCTACAAGCACGTCCACAAGGGCTACCACGGCTTCCGCGAGCTCACGAAAGAGGAGCTCCGGGCGCTCTACCACTCCAAGAAGATCCGCCCGGCCACGCCTCGCTATCACTGGATCGACACGCTCTACGCCCTGAGCGAGGTCGCGACCTACGCGGCGCTCGTCGATGCGATGGAGAAGAAGGGCTACGCGGTCGACTACGCGAAGCTGTTCACGGACATCCGCGAGTGCATCGACGAGGCGCATCGCGACGGCACCATCCTCGACGAGGTCTCGAACAACCTCCCGCACTTCGTGCATCGCGATCCGAATCTCGCGCCGGCGCTGCACAAGCTGCGAAGCGCGGGAAAGAAGCTCTTTCTCCTCACGAACTCGCGCGCGGCCTACACCGAGAAGATGATGACGTACCTGCTCGGGGGCGCGATGAGCGAGTACCCGAAGTGGCAGAATTTCTTCGACGTCGTCATCGTCGCCGCGACGAAGCCCATCTTCTTCACCGAGCGCAGGCCTCTCCTCGAGCGTGACGGCGATACGACGCGGCCCGCGCAGCCGCCGCTCGAACGAGGCAAGATCTACGAGGGCGGCAACCTCCAGGACGTGGAGCGCGCGCTCGGCGCCACTGGCGACGAGGTGCTCTACGTCGGCGATCACATCTACGGCGACATCTTGCGGTCGAAGAAGGACAGCGCGTGGCGCACCGTCATGATCATGCAGGAGCTCGAGACGGAGATCGCCGCCTACGAGTCGTGCAACGAGGACTTCAAGGCAATCGAGGCGCTCGACGATCAGCGTGAGCACCTCGAGGACGACCTTCGCTACTACCAGGCACGCATCAAGGAGCTCACGCGGCACATCGAGCATGCTTCGGGCAAGAGCCACGGCTCGCGGCCCGATGGCAGCACGCGCGATCTTGCCGCCGCTGCCTCTGCGGTCGGAACGGGCGACGGCGGCACGACCGCGGAATGGGAGGCGGACCGGATGCGCTTCAAGCGAGCGGTCGAGCGCATCCGCGGCAAGCTCCGCCAGATCGAGGCCGAGGTCAGCGCGATGGAGCGGCGCATCGATCTGCGCTTCCATCCCTACTGGGGCTCGCTGCTCAAGGAAGGCAACGAGCAGTCGAGCTTCGGCAAGCAAGTGGACGATTACGCGTGCTTGTATACTTCACGCGTTTCGAACTTCCTGGCGTACTCACCTCAGCAGACGTTCCGTAGCCCGCGCGACGTGATGGCCCACGAGATCGGGATGTAGTACTTCGGGGGGCATGACGCTCCCGCGCGGCCGGATCAAGACATCTCCCGAGGACTTCGTCGTCGAGGAGATCGCGGCCTACGAGCCGAGCGGCGAAGGCACGCACCTCTTCTTGCGGTTCGAGAAGAGGAACCTCACGACCGACGCCGCCGTGCGGATCATCACGAAGGCGCTCGGCATCGAGATGCGCGACGTCGGGATCGCGGGGATGAAGGACAAGGTCGCCGTCACGACGCAGTGGGTGTCGGTGCCGGCGCCGCCGAAGGCGCAGAACCTCGAAGAGCGCGCGAAGGCGCTCACGCTCGACAACATCAAGGTGCTGGACGCGAAGCGCCACACGAACAAGCTGAAGACCGGCCACCTGAAGGGCAATCGCTTCGACATCGTCGTGCGCGACGTCGCGCCCGATGCGGTCGCCGGCATCGTCTCCGCGATGGAGCGTTTCGGGAAGGAGGGCGTTCCGAACGCCTTCGGCGTGCAGCGCTTCGGCAAGGAGGGCGACAACGCGCAGCGTGCGCGCGCGTGGCTCACCGGCAAGGAGCGCGCGCCCGGCGATCCACGGCTGCGACGCTTTCATTTCTCCGCGTTGCAGTCCGCGGTCTTCAACGCGGTGCTCGATGCACGCATCGCGGACGGAACGTGGAACAAGGCGGTGCTCGGCGATCTCCTGAAGAAGGAAGACACGGGCGGCATCTTCGTCTGCACGGACGTTCAGGCGGATGTCGAGCGCGCGGATCGCGGCGAGATATGTCCGACCGGCCCGATCGTCGGCGCTCGGATGAGGTCTGCCGAAGGTGCGGTGAAGGAGCTCGAGGAGCGACTCGCCGCCCCGTTCCTCGAAGGCGTCGATCTCGAACGCGCACGATCTCTCGGAGAAGGCACGCGACGCGCCCTAAGGCTACGTGTAACCGGCTGCTCAGTCGCACAAGTGATGAATAGTAAAGCTGTTCCCGGTGCGGACGAAGCCGACAATCGGGAACACCTGGGCTCGCTGCGTGTTCAATTCGTGCTACCCAAAGGGGCCTACGCAACGACCGTCCTCGCCAACGCTTTCGATCTGATCGACGGCTCGCGCGACTCCGACGACTCCGCAAAAACAGCGTCACCAACAGCGGGCGGCGCTGAAAACGAAGACGCCGATTTCACGACAACGTCTGACGGCAAGGCAGAAGAAGAATGATCGAGAGAGTGAAGAGCGCGATGGTCGGCCTCGGGGCCGGCTGGGTCCTCATCTTGATGTTGGTCCTCAGCGTCGTCTCGCTCGCCATCATGTTGGAGCGGGCGTGGCTGTATTGGTCGCTGCGCGACGACGTCCCGACACTGATGCGCGATCTGGGACGCCTGCTCCGCAGCGGCGATCTCGACGGCGCACGCAAGCGCCTCGAGGCCTCGCCGAGCGCAGAAGCCGCGGTGGTCATCGCCGGCATCGTCGAAGCCGGCATGGGCAGCGACGCCGCCGAAGAGGCGATGCTCGGTGCGAGCGCTCTCCAGAAGCTGAAGCTCGAAAAGCGACTCACGTTCCTCGGAACGCTCGGCAACAACGCGCCGTTCATCGGGCTGCTCGGAACCGTCATCGGTATCGTCGGCGCGTTCGACGAGCTCGGTAAGCAGAAGAACGCGACGATGACGGCTGCTGCGAGCACGGTCGCTCCCGAGGCGGTCATGACCAACATCTCCGAGGCGCTCGTCGCCACGGCAGTCGGTCTCCTCGTCGCCATCCCGGCCGTCGCGGCGTTCAACTGGTTCAATCGCGTCGTTCGCGCCACGCTCGCGAACACCGACGCGCTGAGCCACGTGCTCCTCGCGCATCTGAAGGCGACCGGCACCGGCCCCGACGTCGAAGCGGCGATCGAGACGGCAGCATCGCGCGGCGAGCGCACGAGCAAGGCGGCGCGCGCGCCCAAAGACGTGGACGACAACTAATGGCAGGCGGCGGCGCAGGAGACTCGGAGGACGCGATCACGGGGATCAACGTGACCCCGCTGGTCGACATCACGCTCGTGCTCCTCATCATCTTCATGGTGACGGCGAAGCTCATCGTTTCGAAGTCGGTGCCTCTCGACCTGCCGAAGGCCGCGTCGGGAGCGGACATCCAGACGGTGTTCAGCATCGTGCTCGCGGCGGACGGCACCACGCAGATCGACTCGAAGCCGGTTCCGAACGATGACGCGATCCTCGCTTCGTCGAAGGCGGCCCGGGAAAAGAACCCCGAGCTCCGCGCGATCATCAAAGCCGACAGCGCGGTGCCCCATGGGCGAGTGATCCACGTGCTCGACCTGCTGAAGCAAGCGCAAGTCGCGAAGATCGCGTTCGGCGTGTCTCCCGTGGCGCCTGGCGTCGGCAATCCGGGGCTTCCGCCCGGCGGCGGGGCACCCGCACCGGCACCGGCCCCTGCTCCCGCGGCGCCCAAGTAGGCCGAAGCCTTGCAACGGACGACCGAGGAAGCACAGTCACCCCAGGCACGAATGACGCGCAGCACCCGCAACCCCCGCAACACCGCCTCGCACGCAAAAAGCGACGGAAAGCGCAGCGACGGAAAAACGTCGTCCGCCTCCGCCGACTCGGCGCGGCGCTCGCGTGCACTGCGTGGTCCTGCGGTCGATCCGCTTGCGGGCGTGCTTTCGCTGGGGCCGCGCATCCCGGTCGCGGTGATGGTCGCCGCCGCGGTGCTCGCTGTCTCCGTCCACGCGGGTGCGGCGGTCGGCGCGGTGCAGGCTGCGGTGCTCCACGCGTTCGGCGCGTGGGCGCGTGACGTGAAGGCTCAGGTCTCCTCGCGCCTCGCGCAGACCTACGAGGTCGACATGGTGAAGCCGGCCGAGAAGCCGGAAGAGCCGCCTCCGCCGCCGCCGCCCGAAGAGAAAGAGCCGCCGCCGAAGCTCGTGAAGGAGGCTCCGAAGGACGAGCCGCCGCCGGCCCCTCCCGCCGCCGCCGACGCGGCGAAGGTGCTCATGCAGGAGCCCGCGAAGGACGAGCCCGTCGATCTCACGGGCAACACGTTCCTCGCCGGCAACGCGGACACCGCGGTCGGCGGTGTGACGCAGATCGGCGGCACCGCGAAGATGGCGACGAACAACCTTGCGGCGGTCGCCACCGGCACTCCCGGGGGAACGGGCACGGCACCGGCACCGCCGCCGGTGCGCGTCGATCGCTCACGCGCCGCCGCGATCGTGAACAAGGCGAACCTCGAGCGTTGTCCGTTCCCGGCCGAGGCCGACGCGGAGCAGGTCGACGAAGCGGCGGTCGGCATCGAAGTGAAGGTGGGCGTCGACGGCCGCGCGGAGACCGTCTCGGTCATTCAGGATCCCGGTCATGGCTTCGGTCGCGAGGCGCGCAAGTGCGCGCTGCGCGAGCGCTACAACCCGGCGCTCAACGTCGAAGGCTCGCCGATCCCTGGCGTGTATCGCGTGAACTTCCGCTTCAGCCGCTGAGCCGCCGCTGACGGTTGCGTCGCCGGACGAGGCGACCTAATCGAAGGGTGATGGGCAAGCCCGATTCGCCCGACGACACGTCGCGAACGCCGCGCGAAGAGCTCGCGAGCGTGGCGGCGTCGCTGCGCGCGTATCTGGAGTGGCAGCAAGACACGGGCGCGATGGGGATCCCGCGGAAGCCGAGCACCGCGAAGGCGGCGAACGCGGACGCCGCTCCCGCACCCGCTCCCTCTCCCGCAGTCGCTCCCCCTCTGGCTCAGCCTCTCGCTCCCGCTCTCGCTCCCGCTCCCGCTCCCGCGCCCGCTCTCGCGCCCGCTCCCGCTCCGCCTCCCGCTCGCGCCCCCGCCCTCCCCGCACGCGCGCTCCCCGTCATCGCGGCCGAAGCCTCCACCTGCACGAAATGCGGTCTCTCCGAGACGCGGACCAACGTCGTCTTCGCGCGTGGCAATCCCGAAGCGAAGCTCGTGTTCATCGGCGAAGCGCCGGGGGCAGACGAGGACGCGCAGGGCCTTCCGTTCGTCGGCCGCGCGGGTCAGTTGCTCGACAAGATGATCGCGGCGATGGGCCTCGATCCGGCGAAGGACGTCTACGTCTGCAACATCGTGAAGTGCCGTCCACCGGGCAATCGCACGCCCACGCCCGTCGAGATCGAGACGTGCATCCCGTATCTGCACGAGCAGCTCGCGGCGATCGATCCGAAGGTGATCGTCGCGATGGGCAACACGGCGGTCGGCTCGCTGCTCAACACGAAGATCGGCATCACGAAGGTGCGTGGGCAGTGGAAGCTCTATCGGGGCAAGGTCCCGGTGATGCCCACGTACCATCCCTCGTACCTGATCCGCCCGTCAGCGCAGCAGATCGAAGCGAAAAAACAGGCGTGGGAAGACCTCCAAGCCGTGATGAAAGAGCTGGGCCTCCCGCCGAAGAAGTAGTGCGCGACGAGACGAGACGAGAGGGTCAACAACAAGGCGGGAAGGCGGAAGGCGGGAAGTACTCGCTGGTGTCTCGCTGCGGACTGCTGGCCTATCGGTGCTCGGAAACCGCGGCAGACGGCGGTTTCCTGCGCGAATGGGAGCCCTCAGCTCCGACCGGGAAAG
>JADMIO011478753.1_pt1 | contig 12418 bp, 16 predicted proteins | sample 8958161 | NCBI WGS metagenome assembly JADMIO01 (sample SAMN16585339, study PRJNA669376) | soil metagenome | isolation source: Crop rotation soil | place: USA: Cullars Rotation, Alabama | collected 2011 | reverse complement strand
CCTCGCGCCGACTTCTATCGTTTGCTGGAGCCGATGCTTCGAATCGCGATCGCAGCCTGCCATCGCTCCCGCCGATCGCGCTTCGAACGATCGGCTCCTGCAAACACGACGCTCGGCGCGGCAAAACTTGCCGCCGGCGACGATGTGTCCTGTTGCGGCCTGCGCCGACTCCCGCAGAAAGACGGCAGGCCTGAAGGCCTGCACTACCGGATCGCGCTTCCAGAGGAAGGACGGCAGGCGGAAGGCCGGCATACCAGATCGCGCGTCCACGGAAGGACAGGAGGCCTGACGGCCCGCACGACGGGATCGCTCCGTCGCCTGCTGAGCGCGGCTCGCGAGGAGTTGCGGCTGTGTTCCAGCCGCGGCCGGGGCGGCGCGACCCTACTATAGAATGCCGCGATGCACCTGCTGCTCACGCTCCTGGCCGCCGCGATCCTGTCCGGCCAGTGGATCAACGAGCCCGCGCGTGGCGTGCCGCGGACGAAGGACGGCAAGCCGAACCTTGCGGCGCCCGCGCCGCGGACGGGCGGCAAGCCGGACTTCACGGGGCTGTGGCAGACCGACATGGCCGCGCCGGGTGAGATCGCCAGGTTCCTTCCCGACATCGTGAAGAGCGTCGTGCCGGGCGACGATCCGTCGACGTTCCACCGGTATCTCTTCAACGTGATGGCCGATTACAAGCCGGGTGAGATCACGCTGAGCGCGGACGCCGAGAAAATGATGAAGGAGCACCAGGCGGCCTCCGACGCCCTCGGGCCGCGGTGCCTGCCCGTCAGCCTGCCGATGACCGACATGTTTCCGACGCCAAAACGGATCGTGCAGACGCCGGCGATCCTGGTCGTGCTGTATGAGGGCGATCTCCCGCGGCAGATTCACATGGACGGCCGGAAGCTCCCGTCGAACCCGAACCCGTCCTGGGTCGGCTACTCGGTCGGACACTGGGACGGCGACGCGCTGGTCATCGACACGGTCGGCTTCACGCCGCGCGCGCCGCTCGACGCGTTTGGCCACCCGCGGAGCGAGGCGATGCACCTGCGCGAACGATGGCGTCGTCGCGACTTCGGCCATCTCGAGATCGAGGCGACCATCGAGGACCCGCAGTACTACTCGAAGCCGATCACGTTCACATACCGCGGCACGCTCATTCCGGACGACGACCTGCTCGAGTGGGTGTGTACGGAGAACGAGAAGGATCGCGGGCACATCAAGTAAAGCGATTCTGTCGGAGCTCGAGCCGGAACTCGGATGATTCGTTCTCAGCAGGACTACAACATGACGAGGTCGCGGGCGGACAGAGTCCGCGCGGCGATCCAGCGGGCCGTCGGGTCCGGGCCGGGGCGGGGAGAAGATCCGCACCTTCACGCGGCAGGCATCGACGTCATGCGCCGCGAGCTCGAGGAGCTCGAGACGCAGCTCCGTGAGTACGAGCAGGAACGCAGGCGGCAGTGACGCGGTATTCTCTGGAGCGAGACCGATGATCGAGTTTGTGGTCGCGCTGGCCGCGGGTGCCATCGGCCTCGTGGTCGGCTGGTTGTGGGGACGGCGGTCGGCGCGGGATTCGGCGCTCGCCGCGACCGATCTGGCGATCGCCACGACGGCTCCTGAAGCGCTGTACCAGATCGACGAATTGAACGCGGTCGTGGAATTCGACCGCAACGGCGACGGCGTGTACGCACGCACCGAGCAAGGCATCCAGCCGAAGTTCGACGTCGCTGAGCTGACGATCCCGTACCGGTTCGGCGTCTCGCAGCAGGGCAGCCTGGAGAATCCGGAATTTCTGGCCACGTCCATGGCCGTGTCTTTCGAGCCGATCACCATCGAGCGCACACACATGATCGGATCGGTGAAGCTGACAGGACCGTTCACGCGCGGGAAGTCGATTGGCGGCTACACGCTCAAGCAGCGCTTCACGAAAGCGTTTCTCATGACGAGGGCCGAAGTGGTCGAGGCGTACAAAGACTCGCCGATGCAGTGCGAGTACTTCGGCATCGCGACCTACGTCCCGGCCCGCCAGCTGCGGTGTGTCGTGAAGTTCCCGGATGTCGATCCCGATCTGTCGCGCGACGCGTTTCCGTGCGCGTTCTGGGGCGACACCGAATCGCTTCACGAAACCGAGACCGGACGGCTGTCGAGCGCGTTCCGCTTGCACGAGAGGGTCGCTGAGTTGACGATCGAGCGTCCGCGGTCAGGCATTCGATACGCGATCGCCTGGCTCGGATCCGAGCGCCGCTCGGCGAGGTGGTGAGGGCCGCGCCGTGCCAGAGGGCCGCCACATCGTCGCACTCGTTCACGGCATCCGCACCGAGGCCGCGTGGGGCGAACTCGTCAAGAGCGTGCTGGAGGAACACACGGGCGTCACCGTCGAGATTCTCCGGTACGGCTACTTCGACGTGTTCCGTTTCCTGTTTCCGTTCGGGACGCGACGCTCCGCGATCAAGGAGATCCAGGAAAAGCTCCAGGCCATTCAGTTCTACAACCGCGACAGCGAGCTCTCGATCATCGCGCACAGCTTCGGCACCTACATCGTCGCGTCGATCCTGAGGCGCGAGCCGTTTTTTCGCGCCAAGCGCATCGTCTTCTGCGGGTCGGTCGTCCGCCGGCGTTTCCGGTGGGCGGACGTCGCGCACAAGATCGCGGCGGAGAAGGTCCTGAACGACTGCGGGACGAAAGACATCTGGCCGATCCTCGCGCACGCCGCCACGTTCGGGTACGGACCGACGGGGACGTTTGGCTTCGGCGATCCCAAGGTGCGTGACCGGTTCCACGCGCTGACGCACGGCGACTACTTCAACACGGAGTTCGTGGAGGAGTATTGGGTGCCGTATGTCGGTTCGGGAGAGATCCCGGGAACGGACTGGGAGAAGTCTCGAAGCACGCCTGCGTGGTGGATGTCGCTGCTGGCGTGGGTGCCGTCGCGCTGGTTTATCTGGGGCGCACCTCTCGGGGTGCTCGTGTGGCTCGCTTATCTTGCGTTCCGGCGCATGTCGGGCGGCGGCTAGGTCTGAATGAGCTTCTCGTGAATGGTCATCTCAACTCCCTTCGTAAATGCTAGCGCGACAGTCGCTTCCGGCGCAAGCGCGAGGCCGGACGATCGTTCGTCTTCATCATTCTAACATCCGGCATCGACCAGATGGCCCGAGAAGCGTTCGAGCGGATCTGCACGGAACGGCAGCGAGGCACCTCAGCCATGGCCGCCACGCCGTACCGGTGCCGGAGATCGTCGGAAGCCCATTCAGCGTGCAAAATGCGATAGAAACCGTGCAGGCGCCGGTGTGTGACGCCCTGATGGCGTACGGTGCGGCAGCTGAGAGGCTCACGAGCGCGCGTATGGCGTTTGCGCGGCCCTGACGGCGTTCTCGACCTCCTGATGGGATTCTCGAACGCCAGTATGCGATCAGATCCGTGCCAGATGGAGCCTCTGCACGCCAGACAGGGACCGCGACACGCATTACGGACTTCGCGCACCGAAAAGTCGCATGCGCGCACGCAGGATGGAGCGCTCGGACGCTGAAATCGATTGGCGCGGCTAGGGACTAGGGGCTAGGGGCTAGGGGCTAGGGAGTCAGCCCGCTATAGGTAGAATCGAAGGCGCAGCATCACATGCCGGGGTGGCGGAACTGGCAGACGCACAGGACTTAAAATCCTGGGTCCAGAAATGGGCGTGTGGGTTCGATCCCCGCCCCCGGCAATCACTTAGCGACAAACTCGTCGGTCGTTGATCGACGCACTTGGGCCATTCGTGGGCCAATCGTTCAACGCACAATCGCGAGCGCCTCCCGTCGTCGCTTGGCTTCGAGTTTCTTGAACGCAGAGCGCACACCCGCCTTCGTCGCGTTGAGATAACGGCTCGTCATCCCGATCGTCGTGTGGCCGAGCGCGTCCTTCACTTCGTGGAGAGAGCCCCCAGCCTCAAGCAGCTGCGATCCGAACTCGTGTCGCAGGTCGTGAAACTGCAGGTCGGTGATCTTCGCGCTCTCACAGGCCGCGCGCCACCAGCGGTTCGCCAAACGTCGCGTGATCGGCTTACCGGTCTCGTCGCCGAAGACGTGGGCGTCGTCCGGGACATCGTTGCCGTCCGGTCCCTTCCGACGCCGATCGAGGATGACCTGCAGCGTCGGGGAGATCGGCACGGAGCGCGCGGTCTTGGTCTTCGTCTTGCGCGCGGGCAACGAGATCTCCTCTTCACGCACGTCGGCCCATTGCAGCGCGCGCAACTCACCGCCGCGACAGCCGGTCTCTAACGCCGCGTCCATCAGGTCGACGATGTAGGCGCTAGCCGAGGCTCGCAGCCGGACCAGTTCGTCGCCCTGGAGTCGTCGTTCGCGGGCGCGCGAGCTACCGACGGGAATCATGGCGACACCGGCCTCCTTGAACGGCGTGGCTTTCAGGATGCGCTTCTTGATTGCCCAGTTGAAGAGGTAACGGGCGGTCGCGAGGAAGTGTCGTCGTGCGTCAAGGCCGCTGTTCCGGCTCTTCTTCGCATTCGCCTGCACGAGGTCGGCGGCCTGCACGATGTCGTCGCCCGTGATGTCGGCCATGACGCGCTTTCCGAGAGGGAGGCCGTTCACTTCCGTTCGGCTCATCACGGTGAAGTAGATGCGCTTCTGACCGAAGCGTTCGATGACCTGATCGAGCGTCAGTCGGACATCAGGCGAGAGCGCGAGCAGTTCACCGCCGACCAGTAGCCCTTTCTGCGCAAGGTCCTTCGCCTTCGCGGCGGCCACTTCGACGGTTTCCGTCGGGAACAGTGCGGTCAAGTCGACCCGCTGTCGCTTCTGGCCTTTGACCTTGAGGCGCAGGAACCAGTGATGCGTGCAGGTCTTGCGGTCGACGCATCGACAGCGTTTTCCGATTGCGAGCGGACGTTTCGTTCTTCGACGTCTAGCCATGTTCACTCCTTCGTGCGTTGGGCACCATTGCCCAACGTCGATGGTGACAAGTGCGGGACGCGAGTACAAGGGCGCGGCCCGACGCATGTGCCAGAAAGTCGCGTGTTTTCGAGGTGAAAATGAAAACCGCGCGACACCAGCACGTGCTGAGTCGCGCGGATCTGGGAGGTCAGTCTGCGCTAACCACGAAGTGAGGTCTTCGTTCTAAGCCCACGGGCTGAGGACCGTTTCCGTCCTCCGGGCTCTCCTCCCTCTGACAACGCGGTCAAGTGATTGTCAGATGCGGCAGCGCGAAATGCAAACGACAATTCTGTTAGCGGGGAGTCAGGTGCGTGACTTCAGTTGCCTAAACAAATAGAGTGCCGTCATTGACCAAAAGGCGCAGAACGCCAACGGCACATACCTCAAGGCCTGTTCTGGGGAGAGGGCTGGAGCTTTCCCGTCATACGAGCCCAGCAAGCTGCCCGTAGCCGGAATAAAGACCACCACGGAAAGCACGAACGATCCGAGGGAGGCAAGAGTTACCCTACCGGCAGTGCCGAGGTCTGCTTTCGACTCCAGCCCGTCGAGGAGCTCAAAAAGATAAAAACCCATCACTGGCCAAGAGATGGTCGCGGCGAAAAACGCTACTGGGACAACAAGGAAGGCGAGCCCGGCGGCGCTCGAACCGGACTGTGGGCCGACGAGTGCATACGCCAGCAAACCTTGTCCAAACAGAGCCAGCACAAAGACGACTAAGGCGAAGATGGACGAGCCGACAAACGCCGCTGCGACTTTAGCGGTGGTCTTGACGAGCGTCGAAACGGGAATGCGGTCCACTTCCATCGTGCGTGTTATCGACGCTTTACACTAAGAAGTGTAAGGTGGCGCTGCGCGTCGCTCGCCAACGTGACGACCGTGCGCAAGGGGCGATACTCCCGAAGATTCCCATCGGGCTGAGCACAGCGTCTCACGACGCCGGGGCGGACCCAATGGGCAGTTCACTCCGCCCCCAAGGTCTCTACTGATACTCCTTCAGTGCCGCCTCCCACGTGGCGAGATCGGTCTTCCAGCGTTTCAGCTGCTCGTTAATCTGGTCGAGCCGTCGCTGGTGCGTCTTGTGGACCGCAGCCAGCGCATTGAGGACGACTTCACGAGCCAGATAGCCGCCCTGCGCGGCGATGGTTGCGTCCAACTTCGTCGCGAGGGCCTCGATCTCGTCCACGAGCTTGAGCTGCTTCTTCGAGTCGGCCGGGCGCTTTTCGAGTGTCTCGATCTGCGCCTTCGCGTTGTCGCGCGCCTTCAGGGCTTGCTCGTAGCGGAGCGCGCGCTCGCGCTTCTCGTTCTCTTTCTGAGTCAGTTCAGTCAGGGTCTGCATGATCAGCTCCTTGAGACGCGCATAAGTGCGTTGAACGTCTCGTTGCTCGGAAGCGGCGGCAGGCCGAGCCGAGCCCGCAGTTCGTGGAGCTCGACACGCTCCATCGTCGGAATGGCGTCGTCGCTGATGATTGGTTCGGGCAAGCCGCGGCCGATGAAGGCGAGAACGTCGTGACGATCCTCGCCCTTCGCGTGAGCGATGACCTTGCGGTTGAACTCAGCGTTCGAAGGGGCCGGCGTGCCGTGCACATCCGCAATCACATGGTTGCTGCAGCGGCACACGGCGGTGCCGATGCGCAATACTTTCTCGCTCATAAAGCCTCCAGTTCTCGTTGCAAATGCACACGGTCGACATGTGTCCGCGATGCTGCGGCATGGTTGGCCGCGGCTTCGTCATAGGGGATGGTTCCGTCGAGAATCTGCTGCGCGTGCTCGTCGCCGCGAGCGTGCGTGACCACGCCATTGACCATGAAGAGGCCGACGGACGCCCATTTGCTCGTTGGCAATCCGCTGGGTTCGGGTTCCTCCTCGACCGGCGACTCCTCGACTTGCGACTCCTTCGGAGTCGTCAGCGGCGACAGGTGCGGCGCGATCGGCTGCGAAGATTCAAGCAGCACGGGTAAGTCGATCGGGGCGACTGGTTGCGTCAGGGCGTTGTCGATCAGGTCGTGCATCCCCTTGATCAGCCCGCGAGCCAATTCCTTCTGGTCGGTGGTCATGCGGCTAATCACGTCGGCGAGGTCCGCGCTGCTGGTCAGGCTCGCCTTGCACGTCGGGCACCCTTGTTTCTGCTGGTAATCGAACCACGCGTTCACGGCGCGCAACCGGATCGCCGGATCCTTGTCGCGAAGCAACTTCTGCAGGATCGCGACGGGGTCCGTGCTTGCTTGAAACAGAGGCGACGCTTCACCGGTCGCGACGGCCTTGTGAATGTGACACAACGGGGGCTGGCTGCCGTCTTTCACACGGCGACCGCACTGCTGGCCTTTGCGATCGACTCCGGAGCAACGCGGGTTCAGGGCCATCAGTGTTCAATGCCTCGGCGAAGCAGGTCGGTATAGAGATGGAGATTTGCAACCGTCACTCCCATCACGCGCAGGGTGTGCTCGTGCTGCGGGAGCAAGCGCAGCGCGTCGAGGCGCTCTTGCGTCGTCACGTCGAGCGGGGTGACGACGAGGCGCATGAGAATGTCCCGCAAGCGGTCCAGGTCGTTGATCGTCTGCGTGGCGGTCATCGCTTGACGTCCTTCGATTCTTCGAGATCGCCGCCTCGCGTGGGTTCCGACCACGGTCCAACGAACTCGGGGTGAAGCGAACTCCTCGGGCTTGCAAGGCGCGGTTCGATTTCCTCGATGGCCTGATTCCGTTCGACTTCGCGAGCATCGACTCTGCTGGTCAGGTCCTGAAACTCCACTATCAGCGCTCGGACTTGTTCGCGAATGTGTTCTGGTGGGCGGCCGAGGTTCACGTCAGGGTGAAGCGACTTGATGCGAGCAAACCGGCCGATGATGTCGTTGAGGAGCTCGCGTTCGAAGGCGGTCAGGTGCTGATGCACGAAGCGCGCACGTTCGCGACGGTGGGTCAGCGCTTCGTATTCGTTGCTGCCGCGTCGTGGTGTCTTCGGTGTCGTGAGCGCCAGATGCTGTTGCAGGTGACGCAGACAGAATGGCCCGCACCGAAACAATTCCCCGGCCAGACGAGCCGATTCGCTCACGCCTTTACCGCACATGCGACCGTTCGGCTTTGTCCCCAAGCAAACGATGCGTTCGGATGTCACGCGATTATCGTGTCGGGCATCGATTACGACAGCAAGGAAGTCGCACGGTGATTTGGGCGTGCCGAGCGACGTGGAAGCTGAGGCGTGCTGAGGGATGTGAGCCGTTGGGAACGTTGAGACGCGCTGAGCGACGAGCGTGTTCTGCAATTCGTGGTGTGCTGAGAATTCACGGGCGATTCGAGCTGTCTCAGCGTCGAAAACGCGTTGGATGGCCCACCGAATGGCCCATTTCAGGGTCGATTCCCTGATTCGTTCGGAAAAACGGGGAAATACCCAGGACACGACGTCGAGTGACACGGCCGTGATGACCGTGCGATGTCCCGCGCATCACCATCGGAAATGCGCGTAGAACGCATGAGAATCGCGTCTAGGCGACGACCACGGAGTCGTCGCGCGAACGTGCGTGATGCGTGGATGACGTTTCTGAGGCCATCCAGCAAGTGATTTCAGAGTCCAGCAATCCCACATTGCTGGACGTCGCTAAGCGATTGATGGTTCGATGATTTGTCCATCAACTCCATCAACTCCATCAATTCCATCAAATTGAAAGAGTTGAATAGGACGAAGCATCAACGTCGATCAGTAGCCATATATGAAATAGAGGCGTTGCTGGGTGCTGGATTCGTGGATGACGAACCTGATAACAGACTCGTCACCCACGAGACGTCACTATACGCGGGTCATCAGAACAGGCTGGCGTCCGGCGCGGTGTCGCCGTCATCCAGTGGCCAGTCGTTCTTCATCTTCGAGTAACCGTCGAACTCGAGACGCGCCTTCTCGAGCTTCGGCAGGCTCCAGAAGCGCGGCCCGTTGTTCTTGCGGCCGTCCGTGAGCGACGGGCACATCATCTGGAGCTTCTTCGCGAACCAGCCCTTTCCGGTAGGCCTTGCCCCGGCCGTCGCCCGTTCGTAGAGATGGAATAGTTGATCCTTCGGGACTGTCGCGGGCCAGCACCGGCCGCCGTTGATGCAACCGTCCAGCAGCACGTCGAACCAGAATGCCTCCTCGGGCCTGAATGAGCGGCGCTTCAATTCCTGCTTCGCGTCAGTGTCTGGCGGATGACGCAGCCATTCGTCGTTGATCGGGTAATGCAGCAGGTAGTCGAGAAATGCGGCGCGTCCGTGGCTTTTGATCTCCTTGTAGAGCGGATCGAAGTAGGCCGGATCATCGGCGAACCGTTCATCAACTTTGAATACGGCGATACGCCGGTCATCACGATCCAAACCGACGGGCCAGTCCTCGTTGCTCGCGAGAATGAAATGCAGCATCGAGCGCTCAACGTGGGTGGCAATGCCCTTCGGCTCGATAGTGATCGTTTTGCCCGTGATGCGGCCCTTCAGGACACCGGCATCCTTCTTATCGCCGCCCCACGTGGATTCGTCGAGGAACACGAGCACCCGGCCGGACAGCACGTCATTGAACCGGCCGTAGAAGTGCTCACGATTGATGATGTGGACGAAGTGTCGTTGGTCGAAAAAGCTGCCGAGCAAGTCCTCGGCCAACAAGCCTTTGCCGATGCCTTGGCCGCCCATCAGCAGCAACGCCGTTTGCGCGGGCACGCCCGGTCGCTGCACCAACGCAGCACACCAATTCATGAGCCATCGAAAGAGCCGATCATCCGGTGGGTTGCGCAACCGCTCGCGCGGATCGAGTAGGTCGGGATGTCGCATGCCGCAGATCACGTGCCGCAGGTGATACAGGATGCGTTCCCAGTAGTGGACGTGTGGGTCAGGTCCCTGTCCGGACTGGACGCGAAAGCCGCGCCAGCCGTTGTAGTCGCTCGGACTGACGATGATCGAGTCCACCTCCTGACGCTTGGCCGATCGGCCATACAGCCCGGGCACGTAAACGAGGCTGTCGTGCTTTCGACCATCTGGATGTTCGAGCCAGAAGTCTGCGATCGGTTCGCCTTTGACGAACTTGCCGTGCTTCGTCGTGTGGCCTGGCAGGCGCTCCTTGATGTAAAGCTTCTTGAATTCGGAGAACGGGAATAGTCGAAGGCGGTCCGGATCGCTGTCATCAGCGACGACGACATCTTTCCCGACCGTGACGATGAAGTGCTTGGCGTTCAGCTTCTCGATAATCTCATCACGGGAGGCCTGCTCGGTGCGGCCCAACCACTGGTTGATCAGGCGCATGACCTTATCGCCGTCGTGAAGGACCTGGGCGAGCTTCGGTCCGCCGGTCACCTTCGCATCCGGATCGGCCAGCAGCTTGTGAACGGAGGCCGCGACGGCCTGAAGACCGTTCTGCGTGTGGTCGGACGGGCGTCCGATGATCGTCCACGTGGCTTTGATGATCAGGTTGATCGCGTGCGTCGGCAGCCCGGCGCGATGAAAGAAGCCGCCGAGCGCGAGCGCGATGTCGTGCAGGCCTCCATTCGGCAAGGCGCGCGCGAGCACGACGCTGATTGCGATCAGGTTCGTGTTCAGTAGCGCCGGTGACGGCGCAACGGCTAGCGGATGGCCGTCGTGGTCCCACGCGATCGGTTCGCCGGATACGTGAGTCGATGGTGGCGCGACGGTCTGAGTGGGACCGCCTCCGTCGAGCCCGCGCAACTCCACGATCATTTTGCCGTGGACGTCCTTACGTTGTGTTAGCGGAATCGACTCCGTGCACGTAAACAAGCGATGTGAACGTGGCTTGCCAGGTCGACCGAACACAGAGCCGGTGTTCAGAATGATGTCGGCCGCGGTGACGGCCTCCTGACAATCAAGGTCCCAATCATAGAGGCCCTTGCCCAGGTGCAGCCCGATGTTGTCATCGTCGTTGAAATCGGCCGCCGTGAACGCGCGTGTCTTCCAGTCGGCGTGACGCGGTTCCTTGCTGCGCGGCTTGATCGGGACCGGAGACCAGCCTCGATCGATGTAGTCCTGAGCGAATGCTTTGGCGCTCATGATTGCACCATCGAGGGCGCGACAGGCGAGGCGGTCAGCCATGTGTCGAGGTCCTGCTGACGGAAACGCCAATCGCGTTCGTTGTTGAGGCGAAACGCCTTCAACCGGCCGCGACGAACGGCGCGTCGGACCGTGTTCTTGTGGACACGAGCGAACTGCGCCGCTTCGGGAAGAGTCAGCCAGACTGTTGGTTGGGACTTGATCGAGTCGGATGTCTCGCGCATACACGACCGCCTTTCAACGGTGTGATGCGCGGCCCTCAGTAGGCTATCCAGCGCGTGGGACGCTCAGCTTTGAATCTGAGGCTGCGGAAGGGTCGAACCCTTATCAACGGAGCGTCGCCTATTGAATTGTTAAGCAGGGTAACGAGAACGATCGGGTTGGTCAACAAGCGGGCGCTCAAAACGCGCGAGTCTGCAGAAATTCGTAGAAATCGCAGAAATCTCAAATCCGAGCGATTTTGAGCGTCGAAAGATTGCCTTCGCCCCCCAGAGTGTGTTATCCGGCCAAATTCCTAGCCGGATCGGGCAACCCACCGTCCTTCGACGCTGTTTGACCTGCGGGAAGCCGTGCAAATTGGTACACTAACGGCCTCCACATCCTTCCAATCGAGGCAAGTATGGCGAAAAAGGCCAAGCGCACTGGCGACGTCGCAGGTCTGCTCACGGATCTTCTTATTACTCAGCTCGCGGCGTCTGGAGTCCAGCAAAAGACGATCCGACAAGTTGTGGGATGCGACGTCAACCGCGTGAGCCGCATCACCAAGCACATTAAGGCCGCGCGAAAGAGCGCCGCAAAGGAAACGGCGCAATAGGACATTGGATGGCGAAGAAGACACAGTTGTCGGACGCTGCTACTGCCGTCCGGAGGTTGACCATCGTGCAACTCGGGTTGGCCGGGGTTGGCCAAACCGAGATTCGCAAAATCGTCGGCGTCAACATCAATGAAGTGAACGCGATCGTCAAGTTGTTACGACGTAAGAAGCGAGGCAAGAAGTGAAATGGCAAAACAGCGCACGCCGATCGACAAAACCCACGAACTGCTAGAGGAATTGATCGAAGCGGTCCAGAACCTTTTCATCCTACAAGCGCTCGAAGCCGGCGCGCATAGTGAAAAGCTTCGCAAGCTGCTACGGGTGGACAAGTGGCGCGTGACGAACGTTTCGAAAGTTAGGAAGCGCCCAAAGAAGAAGAAATAGATGGCATCTGCAGTAACCGACGTTCGTTCGAATTCGAACGACCAGATCGCGCACGCGGCGCAAGTCCTCGGAAAGTCGAAGGCTCGAATCAAAGTGTTCGAGGCCATGCACCGCAGTCGTCAGAAGATCAAGACGGTCTCTCAATTAGTGCGAGAGACAAAGCTGAAGCGCCAGCGCGTCTTGGACGAAGCGAAGCGTCTGGTCCATAAACAACTTGTTACGCAAACCACCCGGGACGATGAAGTCGCCTTTCCAGCACATTGGGATCCTAAGCTTAGAATTCCACGTGGACAAGTTGTCGC
>JADMIO010792872.1_pt1 | contig 12418 bp, 11 predicted proteins | sample 8958161 | NCBI WGS metagenome assembly JADMIO01 (sample SAMN16585339, study PRJNA669376) | soil metagenome | isolation source: Crop rotation soil | place: USA: Cullars Rotation, Alabama | collected 2011 | reverse complement strand
CTTTCCCCCCCGAACTTGACGGGCGGCGGCGGCGGCGGATCGAGCTACGCGAGCACTTGGGTGCTGGGGCCCACGATCGGCGCGGACACGACCGGCACACCGACCGTCACCATCACGCCGACGCCGGCGGCCACTGTCCGGCCCACACTGTCGATCAGCGGCGGCGTGGTGACGACCAGCAACGGCGATTGGAATCCCGCGGCGACCGAGGGCTACAACTACGAGTGGCTGCGCTGCGACTCGACGGGCGGCGCGTGCGTGCCGATCACCGGCGCCGACGCGACCGACAACGACAACCAGTACACACTCACCCCCGCCGACGACGGCCACCGCATCCGCTCCCGCGTGGCCGGCAAGAACGCGGCCGGCACCGGTTGGGCGAGCAACTCGAGCGCCTCACCGGTGCTCGGTATCCCGATCCTCGCGGCCAGGCCCACCGTCTCGATCGCGGGCGGCGTGGTCACGACGACCCACGGCGATTGGGACCCTGCCGCGAGCGAGGGCTACAACTACTCGTGGCAGCGCTGCAACGCGGCGGGCGCCTCGTGCGCGCCGATCACCGGCGACGACGCCACCGACAACGACAACCAGTACACACTCACCCCCGCCGACGACGGCTACCGCATCCGCAGCGTCGTAGCCGGCAAGAACGCCGCAGGCACGGGCAAGGCAAGCAGTTCGAGCGTGACGCCGGTGATCGGCGTGCCGGTCTACACGACTAGGCCCACCGTCTCGATCGCGGGCGGCGTGGTCACGACGACCCACGGCGATTGGGACCCTGCCGCGAGCGAGGGCTACAACTACTCGTGGCAGCGCTGCAACGCGGCGGGCGCCTCGTGCGCGCCGATCACCGGCGACGACGCCACCGACAACGACAACCAGTACACACTCACCCCCGCCGACGACGGCTACCGCATCCGCAGCGTCGTAGCCGGCAAGAACGCCGCAGGCACGGGCAAGGCAAGCAGTTCGAGCGTGACGCCGGTGATCGGCGTGCCGGTCTACACGACTAGGCCCACCGTCTCGATCGCGGGCGGCGTGGTCACGACGACCCACGGCGATTGGGACCCTGCCGCGAGCGAGGGCTACAACTACTCGTGGCAGCGCTGCAACGCGGCGGGCGCCTCGTGCGCGCCGATCACCGGCGACGACGCCACCGACAACGACAACCAGTACACACTCACCCCCGCCGACGACGGCTACCGCATCCGCAGCGTCGTAGCCGGCAAGAACGCCGCAGGCACCGGGAGACCGAGCACCTCAAGCCCGACAGCAGTCATCGGGCTGTAGTCGCCGTTCCTCAGTACCCCCCGCGCATCGGGCTACGCCTCGGCGGCTAGAGGGCCTCGGCCGCGGCCGAACGCGCTTAGCCCTATCGCCAGTGACGTGAGTCCTTACTTCACGAGCCTGACCTCCATCGCGGCCTGCATGGACACGTCCCCGGCCCCGCCCAGCAGACCGACGATCCTCGCCACGTATGCCTGGGTCTCGGGGTATGCCGGCACGCATCCGCACGCGGCCACCGCTCCCTCGCCAGCGTTGTAGGCGGCGAGCGCGAGGGGCACGCTCGCGAAGCGCGCGAGCAGGTCGTGCATCAGGTGGCCCTGGCCGTCGATCGCATCTGCCGGGTCGAACGGATTGCGGACGTCGAACGCCGCGGCGGTCGACGGGATGAACTGGGCGATCCCCTGAGCCCCAGCGGGTGAGACCGCGAACGGGTTGAAGTTCGACTCGGCGTAGATCTGCGCCGCCAGCAGGTGCGCGGAAACCTGCCAGCGCTGGGCGGCGCGGGCGATGATCGGCGCGTACTGCGGCGGCACAAAGGACTGAACTGCTGCTGTGGCGCGACCGTCGCCGCCCCTGGTACCGAACCCGACCGACGCGGTCCCGGGGCTGCGCGTGTAGCCGTAATGCTAGGGCTGGTGTTAACTCGGTTTCGCCTGCGGAACTTCGCAGCGGATACGCCGGTGTCGACGAGCGGCTCACGATCCTCCGCTCACAGCTCGCAGGCGAGGAGGCAGCCTCAGGTTAGCCGCCCGAGTTCAGCGCGTGGCGGTCCGCCGAGTGGACCCGCAGGACTGACCGCCATCGTCATGCAGACAGCGGCAACGGGCGTCGGTTGAGAACCGCCCGGCGGGTTCACTCCCCAGAAGATCACCGTACGTGTCCGCGCGAGCGGAGGCAGGCGGCGACGAGAGGACTAAGCGAATGACGGCTTGGTCCCGCGCGGCAAAGCACGACCTGGGCGCGCCAGAGTCACCGTGCCGACCGGCATACGGATTCCTCAGTCCCGATGGGACGTCCAACTTGTCCGGCTACTGCTCCCCTCCCAGGGGGCAGTACGCCTCCGGTCAGCCGTTGTCCTCGAACCCGCTGGGACAGACCCACGGGGACAGACTGCTTGTTCACTTGCAGAACGGCCCGGCGTCTGAAAGGCAGTGTCTGAGATCACCGAATGCGTACTGCGAAGCGTGAGTCTGGCGGCTTCGGACCTCGTCTTCCGTGACGTGCGTAATGCAGCCGTCGAGTTGCGCCTGCGAGACCGCGCCGTAGCGGCAGTAGCGGGTAACTAGATCATCGTCACCGCAGGCTGGTAGGACGGCCGCGAGCGCGAGTACCGCTGCTAGTGAGGCCGCCCGCGCGCGCCTACTGCCCACTGGCCTGCACGACGTCAGCGAGCCGAAACTCACGCGGCAGCGGCTTGTGGGCGTATCGCTGCGCTTGAGTCCGCAGGCTCGGTGGGCACTTCGGTACGCCCGTCAGCGCACCAGTCGAATCGACGTAGACGAGGTCAGGGTCTCTCTGCGCCAAGCAGTCATCGACGAATCGCCGAAGCCACTTTCGGTCGGGCACACACGCAATGGTGGTGTCACGCCCTCCCGCTTCGCGCGCGCGGTTGCACTGCGAGTCGGCTGCGGTCTCGACCGTCGTGACGTCGATCCCCAGTACTCGGAGGGTACGTTCCCATCCAATCGTGGAGACAGCGAGAAAGATCGCACCGCCGATCACGGCAATCACGGCGATCGCCTTCGCAGCGGTGACCCACCCATCCTCCACCGCGAGACCATTTCACACCTATATGGAGCGGCGCAACTGCGGAGGGTCCCTTTAGCGGTGCTGCACCCAGGGGGCGGCCCTTGCCCACGTCGCGCCGAAACGCGGCGCCGCCTGAGCCGCACCGAACCAGGACTAGGTGCCTCCCACCTCGGCAGCGAAGGCTCAGGGCGCGTCGGTTCAGGTGACCTCCTCGGAGATGGACCGGATGAACTCTGGCTTCATGAACTTGATGTCGTCCCCGTAGCGGTCGAGCGCCTGCTCGAGCTTCGAGAACGGCAGGTAGCGGCAGACCTGATGCAAGGGCGTCTCGAGGCGCGTGAACGTGGGCCGGCGAATCTCGCGGTGGACGAGGGGCCGACGCTCGTCAGGCGCGACGATGTACAGCGGGATGTCGATCATCGGCTGGAGCGCGAGCAGGTCGGCCATCCTCAACAGGCCGCTGTAGATCGCCGTAGTCGACTCGATCTCGAACGCGGCCTCGACGCGGTTGCGGCGCAGCCACAAGACGTCTATCCGCTCGATCGTCCCTTGCGTGGTCGAGTCGAATGTGAACGGCAACTTGTCGATGCTGAGGTCGCCGAGCTTGTGCCCGTTGTAGATCGTGCCCTTGTCGTTCCGGGCGATCCAGACGCCGAGTCCCATATCTCGTCCGAGCTGCCCGAGTTGCCACTGAACGCGGGTGTGTGCGCGCACCGGGGTCGGTGCCTCGGCATCGTCGCCGTTTACGCTCGGGTCGGTCGGGGGGTCTTCCTCGCCTACCTCGATCTGGACCGGCTCGGCAAGCCGAGGGGTCGTCGCGGCGATCTCACGCAACCGCCTCAACACCCATTCCGAGTCGTCCGTAGGCATCTCTTGCGGCGACGCGCGAAAAATCCAGTCGTACGTTGCGGGCTGTGCGCTCTGAGCCTGGACCTCGCGCAGATGGATGCCGTGATCCTCGGGAACTTCGACCATGAGCTCGCACTCAAACCGGACGGGAAAGGGCTGGCTAGCCCAGATGCGGGTCTCCTTGTCGATGAACATCTCGCTCGTGACCCGCAACGCGCCGATAAAGCGCGAGCGGCCGGTGAGGTAGCAAAGGAAGACGTCGCCGGGCTTGACACGGCTCGCGTAGCGCCGCCGACGTTCGCTGAAGCCCGTGATCGTGAGTCCTCGGCTGCGCGCCTCCTGCCACGTCTCGGGCGTGAACAGGTCGATGTAGTAGCACGCCTCCACGTTGTTCGCTCGACAATATTCGACGCAAACCAGCCGTGTCGCTGGATCGAGCGGGTACCCACCCACGTCGCCGGTCTGCCAAGCCACCAGGGCGGCGCGACCGGACCCACTCGGCTCCCCGGTTGAGATGTGATTTCCGCCCGATTGATGAGCCACCATTGGGTGATGATTTCTGGATTGCCACTTCCGCCGCCGAGCGCACCGAAGCCGCCGCCGCACTTGTCGAGGTCGAGCAAGCGCCTGTGGCGGCAGGTCGTCTCCGACTATGCGCTTGAACCACACGCGCTCGAAGTGCTGCGGCTCGCACTCGAAGCACTCGACCGTGCGGCAGACGCCCGTGACGCGCTCGCGCAGCACGGGACGACCTACAACGACAGGTTCGGCTCGCCTCGGGCGCGGCCCGAGGTCAGCATCGAGAGGGACGCTCGCCTCGCTGCGCTGCGCGCCTTTAGGGAGCTGATGCTCGACGGCGCTGAGTCGGACGAGGTCCGACCGCCACGGATCGGCACGGGGGCGCTGCGCTGATGCCGCCCCGTCGTCGCAGCGCCCGTCGGAGCCACCCGTGGACGGTCGGGCTGGCACTCGCGTTGACCGCTGGGCCGAAGCCGACCTTGCCCGGCCAAGCGCCACCCCCCGACGAGTTGCACGATCTGCGCGCCGCGTGGATCGAGCATGGCGCGGAGTTGCTGCGTGACTCGCCGCCCGCCACGCTGCCGTGGGGCGCTAGGCGGTTCTCGCCGGGCGTGGCGGACGCGTTGCGCCCCGCGTATCCGCCCCGCCTAGTGCCGCTATGCGACCGCGCGCAGCGAGGGCGGGAGATGGCCGACTTGAGGCGGCACGCGCCCCATGGCTCGCGGGCGAAGCCGAAATCGCACCCGGAAGGCAACTGAAGGAGTAAGGGATGGACAGGTACAAGAAAATCTCCGAGCTTTCGCCGCACGAGCACGACGTCCACATGAGGACCGGCCGGCTGCCCGAAACGCCAGAGTGGCGCGCCCGCGTGCGTGAGGCGCTTGACGACGCTGGCGTCGGCGCGGCAGCCGACGAGCTTCTGTCGAACGAGCCGAAGGACGTCGCCGACATGACCGCCGCCGACCACTTCGACCAGCTCGGAGGCACTCGGTGACCGGGCGCGACGAACGGCGTTCCGCCGCAATCGCGGCGACGTTGGCCGAAATCGCTCACGCTCACGAGGACGAACGCGGCGATGTAGTCGCCGGTGACCACGGTGAGTCTGATGCGGGACGTGGCCGAGCACCGCTGCCATCCAGCGAGCGACCGCAGCTCGCTGACCTTGACGTCGTCCATCCCCTACGCCGCCACGAACTACTTGAAAGGTTGGCCCACCGATGACCACGACCGCCCCCACCCACAGCCGTCCCGCCCGCCTCGGTGGAGTCGCGACGCTGCCCGCGTCGCTCGCCCGACTCGCGCCCGAGCCGGTGCAAGCGGCGAGCGCCGCGTTCGGCGAAGCGCAGGCCCGAGTCGCCGACGCGGCCCACGAGCTGCGCGACGCTCGCGAGGCTGTCGATCGTGCCGCCCGTGATGATCGTCACGCCGCCGACCTCGCCGTTGTCGCTGGCGAACCGCTTCCGGCGGCAAGCGAACTAGCGGCGCGCGCCCGACTCGCCGAGGCTGAGCGACGAGTCCCGGCATGCGAGCGAGCGGCGACGACGGCGCAGGCGGACTACATCGGTGCTGTGCGCGAGCACCGCGCGGCATTCGCACGCAGGGTTGCTGAGGCTGCGGAGGATGCGCGCAGCGAGGCGAATACGAGTCTCGACGTATTCGCCTCGTTGTTGATGCGGTGCGGCGACTTGGCCAACCTCGGACGCGAGTTGTCGAGCGACGAGGCCCTCGCCGGTCGCAGCGTGCTGTTCCGTCCGCGCGTGCGGGAGAGACTCGGCGCACGGCAGGACGAGGGCATCGCGGCAATGCGGTCAATGCTCGGCGACTGACCCACAAATGGCTAGCCAGACGAGACGGCTGGGCCGGTTGCCCCCGTCTCGACGCCGTCAGCTAGCTAGCTGCTTGTACCGCCGCAGCAGAGTGGCGAGCCGAGTGACGTCATCGAAGGAGCCGCGCCCGTAAAGACGATCCACCTGGTGGTCTACCTCGGCGTGCGCGCGAACGAGGTCAACCGGCATTGCGAGCGGGTCGTACAGGACGTCGAGCGTGCTCGAAGGATGCGCTGCCCGCACATCGAGGATTCGCTGCGCCGCCTCGACGATGCGCTCGCGGGCCGGACGGGTCGGGGCGTCCGGCCAGGGAAACGTGTTGTAGACCAGCTCCGACGAGATACGGAAATCACCCTTGAGCCGCCCGCCAATCGCGCGGACCCACGCCATCCACATTGCAGAGTGAAGGAGCGCGAAGAGGTAGAGGTCCCCGCTCTGGATGGTCAGTGTCGAGTCGTGGGCGATAACGCTCGGCTCGGCGAAGACGCAGGGGATGTACTTCCGGTTCTCGGAGGTATGACGCGGGAGACAGATGTACCGGACGGTCGGCTGCCGGATCTCGCCAAAGAGCGAAGGTGTATCGGCAAGCTCCCTCGTTGCGGCGCGCGCCGAGGCGAGGCGGTGCTCACGGACTCTCTCGACACGTGTCCGGATCTCGGGGGAGTTCCGTAAATCGGCCGGGTCTGCTTGTTCGAGCCAGAGACACCATCGCTCCGTGCCGTCGAGCATCCCGTCCGCGCCGAGCAGGAAGCGGAAGTACCGCGCGGCGATCGCATCGACGAGGACCGCGTCAAGCTCCTGCCTATCGTTGATGAGCAGGTTGCCGCCGTCGTTCGGCATGTTCCCGAACCTGATCGGCAGGGCGGGGACCAGCGGCCTCCGCGACCGCCTCGGAATGACGTCGGCAGGCGCGTCCGCGAGGTAGGGGTTGATCTGCTCCGCGACCCGTTCCTGTGGTTCGTCGACGGTCGCCCGCTCGTAGTCGTAGATCAGCTTCGTGCGACGCTTGCCGCCGTCGCTGAAGCCGATGATGACGACGTAGACCGCTGCCCTGCCGCGCGCCTCGTTCGTCCAGCGGAAGCTCCGATGCGCGAAGTCGATCTCGACTCCTGAGTCGAGCAGAATCGGCCAGAGTGCAGGCACCTGCTCGCCCTGAACGAGGGAGTTCGTGGCGACGAGGACCACACGTGTGCCCTGACCCTTCACGTAGTCCGCGGCCTTCTTGAACCACGCCGCGACGTAGTCGAGCACCGTCGTGCCGCCGAAGATCCTGCGCATGTCGGCGACCTGTTCGGGGTTCCTGTGCTTCTTCGCGACGAAGGGCGGGTTGCCGAGCAGGAACGAGCACTCGTCCGCGGGCAGGAACTCGTTCCAGTCGATCCTGAGCGCATTCCCGACCTCGATGTGCGCCGGTGTGTGCAGCGGGATTCGCGCGTAGGAGAGGCCGAACTCCTGGCTGAGTTCCTGGTTTGCAAGGTGGTCGACGAGGTACATCGCGACCTCGGCGATGCGGGCCGGGAACTCCTCGATCTCGATCCCGTAGAACTGATCGACGTCGACGTGTGAGAGCAAACTGACGTCCGCGCTGAGCTGCCCTTCGCGTACGTTTCGGTCGAGCCGTTGAAGCCTTCTCAGCACCTCTAACTCAACCCGCCGAAGCTCGCGGTACGCGATCACGAGGAAGTTGCCGCAGCCGCACGCCGGATCGAAGAACGTCAGTCGGCGAAGCTCGGCGAATAACGCGCGGAGCCTCGTGCGATCCTGGCCGGCGGCATCGAGACGGGCGTGCAGCTCATCGACGAAGAGCGGCCCGATCGCCTTCATGATGTTCCGCTCGCTGGTGTAGTGCGCGCCGATCGCGTGCCGTTCCTCCGGCTTCATGACCGACTGGAACATGGAGCCGAAGATCGCGGGGCTGATCTTCGACCAGTTGAAGCGACAGGCCCGCAGCAGGGTGTCTCGCATCACGAAGTCAAAGGCAGCAAGGGAGACGCGCTCGCGGAAGAGGTCGCCATTCACGTAGGGGAACGGTTCGAGCGACTCATCCAGAGTTGTCTGCCTCTCGGCCGGTTTCTGGTCGAGCACCTCGAAGAGCGCCGCGAGATGCAGGCCGAGATCGCGCCCGTCCTGGGACGTCTTGCGCTCGATGTAGTCCTCGAACAACCCGGTCTCGCCCCAGAGGCCTGTGTCGTCGGCAAACATCAGGAACAGGAGGCGCACGAGCATCACGCGAAGCTCGTGCCCCGTGTACCCGCTCCGGTCGAGCTGGTCGTGGAGGGAGCCCATGAGCTCAGCGGCCTTCACGTTGGCCTCGTCCTCCTCTGCGAACCATCGCGGGCGGTAGCCCGCGAGGAACGTGAACAGCTCGAGGTTCGCCGGGAACTCCTCGATCGGGAAGTCGGCTTCGTCGCGCGTCTCCAGGTTGAGCACGCGGAAGCGCGCGAAGTCCGACAGGACGATCAAGCGCGGTAGTTCTTCTTCCCGCAAGCCGTTGAGATACCCCTCCGCCTGCCCCATCGCCACGTCGAGATCCTGCCCCGCGCTCTTGTGTTCAACGAGCAGCATCCCGGGCCAGAACGCATCGATCTGACCCGTCGTGCCGCTGAGCTTCCTGACGTTGCGCTCGAATGTCACGCGCCGACGGCGGCGGATTCCAAAGACCTCGAACCATTCGTTCCAGAAGGTCTGGCGCTCCGCGGCCTCACGCGTCTCGCCCTGCCACTCGTTGACGAACGCCCGCGCGCGGCCCCGCATCTCGCTGATCGTGAGCACGGTCGCGGAGTATGCCGAGAGCGCGCTAGTAGAGCATGGAGGCCTATCGGCATGGACACGGCCGTGGTGGTCGTGCCGATCATCGTGCTCGCCGTCAGCGTGGACATCAGCACGGACTCGATCATGGCATCGCGCCGCGTGGCTCGGCATATCCGTCCGGCCGCCGACTACCGTGGCAGCTATGGACGAGCGTGAGACTCGGCTCTCGCAACTACGCGACGAACTCCTCGCGCGAGGGTGCCAGCTCGGATTCTTGGAGTTCGAACTTGACCGTCTAATGCTGCTCGGCGAGCGACCGGAGGATGCGGAAGCAGCCGACGAACTGATCGCGCGGCGCTCCGAGGTGGAGCGTGAGCGGGCCGAGCTGAGCGCGGCATGGGCGGAGCTGGAGCGCCAACGCGAGCAGCTTGAGCGCGAGCGCATCGCGCAGCTCGACAGCCAGGAACTCGGGCGCCGGGTGATCGCGGATGCGGAGCACGCGGACCGCGCGCTAGGGGCAGTCGAGCACCTGACGGGGCTGATAGCCAGCCCTCACGACGCCGAGTCTCGGAAGATGGTCGCGAGCTTCCGCGCGAGCGTGCGCCGCCAGCGAGCCGAAGTCCGACACGCTGCCCAGGGCGCGCGCCGCAGGCGCGGTCGCAGCGGCCTTTGCCCCCAGCCTCGCCGTACCGTTCCCCGTGCCCGTGGAGCCGGTCGTCCGGCAGGTGCGCGCCGACTCGCAGCCACGCGCGCCGGTCCCTCTGGCGACGACGACGCTCACTCAGCCGGAGGGGACGACCCCCACCCAGCCGCGCCACGCGAGCGGTTGCTTGCGAAAACCCGAGGCGCCGCCACGGCACATGCTGGGCGTCACTCTCGTGCGCGTCCTCGGCACAGGTGCGGCAGCGATGAAGGTCGACCCTCTTTGGGCACCGGCCGCGGGCCGTGGCGGCAACTCGATCGGAGGCTCCCGTGAGCGGAGAGCCATTCCATCTCGCAGCGGCGGCGCGGGAGCTGGAGCGGCTGCTCTCACGCCGCGAGCCGCAATACTCCTGGCGCGTCGAAGTCGGGGAGGGGAATCGCGGCGATGCCGGACGCCTCGCCACCCCGCCGCTCGGGCAGCCTGACCGCATCGGACCCTGCGGCGACAACCCGCACCCGGTCGGCGAGCGGTACGCGGCGTCCACGCCCAGCGGGCGCGACGACGACCGCAGCGAGAAGGGCGCGGAGTAGTTGGTTCCGCTCGCCAACACCGAGGTCCGCGTACGCATCCGCGCCCGTGGCGCTCTTCGGCAGTACTGGGCGCAGCGCGAGTTCGTCGCGCAGTTGCTCCCGCGCCCGCTCAACCGCGTCATGACGCTCGCGCGCACCGTCACCGAACGCCTTCGGTCCTATGTCGGCGGCGCTGACCGCCTTGAGGTACGCGGAGAGTTCGTGCTCGGCAGCGTCGAGCTTCGCCTGCGCTCGGTCCACCCCATGCCCGGCTCGGGCGGACACGTCGAGGCGCTCCAGCTCCGCGAGCGCCAGCGGCTCCACGTACGCGTCGAGCAGCGAGCACGTGATCGCGCCGGGGTGCGGGCAACGCTCGCCGCTGTGGCGCCCTGGGCAGACGTAGCCCCGGAGCTTCGCGTGTCCACCCCGCGTCATCACGTGCCCACAGGACGCGCAGCGCACCAGTCCGGCGAGCAGCGCAGGTCCGTCGTCGCTCCTCGGCGGTCGGGTACGGCGCCCATCGTCGAGGCGGCGCTGCACACGCTCGAACGTCAGGGGGTCGATCAGAGGCTCGTGTGCGGTCGGGTTGACGTGCCGCCCGACACGCAGTTCGCCGAGATAGACGCGGTTCCGGAGCAGTTGCCGCGTCCCGCTGGGCGTCATGCCGAGGCGGTGGGCCAGCTCGCTTACGGTCACTCCGGCGGGGTAATCGTCGAACGCGCGCCGCACCTCGTCCGCCCGGTCGTCGGGTACGAGGTGGCGCGTGGCAGCGTCCCGTCGGTAGCCGGTCGGTGTTTGGCGGCGCTGCCAGATGCCCGCCGCGGTCGCCCACGCGCGGAGGTTCTCGAAACGCTCCGCGTGGCGCTCGCGCTCGGCGGCGTTGATGCTGCTTTTGATCCGCCGCACCATCCGCCCGTCAACGCTTTTGTTGTCGACCGGGTCGAGCGCGAGCAGCACCTCGCCGCCCGCCGCCTCAACCCGACGCCAGACCGCTTCTTCCTCCTCGACGTTGCGGAACAGGCGCGACTGGTAGGCGACCACGATGCCCGCGTAGTCGCCGCGCTCGACTCCCTCCACCGCCTTGAGCAGCGATGGACGCTGCAAGAGCGGGAGGCCACCCGATACGTCCAACTCTGCGGGCAGGAAGTCCAGCCGGGCGTCTGGCGGCTTCGCCGCCTTGATTGCTTCGACCTGGTCGCGGTCGGCGTGGAAGTCGGCGGCTCCAACCTTGCGGTCGCCCATGTGACTGACTCGGACGACGGCGGCGTAGGTGCTCATTTCGTGCCCTTCGCTGTCGCTCTCGTTTATCGGGTTAACTGTACTCCTAATGCCACGGTTCCCATCCGTATCTCTGTAGGAAGCCGAAGCGTCCCGCGTTCGCGGCGAGCCAGGCGTACGCGGACTTCGGGCCGAGGTCGAGCTCGGTGCCGAGCCGGTGCAGTGACGTGCCCGGCCGGGCCACCCAGCGCGGGTCGGGATGCTGGGCGAACAGGACGGCCTGCTCGGCGTCGCTGCGATAGGCGCTTGCGACGATCAGGTGTACGCCGTCCCCCGCTGCCGCGCGCTCCAGCCGGTCGAACGCGCGCGCCACGTCGGGCCTCATCGGCTTGCCTTGCCTGTACAACAGCGGGCCGCTGTAGCCGCCGCCTGACGCAAAGCCCGTCTGGCCGGCGCCGGGCGACAGCTCGGCTGTCGCGTCGGCCTCGACCGGGACGTGGCGGCGCGCGCCAGGGCCGCGGCTCGTGACGCGGACGGAGGCGTCGCCGTGCACCGTCACGCTCACGCGGGTGGGTGCGAACGAGCCCGCGTCGGGGAAGCGCACGTCGTCCGGACGCAGGGAGCCGCCGTTGCGCTGGGCGCCCGTGAGGGCTGCGGCGCGGGCGAGTTCGAGGTAGGCGCCCGTGCTCAGGTGACGCGGGTTCGGGACGCCCGGCTCGAGGAACGCCGGCTCGAACAGCCGCGGGTATGCCTCGAGCATCGCCTGGGCGGCGGCGATCGCCGAGAGATCGGCAACGCGCTGCGATTTCGACCGGGCCCCGTAGGCCTGCCCAAAGGCGGCGAGGATCAGGACGCCGGCAATGAGCGCGGCCACGACCCCGAGCAGGAGGATCGCGGCCTGCCCGTGCTCGCGCGAGCCGCGACGAGCCCGGGCGGCGGGCGGCGCGGTCGGATGCGGTGCTGGGGCGGGTGGCGCGACTGGAGTCGGGGCCCGCGCCGGGGGAAAG
>JADMIO010306772.1_pt1 | contig 12420 bp, 10 predicted proteins | sample 8958161 | NCBI WGS metagenome assembly JADMIO01 (sample SAMN16585339, study PRJNA669376) | soil metagenome | isolation source: Crop rotation soil | place: USA: Cullars Rotation, Alabama | collected 2011 | reverse complement strand
GTGCAGGTCCCGCCTGTGATGCTGCCGCCTACGGTGGACCACGTATTGGTCGCCAAGCAGACCTTCATGAGGCCGCTCGTGGTGTTAACCTCAATGCGACCGACCGCGCACGTGCCCGGATCAGAAGAGTGATTCGGCAACGTGAGATCACCGCCACTCATATCGGTCAGCCCGGTGGTGGTGTTCGTTTGGCCGGTACGCATCATCGAGGTCTGCGCGATAAGAGCGCCCGCGCACACCCCGAGCGCCAACAGTGTTTTGATCATGTGTACTCCTGTGCGTTCTAACGCAAATTGCAAGCGCCGCAAACATTTCCGGCCACTTGCGTGTGTTTCGGTGGTGGTACGCTCTGCCTATGAAAACGCTACTTTGGTTAGTCTTTGCCGCAAATGCGTGGGCAGGAACGGTCGCCCTTGAAGGCTGGATTACGCCGATTTCGGCCTACATTACGAGCACGGACGACAGCACCGTATTCGCGTGGCGCGATCTCACCGGAAGCTATCTCGGCCACATGCCAGACGGCGTTCCTCGCATCGACTCGTACATGGCGTGGGGCGTCCAGGCCTGTGCCCCTCCGGTGGTCTGCCCTTCGATTCAATTCCGCATCGGCAATGTGTTCGGTACCGGTGGAGAACTCACCCTGCTGCCTCAGCCCAATGGCGAATGGCTTGGCACACTGTCGATCCGGACCAGCACCGGGACGATAAGCGAAGATGTGTCCGCAGCGATGATTCTGCCATCTCCTGGCAGCATTATTCATTCTCCAGACGGAACGAGCGGGCCGTGGCAATATGACATCGCGGCCACAGAGGCTGCGACGGCTACTCCCGAGCCGAATGCGGCCATACTCATTGGCGTCGGACTGATCCTCATTGGCTGGATGGCGCGCAAGGCTATCTGACCCCGATAGTGCCCCGCAGTTTGACGCCGCCCTTCACGCTGATCTGCGTCACTGGCGGGATCGGTGCATCCAACCGATTGGCGAGATAAGTCTGGTTTTCCCCAGCCCCATAATACTGCCCGAAGCATTTGGCTAGACCGCAGAACGTATAGCTGAGAGTCGAGCCCATTACCCCGAAAGTGCCGGAGAACCAATTGTCACCGTTGGTCTTGTAGGTGGCGTCTCGCGAGACGCTGTAGTAGTAGCCATAGCCAGCAATCGCGCCTTCAATGTTCAGGCCGGTATCGCCTGCAATTGAGATCCCCGGCACAAAGCCAGAGCCCCCGGCGAATCCGTCGCAAGTCGTGACGTTGGAGGTTCCGCAGTGATCGGTATATGAGGTCCCAATTGTGTATGTGTGATTAGATAGCGTGGCATCGGTCCACGGCGCAGAGAGCGTGGCATGCGTGTCGTCCGCGATGGAATCCACACGGTACAGCCGCCTGTCATTGTAGGGACGGATGTAGATGGTTTGGTCACCGAGCATCTGCGTGGTGAAGTGCGTGCCGACTCCGACGACCGTCGCCGATGAGTTCGGCGGCCCGGTCAACGTGATCGTGCCATCGCCGGAATAATCTTGGATCTTGACGGCTTTGTTGAAGCTCGCTCCCGTGGCCGAGGTCCCTGGACTCGCCAGAGTCATGTGGGTGTTGTCCGTTACCACTGAAACCGGGATTACCTCGTTTGCGCCGCCCACGGCCGCACCGCTAATTCCGATGGCGGTCTTTCCGGGGAGGAAGTTGGTCAGGAACGAAGTCCCCGATCCGGTCACTGCAGTACCGGAGACGTTAACCGTCCCGGCCAGATATCCATGCGCGTCTCCATCGGACGGGCCATACGTGAAATTCACATGAAAGAACGAACCCGAGTTCGTGTCGAGCGCAGAATAGAACGCATCGCTACTTGCCTTGAGCGTGCTCAACGCAGTCGCCGCAACAGCGGCACGGTCTGAGATGCCACTGCAACCCTGCACCATGGAATCGCGCATTTTGTATAGCGCCGCGTTCATGAGTCCGCTGAAAAATACCTGAGATCCAGAGCCCAAGAATGGGAAGGAAAATGGATTTGACGCGAACGGGTTGTATCCCCACCAGCCGGAAGCGAGTTGCGTGGGAGAGAATACGTTATTCACGCATTGCTTTACTCTGGTGCAATACGCTGCGCGGTTAGTAGTGTCTGGGCTTCCGTCTGTTTGCTGTGCGAACAGAGCAATGCCCGCATCGGCACCGGCACTATAGGCTACGTCGCGCCATTCAAGAGTCGTGCCTTGCGCGAGCGGAGAACTCGTGGTGCAGGCATCGCCCCTATCTTGGTTGGCCATAATCCCGGGCCACCAGCCGGGGTTACCATCGATGGCCCGGATCATGGCCGAATCCACGGAATCGCAGCGAGATTCACTGGAGCACAGAGTAGAGGTGTAGTATCCGCCGCCGGAGGCTTTCAGCCAGTGCTCATCCTCGATGTGCCGGTAGAGCGTCACGAAGTCATCGATGCCGGTGACGAGCGCGAGACGGAACACGCCCTTGGCCGCGTTGTAATAGTTCCAAGCAGCACTCGATCCATTCCATTCGCCCCATAGTTGCTTATCAGGTTTGCCCCACGTGTAACAGGGTCGGTGCGCGTCGTCGCAACTCAGCGTGGCCGGATTCGCTCCGAGATCCGTGGTTACTGTAGTTGCGGTGGATGCCGTAACGTTGAAGCCAAAACGTGCCGATGGGCTGGAGTCGTTCGGGAGACTGTACTTCAGCCAGATCATATCGCCGTTGCTCACGGTACTCGAAAAGTTGCAGGTCGATCCGGTGTCGCACGTGATCACGCCCGTGCTGCTGAAGTGCGCCGTGCCGCCGCCCGCCGTCTCCGTAATTGTCGGCCATGCCGTATGTGTAGCCCAAGCGCCTGCGGAGGTATTCGTTGCCGCCGCCAACCATGCCGCTTCGTACTTGTCCGCGCCAGTCAGAGTGGCTGTGCCGTAGCGCATCAGTTTGGGGCCTGCTAAGAACTGGATCGCGTCATCGTGCAATCCCGTGGTGGGATTCACGTAGTATTTGAGCGTGTGGTCCGTGTTTTCTGGGACCGCTCCGATCTTAACGGTGTTGGAATTAGAGCCGCCGGAATCCGTAACGGCCAACTGCACAGCATACGTGCCCCAGACATCATTGAGGGCGATGGTCGTGGTGGCGCTCGATGCAGAGCCAAGCGTCCCGTCTCCAGTCGAAGGCTTGGAGGTGACAGTCCATGCGAATGAGGTCGGCGCTCCGTTGAGGTTCACCGACGAAAAGGAATTCACGCTATCGAGCGTTGGCGATGCATTGGCGGCCGTCGTGTAGCCGACCGTAGTTGAATCGGAACGCCACAAACGCTGCAAGCCAGTGCCGCTGAAAAATGACAACGGCGCATACGTCAGAGAATCGACGTAGGAACAGGAGCCAGTACAGGTCCCGCCGCCCACGGTCATGTTCAGAGAATGGGCGCTTGAGTCTGTCAGCGCGTTCTGGAAGTCGTAGCCAGCGTAGAAGGGCGCGGAGGAAGGCACTTCCACCGGAGGCTTGGAGCCGACAGGCACGAGCGTGTTGTCCCATCTGGCGAACGCGATGTCGAACGTATTGCCCTGCGCTGCCCCGGCAGTGAGGCTATTGTTCCACATGTAGGAGTTCTGCGCCACGCTGCAGGCCGGGGCCATTGTGCCGATCTGCGTGTAGGTGCCGTTAGCGGGGCAGATTAAATAGGAAGTCAGCGGCGTCCCTCTGCCGTCCCAACCTTCCATGCTCCACATGTTTGCGCCGATGATGCCGTTGATTGATCGCTGAAAGCGAATGCGTGCGTCCGAGAGGCCGGTGATGTCGATGAATCCCCGCGATCCGGAACCGTCGTTTTCCTGACAATATGCGAGCACGCCCGTCCCGAACGTGATCGTCTTGCACCACCAGTGCGAAGCGCCGAGGTCCGTATCGAGAAAGATATCCTTCCCCGCGTCCGTAATGTCAAACGTCCCGCTGCGCTTCGTGACCCGGAACTCGACACGGTAGTTAGTGACCGATAGCGGGGTCGCCTGATTGGAGGACACGGCTACCTGCGTCGATCCAAGCCGGATCGAGCGCGGCTGCGCATTCGCAGCTAGAACAGCAGTCAGGATGAGAAAGATGGTCTTCATGCTAATAGAGCTTTGTGAATTGAGCCCAAGTTACATAGCCGACCGTAAGGTCGCCAGTGGCCGGGGCAGCGTCCGCTCCAGGCAACGTCATGCATTCGAGGTAATCACCGTTTGATAAAACTAAATTTATGTCCACATAGGACATGCCTGTGGGCACGGGTGAGCCAAGACCAGCTTGAGACATCATCGTAGTGCCGTTCTTTTTTACTCCGATATAAGAGCCCTGCGACCCGTAAAACACCTGACATTTGAAATTCCAGGTTCCTGTTGCGTTGGCTACGAATCGGGAGGTATTGCTGGAAGTGCTGTGTAAAGCGCCTGTCCCCTCCTGGTTAGTGTCAAACGTTATTGGGCTATAGGCGCTGCTAGAGAACGTGCCATACGCTGCCGTCTCAACTGCCCATACTCCAGGTCCTGCGCCGCTTCCAGAACCAGCGCCCACCGTTGCGCCGTATGTCGCAGAAGACAAATCGACCGTCCCGCCCGACAGGTTGCACAATCGGACTTGCACCGTGTCCGCCGCACTTACCGCCATGATGCCCGTGAAGCCCGCTTGTGCGGTGACGACCGTCGGCCACGCCGGGGCAACCTGCATGCCGGTGGTCGCCCCGGTAACGCTGAAAGTCCCATTCGCGCATGCGCCGTCCACCATGGAGCCGAAATCTATCGTGCCTGAGCCGCTGACGCCAGTCGTGCCGCTGGACGCACAAGCGCTTCCGCTCGCCAAACAGACCGCGCCCGTTCCGCTCACCGCCGTGATTGCGGTGCCGTTGATCAGGAGATTGTTGCCCGTGCTGGCCGTGTTGAAGGTCTTGTTCGTGAAGGTGTCGGTCGTGGCCTTGCCCATGAGCGTATCCGTCGCGGCGGGAAGAGTGAGCGTGCCGGATGCTGCAGCTGATGGCTGCACCGTGGTCGAGCCACTGGAACTACCAGACAGCGTGATCGCGCTACCTGCTGGCCCGGTGACGACCAACACACCGAGGGCCTGAAAGTTGGTCCCATCCCACACGAATGTCTGCGTACTCGCGGCGCTGGCTGTTCCGTCTACCGTGCCCGCGTTCTGAACGTTTGTCGGCCACACGAAGGTACGGCTACCGGTCGCATCCTGCACGATGCGGAACGTGACAATGGGCCGCCCGCTGCCGGTGATGCCAGAGGTGTCCATCGTGGATGAGGTCACGTTTCCGGTGAGCGTGATCAGGAATGTCTGGCCGGTGTTCTTCGTGACGCTAAATGTCGGAGTGGCCGAGAAAGAAACGGTGGTGTATCCCGCCGCATCGCCCGTGCCGCTGCCGCCCGATCCGCAGGCTGCGCCCGCCGTGGTCAGGTTGCCGCTCGCGTCAAACTTCGCGCAGTCGTTGGTAGCCGGAGCGCTGCCAGCGTAAGAGACGAACTTGGTGGTGTTGCCCTGCACCGTGCCTACGGCAGCAGCCTGCGAGCCCGCGCCGATCATGGGCAGGTTCGCGGTAAGGGCGCTCGCGTTCGTGGTGCACGTCGGGCAGGAGATTGTCCCGGTGGTTGTGATAGTGCCACCGGATATTGGACCCGTGGTGGCAATGCTCGTGACTGTCCCGCTCCCTCCGGCGCTGATCGCCTGACAGCTAAAGGCATGCGTTGTAGTGCTGTAGGCCAAGGCATGCGTGGCGTCTCCGCAGTTCGTGACCGAGACGAATGACGGATCGGCGGCGCTGGTGCCCATCAAGACGGTATCCGTCCCTCCGACAGCAAGGCCCGTGATTGCCGAAGCGCCGGTAAATACGGAGAGTTGGTGTACAGCGGGTGATCCAGAGGTGGTTACGGTGCCGCTCGCGGAACCGCAAGCCGCTCCTGTCGAGATGAAGGTCCCTGTCGAGGCCTGATACTTCGGACAGTCGTTATCCGAGAACGACCCCGTGAGCATGGCGAATGGCTTTGCCGTCGCGCCAATGTAGCCGTAATAGCGGCTATCTGTGGAGTTGAAGCCAACGTCTCCGTTGACCGAAGCAAAGGCGGTTCCGGCCGCCGTAGGCAGGCGAAGGGTTACCGATGCAAAGTTTTGCAGCCCGGAAGAATACGTGTTGGCCTGATCGTTGTAGACGGTATTCGCATGCTGCCTTCCCTTGGCGAGGGCACCGCTCCAACCGATGGTCAAGGTCTGTGCGGAAATGGACCCCGTCACATTGGTATCATTGGTGACGGCCTGGACGACATTGCTGTTCAATCTGCCGGCGGCTAGAGTTCCTGTCCAGCCAAGAGTCAGCGTGCCTGTGGCGATTGATCCGGTGACGTTTGTATCGTTGGCGACCGTCCCAGCCTTGTTGTTGAACGTCGTCCAATTCGCGCTGCTCAGCTTTCCGGTGTTGGTAGCCGATGCCGTCGGCAGATTGAAGACATGCGACCCACCGCCTGGATCAGTGATGGCAAAGTCCGTTCCAGAGGTGCCCGTCGTCAGCGTGTGCGTTGACGTAGAGTCCGCATTCATCGACGTGATGCCTGTGCCCGGACTCTGCGAGACGATGGTCCACGTGTTTGTCGAGGAGCAGAAGTAGATGCCGATGGTTGTGGTCGTCTTGAAGAACTGCTGCCCGACCGAGCACGTCGTCGGCAGCGTCGTGCCGAACTTGGAGCCCACATAGTCCATGCGCCCGGAGAAGGAATTGTATACCGTATCGGCGGTTTGCGCCGCAAGCAACGCAGGCCAGAGCAATGCCAATGCAAATGGACGCATGTTGGTTGGTTCTCCTCGTTTACTGATAGGACAGAATTGCGCGGTTATCCCAGATTTGGTTCTCTGTCGGTGAGCCCACCGCCCATGCAACACGTACGGTCGAATTGGAACTGTAGTAGATCTTATTAATCGACCAGATCGGCGCACTGGTCTGTGGCGCGTTGGTCTTGACTACGCCGTCGAAAGTGCCGGAAAAGCCAGAGGAATTGATCGCGATGCTGAATGTATTGGCGTCAATTTTGGTGATGATAAACGAAGCATTGATCGTCACCCATCCTGACGTGGCTCCGCTAATCACGACCAAGTTGTCTGTATCCAGCCCATGGTTCGTAAACGTCACCACGGCAGGATTCGCCTTGCTGATAGTGGCTCCGGTCAGCGTGGCATAGTCATTACGGACGCTACGGGCGCGTCCTTGATAGACTACTGCAGACCCGCCGGCATTATCGGAGAGAGCGGTATAGCCCTCACGCGGCGGTGCAGACACATCTGGCGTTACAATATTCGGCCCGGAAGGCATGCTTGTTCTCCTATTTCGGAATTCTGCGAAGGGACTGCGTTATTCGATTTGAGGCTTGGATTGCGGTCTGAAGCTGCGCGTATTCGGTGTCTGTGAGGTAGGCTTCCTTGAGCAGATCGAGCGTGCTAAAGACTATCGTGAGATCATCGTCCACTGAACGCCAGAGCCTCGTTGCATCGCACTGTGGCTCTGGAGCCATGAGGCATACTTCAGAAAGCTCGCCCGAAACCTGCGAAAATCAGCGTCTGGCTACCGACACCGCCAGCGACCTTGAGCATCTGCCCACCGATTGCCAAGGTCCAATGCGTCTTGCCGAATTTGAGTATGCCCACCCCACCGCCCGAGAACGCACCAGCCAAACTCGTGCCGCCCGCTGCCATGCCTGCCTCGCCCAGACCGAGAGCCATCAGACAAGTGCCCGTGCAATTTCCGATAGTCCGCAGGGGCGTGGCCAGTCCGCTACGGATGCTGGACATTATCGTGTATGGCTTCGTCGGCGATAGAAACACATCGTGTGCGGAATATGAATACAACTGCGCGCTCTCGCTGATGAGATGGGCATAGGCGAACCAGCCAGCAAGCGGAGGCTTGGAGACTGAGTTGTACGATGCGCCCATGGCCGCCCAGTTCGCAGGAAGATTGGATTGCGCGGAGCACGCTGCGGCGAGCGCGAGCGCGAGCAGGAGGCGCATTACACTCCGAGTTTCGCCTTGATCACTTCCAAGTCTTGCTTCAAGATCATGATCATCGCGATCAGTTGATCCGTCCGGTCCACGGCTGCGGCGGCTGCTTTCGGAAATGCGCCAGCAGCAACGCCGGAGGCTGCGGCGACCGGAGGAATCACGCTCAGTGGCGGTGTGACGTATTCGCTGCTCGTGAACTGATTGCCTTGGGCGTCGAGCACAATCTTGAACGGAGGTGGGTCGAGATGCAGCAGGGGCTGGCCGGATGCCTGCAGGGAGATATTCTGCTGCAGGTAATCGTGCGCCTTCTGCAGATAGTTCGCCTTCGCATCGGCGTTCAGCTTGTCGATCATCGGCTGCTCGCTCTGCGAAAGCGTCAGCTTCTTAACGTAATCTGGATCGAACGGATTAATGCTTTGTCCCAAGCCGGGGCCGAGGCCCCCAATGACTGTCGCTCCCATAATTTGCTCCTTTATGCTTTGGCTGCGACCGCCTTCACCCCATCGCAATGCGCTTCGCAGCCCAGATGGCGCATTAGGGTAGATAGCATGACTTCCGAGCGGTAGCATTCCCCGCATATGCAGCGCACGAAGAATTTGCGCTCACTGCCGTCAGGTTGCAGCGTGTAGTTCTGCTTGATCACGTCCGGAGTGTCGTCGCTCCAGATTGGAGTCACCCGTCGCTCTTTTCCACCTTTTGCTCCACCGTCTTCACTACAGATGGAGGATGCACTTCCACTGTGGTAGTCGTGGTGGTCGTCTTGATCGCAGGGAGAGGCGAAGTGCGAAGGAACCCCATGCCTGAGATGAAGCCGGAGATAACGAACGTCGTAGCCATGACCGCCAGCATCTTGCCGGGATGGCTCAGGTTGAATTGCTCTGGTGCGACAAGCGCAGTGGAGAACGCCGCGCTAACGGCGCTGGCACCGCCGCCGATCATGGCGTAGAACAGGCCGTAGAGCCAGTTCTCCCATTCGAGTGTGCCGAATCCGTTCATGCGCTTTTCCCCTCACTAAGACGGATGGTGATCGTTGCGCCATCTAAACGCTCGAATAACCGTTCCAGCCTATCCATCGCAGCATTGAATGCAGCAATCACTTCCGGCAGAGCCTTCGCCTCGATTTCTTTTACGGCTCCCTCAACGCCCAATAGGTCAGCCATCTACGTTTCCCTTCCTAAGATCCAGATAATTACAAGCAACGCTAGCAGCAGCAACGCTTCATAGCTGTGGGACCACATAAATCCCCGGCTTCAGCGCACTTTCATTGCGCATGTCTGCGGTGGTGAGCTTCCACTTGCCGCCAGCACTCCTGCGGAGATATCGCACTTCGCTCGGCTCCCCCGCAGTCGCCATATGCAAGCCGTCGATCGCAAGATCGCGCGGGAATCCCTTCCGCGCCCATGCCTCAATCAGCCGTGCCCCATGACTTGGAACGACCGCCACTGTCCGGTCCTGCGGATTCTGCTCGTGGTGAGACATCAACTTGGAAACGTCAGACGTGAAACGCCGCTTGAACTGCACAAAACTCTCGCCTGCACTCGACCGCTGATTCGGGCGCTTTAGCACGAGATCTCGGATGCGGTCATGCTCTGATATCTGCCAGGGCCGCAGGCCATCCGTACGCTCCTGTGGCGCTCCAGTCTCGCGAGCGATAGTGTCCGCAAGAGTGCTGCCTTCGGTAGCTACAATGCGATCCATTAACTGCGCCCGAATCCCTTGCGCTTCAATCTGGTCGCCAGATCCTGCGCATCCGGGCCTTTCGTGATGGGGCTGATGCGCTCCGGTCCGTTCTCGGCCATAAGGCCATCCACCTTGCCCGTCTTCGCGTCCATCAGCAGATGCGGCTTCTTTATTACGCCGCCTTTGGCGAATTTGGTGATATCCGGAATCTCTTCTGCTGGCTTCTCCGTACTCTTCGCCCGATTCTTTGAATGCTCCAGTGAACGCCGCAGCTGCTCCTCCAGCGTCATCTCAGAGGGCTTGCCCGTGGACTTGAGTGGCAGCGGCTCCCCAGCAGCAGGCACGCCGCCCTTTAGCAAAGTCGCGTAGAGATCCACCATCTGCTCGTGCGACATATCCATCATCGAGCGAACACCGTACCGCTTGGCGGCAATTGCACTCATCATGTCGTGGTCAATGCCAAGGCGTGCTCCGAGGCCATGGACGAGGTTATTCATGCCCGCGCGATCAACGGGTAGAGCGGTGGAAGCGGTCTCTGGAGACGTGACCGTATTCGCTGCTTCCGGCTCTGGAGCGGAACGCATTCTGCCAACAGGTGGCGCGGATACGGGCTTCGGCGCTGGTGCTGTTGGCTCTGGCCTGAAGCGGACTGGCGGTGCTTCTACCGGACCCGGCGCAGCAATCTCAGGCCGAAACGTTACCGGAGGTGGGGCGACGGGAGAAGGTGCCGCTGCCTGCGATGGCATGTTGACTGGAGGCGGCGCTACTGGCTTTGGCTGCGGCCGAAACTGCACCCCAGGCGGCGTCGGTCCAGGTTTCGGCGGTGGCCCTTGCAGGCTCCCACGTGCAGCGCCAATGAATGCCTTGCCGATAGGCCCCACGATGGGCACCTTTTCTGCGGCTGCAACTGTACCTGCACCAATTGCCCTAGCGATTGGTTTGGCCTTCTGAACGGCTGAAATCCCCTTGTCAATCAGCAGATCTCCGACGCCTTCTCCCATCGCGCCACCGCTTAAAGGAGTAGCCAATGCGGCTTGTGCCCCCAGCGCAGCCATATCTTTCAGGTGTTCCTCTGGCGTAGTCTTGTAGGGCCAGCCAGCAGCCTTGAGGTTCGACGCATCTAGAGGTGGCGGCTTAGGCGTGAAGCCCGGAGCTTTTCCTCCACCCTGAAGCGTGGAACCAGCAGGAGGCATGGCTGGAGACGATGACAGATGCGCGATGATCTCCGGCTTTGAATAGCCGGATTTAAGTGCCCCGGCCACATCGAAGCCGCGAGACTGCGTTAGATGAGCAAGAATCTCATCATCGCTGTAGCCAGCTTTGCGGGCGGCGTCTATATCAAATCCCGGCATCTTTAATGTTCAAATGCGCTAAGCGGAGGCCGCCCTGCAGGTGTCCCCGGTGCGCCCAACGTCGGTGGCGGCGCACCATAAGTTGCACCCGGAACGAGGTCCTCTGCCTCCACACCATGCTTCTGAAAACGCTTCAACGTTTCCGGTTGCAGCATATGGAAGTCTGCCGGTCGTCCCATGCCTGTTTCGTATTGGCTCTTAAGCGCAATGAGTTTTCCTTTGATCAATTCCATGATTTCCTGGATCGCACCGCGCTGTGCCTCCGGCGACAAATTGGGAGATAGCTTTGCTGCCCATGATTTGATTTCAGATTCACTGGCACCAACCTGCCTCCATACGCGCATTAGCTCATTGGCGACGGCTTCCTGATCCAGTTGATAGCGATTAAGCCTGTTCTGGAGGTCGCCGCTGAGATGACCGCCCGCCCAATTGAGAGGCGCATTTAAAGCAGTTCCCATGCCGCCGATATTGTTCAGCTTTGCCCAATTTTTCTCAAGTTGATCAACGTGCTGCGTGACGGTATTCAACGAATTGATCGCCGCCGCCGTCTTGCCAGACGTAAAATCAGCGCGCATTTTTTGTCGTACCTGATACTGACTGGCGTCGAACGACGGATCGTACTGTGCTGCCAACTGGAGCATATTGGTCCAATAGGGCTTACTCAATGCGATGCCTGTTGGGAGTTGGTATTTGTAGTCAACCAATTGTCTGATGACCGCTTGCGTACCAGCGTCCTGACTTGCCAACAGGCCCTCATCGCGCTGGTTCGGCGCAAGGGCGGGATTGCGTGGAGGCGGCGGGTTTACCGCTCCAGCATCGTTTGGATTGCGATGCTCCTGGGCGAATAGTCTCTTGGCTGTCTCAACTTGCGCAGGTGTGTAATTGCCGGGATTCAGCAGCACCTGCGACGGATTGGCTACTTCCTTGTCAGGCTTGGCCCCCTGAACGTTACGCTTCTCAAGTTCGGAGCGGTATGTCTTGCTTGCATCGTTCAGCAGATTCCGGTCAACCATTTCTCCCTGTTTGTGGCCAGGAAGATATGGGACCAACTCCGCTGGGACTGGAGCGATTGGCGGCGGCGCATAAGCCACCATGCCCACCATGTCAGGATGTGAGAGAGGAATCTGTTGCCATCCTTCTGGCGGTGGCTCCCCTTCGCGACGGTACACAACAGGCAGGCCTTTTGTTAGCTCACCAAAGGCACGGGTCTGCCGTGCTTTGTCCTGCTCTGCGATGCGGTCTTTATTCGCTTGCTCGCCAGCCGCTATACGCCCTTCGTAGTAGGAGCCTTGTTTCTTTGCTCGTTCCGTTTCAGCCTTTTTGTAGTCCTCTTCAGATGCCGCCTTCCGCGCTCCCTCGATCGTCTTAAGGTTCGCATCTTCCAGCG
>JADMIO011101971.1_pt1 | contig 12421 bp, 11 predicted proteins | sample 8958161 | NCBI WGS metagenome assembly JADMIO01 (sample SAMN16585339, study PRJNA669376) | soil metagenome | isolation source: Crop rotation soil | place: USA: Cullars Rotation, Alabama | collected 2011 | reverse complement strand
GGTGTCGCCAACTTGGCTCTGTCTGTTGGTGTCACCCCCGCGATGTCTGGCGTGGTGCTGCCACGAGAAACTGGCGTTGGAACCAAAGGTGAAGGTGCTAAGACCACCTTGGCCTCCCAGCTGCCAAAGAATTGTGCCATCCGCCTTGTTTACGTTGTAAATCGCCCACATGCTGCGCATGCTGATCAACAGGGTGTTGTCAGAGGTGTGTTCTTCGACGTAGTTTACGTGGAAGCAATCCGCTTTTCGAGATACAGAAAAAACTGTAAATCTAAGCGTAAAAATGATTTGACACGCAAGGCGTGATCAATCATTTGCTAGCGTTAATGCCGCTAGCATTATGCATTTCGCGCCATTCAAGTCGCGATCTACTCTGAGGCCACATTTTACGCACTGGTAGGTCTCGCTTCCACTCAGATTATGCTTGATGTTACCGCATTTACTGCAAGTCTTAGACGTATAAGCCTCATTCACCAGCACCATTTCACCTCCACACAAAGATAATTTCCAAGATAACCTATCTTTGAACTGGTGGAAGGAGTATTGGCAAAGCACGCGTTTCGTCATCCGATTTAGTCGCTTGCTACTCAAAATACTCTGCGTATGTATATCTCCGACTATAACGAGTTGATAATTATCAGTCAAATGCTTGACTGTTTTCCAGTGAAGATCCGCGACCAAATCCTTCACTCGTCTCCACAAACGCTGACGAGCTAAAACGTCCATAACTTTATCAATCCGTCGCAAATAGCGCATCAAGCGGTGGTTCGCACCATCGCCAACCAATAACGTCGAGCCACTCGAAGAGTAGCCGGTCAAGAATTTCCGAACTCCAGGATCCACTGCTATTGTCTCCGTCGGTCTAGCTACATGGGCTTGGTTCTCGCCAACATGAGCCTGATCCTTTTTTCGGTGATCATCTGACGGATAATAGTCTACGGACACCGGATACAGTAAAAAATAGCGGTCAGTGCAAGCTTCGTACATAAAACTACAGGCATGGGTCCCGATCTCCTTTCGGACTTCTTGAGGCGAAACGGAAACTCGCCGACCGCTACCGGTGCGATAACCAAAGCGACCTTTGATTTTATTGAGTTCGGCTGGATAATTTTGATCCTCGAAAGTTACGACATATCCTCGACTTTTCTCACGTTTCTGACTTTTTAAATGCATCTGAAAGCCATGGCTGTGGCCATTGCGAAAATTGCTGATGGCACTTTTGACGTTTGCCGTAAATGAGTGGATGGCGCCTCGGATAACCCGAGTATGAACCTTATCCCAAAAACGGGGAATGTAATAGCTTTTGGAGTTTTCGATGGCTTGATCGACTGTCTCGTCAAGATCGGGAAGCACGTAGTTTTGCATTGCTTGTCTCATGCCGTAAGGATTATCACGTTCAAAACGGTTGAAGGTTTCGACTGTGAAATTATAGTACCATCGATATTGATCGTTAATCAACTTTAAGAGCTCTTTTTGTGCTTGTGTTGGAAATAACCGGAAACGCATGGTCTTATATTTTGCCCGATCTTGATCGTTGGTGACAATTTTGATATCTGCTGAGTTTTTGTTTCTGAGCGGATCAATCAGAGCCGACTGAAATGAGATCTTGGATTGATCGGTCGCAACGGTAGTGCTAACATCGAACCATGAGTCGGATTTTTGCTTGGTCCAGAAGTTATCAATTTGTGGTAGCTGTGCTTCGAGGGCAGAAGTACATTCTTTCCAAAATGGGACAGGTTTTCTGGTATTGTCCAATATGGACTGGACTTTGTTAGCAATTTGTTCTGCTTCCGCTTGTTGTGGATTGTTAGTTGCATTTTCGATTTGGTTGATGACGTCGTCAACCATTGGCGCTTTGAATTTGAGCTTAATCCTAGGTTTCATCTTATCCTTGTTATATACACATGTATATCTTTTTGATGTCAACTATTGTAAATAAAAAAAAGATGACCTTAATTTTATCAAATAGCGGTATGCATATGGCACAGGTAGATGATCACTGTGGTATTTGATGAAATTTTAGGTCCCAGATGTTGTTGGTGGTCGAACTCGCCGGTATGTACGAATGCGCAGGATTGACGTGTTCGAGCGCGTCCCAGAAAAAGACAAGCTGACCGGTTTCGAGATCGACTTCTTGAACGGAGTAATCGTCGAAATAGCCATCCGCTGGGCCTCCGTACGGGGTCAAATCTGCGGCAACCTGTTTGACTGCCGTGAACAAACCCGTGTCGCGTTCAGTGATGCTGAACTCATGGAGATCGGACGTAAATCCGTTCAATGCCGAGACCCTCTTGATGGCTCTGTAACTTTGGTCAATAACAAGATAAAATGCTCCTGGCTCGGGATCACCTGCCGGAAGGTCGAGGTCCGCCGATTGGGTCCCAGAAATGGTACCTTGCCACATCGTTAAGACCGGCTTTCCGTGAAATTTCTGCACACGCAAATCCGTGTTTTGCACGTATGCGCTCGCCAATGGAAGAAACCAGACCGGATCGCCGGATGATCGCATCATCAAAGCACCAGTTTGCCCGATCATAGTTTCACCAAAGAAAGTGTATGGCGTGATTAAAATCTTACCGCGGGCCGTCCCCGACCGATGGACGTTGACCGTGACCTTCATGGGATGCAGATCTGGCGCCGAAACGAAATTCCACTGTTGATCGCCTGACATCGGTGCTGCGCTCGTTCCGGTGTCTATATCTCTTAATCTCAAACGCCAGTCCGAAATTTTTAAAAAAAGAAACCTATGGCGCCATTCGCCTTGTTGCCCGGCGCCTCGACTGTCGACGGAAGCTAAGGCAAACTTCCCCAATGGCGGTTGCAGCATCCGCGTAGCCCCCGGTGCTCGCGGTAAAAATGCAAAACAACCATTGGTAAAGATATCTAAAATTGGGTTGGCGTTGGCATCTGGATCCAGTGCAAAGGCGGTCGAGGCTGGACTGCTGGAAGTAAAGGTCAGGCCGCAGTCGGCGGCCTCCCCGTTGGCGCACGCTTCCGTGCCAGTTTTTGCAGTTTGGCCTTGGAGACACGCGTCGTCTGGCAATTCGGCACCGGAATCAATGGTAATACATTTTTTGATATAGCGGATCAACTAAGAAAACACGAAAAATTAAACAAGTAATCATCACTTTCAGCTTTTTTGAAAAATACAAACTGGCTTTTCATCAAACTATTTTTGCAGTTAAATAATACAGCCTCAGTTTTTGATAAAAATAATGAATGTATTGTTGTTTCCTTGCTTGAACGACCTTGCTTTGTCAAAATGTCACAAGTTTTTTCAAAAACTATTTTAGGAATAAGGATTTCGAAATCCACACAATTGGCATCTTGATGCTTCCGTTCCCGAAATAGTTTTTCAAAAAAATTAGTGACGTGTTCGTTAATCGGCACTCTACAAGAAATTAAATTATCAATTCAAACAGCATAAAGTAGTTGCGTCTTCTTTCGATTAAGCGTTAATTGACGGTAAGCCTTGCCGCCCGATCCCCTCAAAAATAAACGTAAAAATTGTTCGGGCCAGTAAGAGGGGTTTCTGGCTCAATCCCCAGGATCGGTTTTCCAAAATCAAACAGCGGAATGATATTCCACGCCAAAAATCCGTGCTCGACCTTTGGAAACAAGTGCCGAATGTATTGCCTCCTTAAGTCATCCGTGATTTCGCTGAAACTGTAGTTCGACACCAAAAAGGCGGAAGTGCGATCAAAATCTTGGCCAAAATGTTTAGCGTCGAGGAAAGCGACGGATCCCAGCGTGTCGGCAAAGTCTTTCGATGCGAGGTATCTTTGCTGAAGTTTAGAAGCTTCGGTCAGATCGATCATCGTGTAACTATTTATGGTCACTCCTTGTTTGCATGCAAAATGGTACAGCGCCAAACATAAGCCTCCGTAACCGGCCCCGATTTCGACCAAATCGATGGGCGAAGGCAGGCCTTTGAGGCGTTTAAGAATTAGGTGCGCGTGGTAGATGTAACGGAGCGACGTCGGAGAACACCTCTGCTGTAATTCCGCGAAGAAAAAGGTCTTTGGACAACCAATCCGGTCGTTAAGTCGGACAAAAGCCTGAATTTCTTCAACAGCGATTCCGAGCTCGTCGGTCAGGCATTTTAAGTATTGTTGACCAAATTCAAAGGACACGTGTTCCAAAATGCCTTGATATCTTTGATCGCCCTTGAACGTTAAATGCGCTTGTGCCAATTGCTCTCGGATGCAGTCAAGATAGTCTCGGTAGCAAATGTACACGCCCATGGCCAAGACTTTCGACGATTATACCAAACGAAACCAAAGTGGCACCGCGGTCGCAAACGCGCACGCACCAGTCCACGGACGCGAAACTTCGGGAATTGTTGTGGCCCTTAAGGAAGACCCGCAACTCTGTGGCTGGGGCCAGGCCCCGTTGGTTTGTCGACCTAACGGTTTCTTGCCACAAGACGGATCACGGGGTCCACGCTTTTCTGGGGCACCCAAATCCGTGGCCTCCGGAAACCGGAATAACCTAAAAAAATTGAATTAAATTTAATTAAAATATTCATCATGAACAAGCGCGCATTGCTTAAAACTGGAGAGGTCAGCCAGCTCTACGGAGTTCACCCGGACACGGTCAGGTCGTGGGAACGTTCCGGTTTAATCAAAGCGATCAGGACCCCGAACGGACACAGACTTTTTGATCCGTCCAGCTTACACAGCGACGTAGTCAAAAAATATGACAAGACGACGGACACCAAGGCCGGCGAGGTAAATACCGACAACGCCGATGACATCCCGATCACCATCGACGACGACGGCGGGGAAAACAACACTTCTCCGCTGGATTTGGTCTGCGACAAGCTGTTGGCAAAACTGGTGGAGAATTGGAAGACCACGGTCAGTGAAGCGGATAACCCCCACTTGCCTAACATCGGCAAGGAGAGCTTGCGCGTGTTCGTGAGATCTATTGTTAACAATGAAAAGTATCACGAGTTGCATTTATGCTCCCAGTCTGGGTCTGGGTCTGACGTTAAGCTTGATGTTGAAAGGACCGTGGATCGCTATTATGATGCAGTTTGCGCATTTAACAATTCTTTTGAACACGTTCCAGCGGAAAGTGATGTCTTTACGCAACAAGCCCGCCCTCCGGTCAGGACAAAGAGGCACCAGAAGGCTGGTTCAAAGCGATTCTGGTTGGCCATGCTGTCCAAACCACTCGGGGACGTTTTTGATTCTTGGTTTGCGCGGAAAAAGACAGAGGCGGCAACCGCTTAGCTGTAAGCTGGCATTCGGTTTTTACACTTTTGTTTTTTAGCATTAACCGGCAACAATGAACGCTGACCTCCGCCAACTGGAAGAGCAATTCGACAATTATCTCCAACTAATTGTAAAAGCAAATTGTTGGATGACTGTGTTCAAGCACTGAGAGATCGTTGATTAAATGTTTCATGCTATCCAATTGGACGGAGTGGAAGAATTTTGCACTGTGATGATAGTTGGCTTGAAACCAATTTTGACTCTATTACAAAAGCCTCATCTAACGCACCATTCAATTCAGAATTGAGTCCCAGATCACAATCGCAGTTCTTTGAACCCCTGGCTTTCATCTAAAAAATATGTGAGCGTAATTCATGTGTTTCGCAGTCTTCAAGCGGTCAGTATTATGACGCCAGATATGGCATTGGGTAATAATGTGAGCCGATCCAAAGAGACTACAGTCGTTGTTTGCGGGTGTTAGATGAAACTGGTTCGAGAATGTCAAGAGACTTGTGTTTCCGATGCGATCAGGAGACGCAGATGTCGTTTTTCGACTTCCGTGAGTCTCGCCATGATGTCCGGAGACGACAATAAATTTTCATAAACCGCACGATTGCGACCGACCGCATAAGCAACTTTGTCCCGAAATTTGGCTACGACTTCACGCTCATCCGGACGGTAAATGATAAATTCATGAAAATCGGGTGTGTCCGGCTTCAGGATCGAAAGGCCGACGCCGATGACTAGATTGACCGTGACTAGATGCCGGAGCGTGGTTTCGTCCAAGTGCGCGAGCTTGCTCTCTTCCGTCATGATCAGCGACCTGAGAGCGACCAAGATCGATGCAATGTTGAGGGCCGGAGAGTATTGTTCTTTGCTTTTATCGTAAACCTCGTGCATTTCCCCATAAGCATTGGTGACGACCTTCGAGTGGGGAACGTTGAGACTTGTTGTACACACAAGTCCATAATAATCTTGATATTTGCCATCCGGTCCCATCAGTTGCTGTTTCTGATCGGCACTCCAGCAATTTTCACTCATTTTGCTCATGATTCTGCACATGTTTTCTATGACCGGAGGGTTCATTGGGTAATTCTTGGGAAAGGTGATTCTCAGCACCAAAAAACCTCCACTGTGGGTCGACTGGTCTGGTCCGACCAGAAGGGCATACCACGTGTCCTGCTTGTCCGGATGCGGGACGACGTAGTACCCGTAGACTTTGATCCACTCGTCTGCGCTGACTTCTTGTTGATTCTTGGTGATCGTCCTTAACTGATTGCTAAGGACGCGCTCAGTGAATGCTGACGATGCCATAGAGATATTTCAGATATTTCAGATATTATTATTTTTTTTCAATTTTTTCGACACCCCGTGGCAACAACGGAGGCGTAAACATTGGAATCGCAATCGGCCAAAGGGCACGTTTTCCCGCTTCGTCGCAAGAGCCTGAACTTTGGGACCGGCATCCGAACGAGCATGGTGACGGCAAACCGGCGGAAAAGCCTGACGACCGCTTCGCGCCGACCGTCTTACCACTTCGCGCCGACCGTCTTACCACTTCGCGCCGACCGTCTACTGCCAAAAATATTCTGATTATTTTTTTGAAAATTAATCAGAATATTATTCTGGATCAATCGAACAATGTCTATTTTTGCCTACGAAATTCATCAACGCGGTGTGCAGCGCGCGATCGTTAATCGGTCATTACACTGGTGTAATGACCTTCGGGACCTGATCAGGGAGGGCATCTCGATCGCGAGTCCGCGGAGTTGGGATCGTCTCAGCGGCATCGGCAGCTTGATCGAGAAGGAAGCCAAAAACCTCAGCCACGGTGGGCTCATCGACAACGAGAGCCCACCGTGGGTGTGCGACTCGATGTATCGTTTGTCCGACGATATCGACAACGCTTGTTTCCGGTACGAAAAGCAAGGGGCATTTCCGACCAAATGCCCCGATTTGGGCCAAATTCGCAGAACGGTGGCCAAAGTCAAAGAGCTGTTGATCTGTCTGGACCAAACCATTGGTAACGAAATCGCTTTATGGCGCAGCAAAGACCACCGTGGCCATGGCCATCACGCGCGGCAAGATGTCGTCGATCATTGCGAACGTGCGCGCGATGCCGACGACGACGACGAGGACGCCGTGGGCAACGAGTAGCTGACCGAAACCGGAGTTACGCCCGAGGCTCGGTCGCCGCTAAATGTAACCACAAATGGAAACCGTCTTGCCATCAAACTTGAAAGGTTTGCCGCATCCGTAAATGGTGCCTTCGCGACTTGCGGAGTCGCAATCCTCTTTCTTGCTGTGCGGATCCATCTGGCGCCTCGTGTCTTTGTAGACTGCGTGGCGAAAGATGGTGCACTTGATTTCGTTCTTGAATACCTGAACAAGGCATCCGCAGTGTGGACAGGCGACCGTGTAAAAGTCACCACAATCCTCTATGCCCTCACCGTCGGTCTTGGTGGCGGTGGTGCCGGCGTTTATCTGTGGCGACGACTGATTTTGTAAAACTGCGGCCATTTTGAGTAAATTTCTCTGGGCCATGTGCCATCCGGTGGTATACAACAACTCACAAATTATTTTTTCGATTTGCGCGCAGACGTCAGTCGAACAGACGTCAGTCGAACGGACGTCAGTCCGCACGCTTAGCTTTTCGGCCATTTTTTTTGAAAATTCTTAATTAAGACCAAATATCTGCGCCAATGTCGAAATCGTCGACGACTTCTAGGTTAAAGGAAATCTCGGGTCAGCTCAAAGAAACCACGGTCAAAGATTTTGGCAGCGTTTATGACGCCGCGTGCGATTTCGGTGTGGACGATATCGCCGATCGAGCCAGACTGGTCACCGAGGCCTTATCGGAGTGCCATCGATCTCATCTGATACCGCCTTCAACGCCGGCTTTTGATGTGCTGTTTAGATATTACTACGTCGACTGGAAGATCTTCAACATCGTCAAACAACAGATAGCCAAAACCGTTTTGGCCGATTGGGATTCCATTTATGCTGCATTGGTCGAGGAAGGGTTTCAGCAACACGAAAAAGACGAGGGCAAGCTCCAGAATGCGGTTCTTGTCATGCTCGATCGATCGCACAACGACGTAGGAATCGCGTGCATGGACGTTAAAGCGCTTTTGGAGCACAACTTTTCCACTGACACCACTCCGATGGAATGCCTTCTCGACACGCTACGCCAGTATAAAGGCAAATACACGAACTCGGTCGAATTTGACGAATAGCCAACGGCACGCACCGTTTCTGAAAATGTCCTGAAGGCTTTCTTACTGCCGGAGCCGCCTACTTGATGCCCGCAGCCTTCCTTGGTTCTTCGAGTCCCTGTTGCCCGGCCTGGCTCTTTGTTTCGTCTCAACTTTATTTGTTCGGCGCACGTTTGCGTCACGCTTTGATAAACAACTAGAGCGGTGGGCCGATTACAACTGCTCGACGCCTCCAATGCGAAGCTTCGGAATAATTGAAAGAAATTGTGCGCAACTTTATTATAAGTGAGCACCGCCGGTCCGAGAGGCTTGATTGGTAGCAACAATGACCGCACAACTTCTTTCGACGACAATCACCGAAGGCGGACGTTTGGCCACAGTGCTAGCGCAGTTATCAAAGTTGGGCGACGTCCCACGATTTGGCAGCCGATGTACGCGCGATCGTTGCGGTCTCGGATCCTGCCGCGACGACGTTAAAGTTCGTCACGGCGGCAGGGTTTACTACCGATTGAACCAAAACCTACCGGTGTCGCCAAAGCCTGAGACCGCCGCGGCGATTGGACGGGAGCGCGCGCTTCTGGCGGAAGAAATGGCGGCTAGGCTTCTCGTGGCCAACGAGGAATGTGGTCAGCTTCAAGCGCTGTTGTGTTCGCGCGAAACTATGTCGCGGTCAGAAGTTAAACGATCGGAACGCTTGCATCGGGATCTGTTACAGTCCAGTCGCGCGCAATCGTTTCGAGCGATCGTCGCGCCAAATCGGGAAAAGGCAAAGACGTCGACGGAACCCAGCGCCGCGGTGCCGCACACCGGAAGCCGGCCGCTCGTTTCGTCGCTCCAAGGCGGTCCGAAAGCAAAGAACAAGCGCGTGGTCGTCACAGACCGCGTCCAGCAATATGACTTGGAAAAACCGACGGACGAATGCCGCCTGTCCCATCTGAACTGGAGAGAAATCGCGAAGTACGCCACCATCAAGCACATGGTCGTGGTTGGACTCAGACAACGTTTTGGACACGATGGTGCCGATCCAGATGCGTGGGTCGGCGTCGCCGAAGACTACTCTTGGTTGGATGACTTTTATTGTGACGTCAAAGACAGCTACCAACGGCAACACGACGAAGAATGCGTTGCCTGGGAAACCTTGATGTTAGCCGAAATGGCTCAACGTCCAGCATCAAACTATTCGCCGTCGCAGCACTGACGGGCATATTTTGCGGACTCAATCGCGCACACGGTTAGTCGGTTTTCAGTGCTCTCAGCTGTTCGGCCAAGCGTTCGCACTCTTCGGTTTTTTCCTTAAGCCGTTGGCGCAGGTTTTCCAGGTCTGACGTTGACCCTTCCGAATGCTCACCGGCCGGCGAGGGCTCACCAGCCGGCGAAGGCTCACCGGCTGCAACCGACCACTTAAAGCTAACTTTGTCTTGCTGCACCCCTTCAATCTTGAAAATACCCGGATATGTCGGGTCGATATCGGCGTCTCCCGAGCCTTTCTGGTTCTTGTTAATCGATTGCGCGGTGACCTTGGTCTTCAAGCTTTTATTGAGCGCGGACGCAATCTCTTTGGCCGTCATGGCCCCGGATCCCGTCAATAGATCCAACACGTGTTGAGCGGTAACTTTCGTCTGGGACATCCGTGGTCGTCGTCGTCGTGATGCCGTTTTTCATAACTTTTTTTCAAAAAAAGGGAGACGTATCAGGGGGACGGCGATACGTCCCCCTGGGGTAGAAATAAAATGTCAATGTGGGTCATACTACCGGTTGGTGTATTCTTTTGCCCAATAACTCGTCAATATCAAAGCACGACAACACGTCCAATGGGAGGAATATCAAAAAGCGGTAACCATTGCAGCCGCTTCTTGTGAATTGGGCGAATACATTGATGTCGCTGGGGTTTCACACGGCAGTCTTCTCAACACGGGTTGCCTGAGGGGGACGAAAAACACAGTCACATGGCGATGTGATCCTCGACGCCGATCCGATAGTTCGCGTGGGAAAACAGTTAGATTTGCGGAACATTCAGCTCAACGGTTAATTGGTGATGACCGCGCGCCCTTATCCTACCAAAATTTGGAAACAACATTTTGGAACGATTAATCTGCGGTATGAAGCGGTGTTGATTCGTGTCTTTGCTTGAAGCTTATTAAATTGAATTGAATAATACGTACGTATGTATAATACGTGTGTGTACGTGTGTGTGTACGTGTGTCAATTTGTTCGCATACAAGATGGTTATTTATGTGGTTTCTTGTAGTCTCTTCGACGGTTTTTTCCGGAAGAATTGGCGCTGTTCCGGAAGTTTTCTCGGTTGCCGACGGTGATCGACTGGCGGGAGTACCGCAACCACCAAATCGGTGACGGTGATACCCTTCTGATTCGAACTCCTTGGGACGACGCGGAATATCCGGACGAGTTCAAACGGTGGTTAACTTTATTGAAGGCGCAAAACGTCAACTGTTTCAACCATCCGGATCTAATACTGTGGACCACGGACAAAGATCTTTACCTCCAAGAATTGCAGGACCGCGGCGTTCCGATTGTCCCCACCAGAGTTTGGTGCGGTGACAACAATTTGAAAAAGTTCAAATATTTGTTACGCAAGTGCCTACACCAGTGGTCGCCTCTCGGCTATCGAGGATTGGTCATCAAACCGACCGTCGGGTGCATGGGCAAAAACGTTAAATTGGTCGAGGACGTTGACGGTCTCTCTCATGTGCCTGACCGATCTTGTTTGGTTCAGCCATTTTTGGGCACGGTCAAAGCGCTGGGAGAGATATCTGTCGTAATTTATTTGGATGTGAACCATCAAGGATCTTTACCAAGCCTGAAGACGTATTACTGCCCTCGGTTACATCGTCCCGTGGCCATGAGATATTTTGCGGTCCAGAAATTTCCTCCGGCTGGAAGAATCACAGTCCAGGGCGGTAAGCATTATCCTTATGAGGTTCCGACCTCTAGCCGGTATGCAAAGATCTCTTGCGAAGTCATGCAGATGGTGTATCAAAAAGGCTTAGGGTTACCGTTATGGTTTCGCATCGATTTCTTGACCGACGTTAAAGGCGAGCCTGTGGTGTCGGAGCTAGAATCAATCCCTGGGCTGTTTTTCAAAGAAATGCCCGTTGCGCATCTTGACTGCTTGTACCGGTCTCTGCAGGTTCTTCTCGCGACGCGCGTGGCGACGGCGGAGTAAATGTAACGCGGTCACTTTGGTTTGTTTGCCAGCTCCGGCGAAAGCGGTGGACTGCAAGCGCACAAGCAAACGCCTCGTTTCTTTGGATTAACCCAAACGTTACCGGCACAAATTGTTTCAACGTTTACAATTTTTCTCCTTTGGCTTTTACCGAGCTCTCGTGTTCCATGCTTGGGCGATACCTAGCAGCAGTCTGACGCCTTGTAATTCGACGGCGCGATCCTGTGCCGTAGCGATTGGTCCGTAAACAAAAAAATTGAAACGCGGTGCGTGTTATCGTAAAATGAGTTGTAACAGTTGCCATCATATCTGTTGTATTAACGGAGAATCTGGAGTCGAGAAGACCAGAAAATGTAGAGGATGCGATGACCTTATGTCGCTGTGTTCCAACGCCTTGACTGCAGAAGAGCTCAAAGAAAGGCGCAACGGAAGGGCATGCGGATGTTACGAATCGGTATTTGAGTGTGAGAGATGTAGCCGTGAACAAGAAAGCACAGCACCGAGTGTAAATTGGCGTTGAAGTTGTTGCCTAATCGGCACAACGGTTGATTTCCAGACACGGAATCAAATGCGCTGTTGCAAAGGACATCAGTTTGTTACCTAGTTGCTGGCTTTGCTGCAAAAGTTTATTGTGAGTCTATAAAATAAACTTATAACCTGACAATGGGCACTCTAACCCCTTGACAAAATGATAAAATCCGGTAATAAATATAACCAAATCGAAGCAAATGCCCGCCTTGGCCTCTCGCCATTAACCGCGATGCAGCTTCTAAATTAAATGCACAGGGAGCGACTTTTCATCA
>JADMIO011683347.1_pt1 | contig 12422 bp, 8 predicted proteins | sample 8958161 | NCBI WGS metagenome assembly JADMIO01 (sample SAMN16585339, study PRJNA669376) | soil metagenome | isolation source: Crop rotation soil | place: USA: Cullars Rotation, Alabama | collected 2011 | reverse complement strand
CGCCAGGTCTTGCGCGCTGATCACCGGCGCGTCGTTGGTGCCCGTGATCGTGACCGTCACCGTCTGCGTGTCGCTGGCGCTGTGGCCGTCGCTCGCTTTCACGCTGTAGCTCAGCACCAGCGTCTCGCCGGCGGCCAGGAAGTCGAATGCCTGGCTGCCCGAGTTGAAGTTCCAGCTCAGGTTGTGCGCTGCCCCCGGGTCGGCAGCGATCGAGCCTGCCGTCACCGTCAGCATCGCTTGCAGCACGGCAGGGCTCAGCGGGCTGGTGCCCGCAAAGCTGCCGCCCACCGTCAGCGCATCAATGCTGGCCGTCACCGTGTCGCTCAAGTCCGGGTCGACCATCGTCAGCGTGCCCGCCGCCGTCAGCCCGCCATTGGTCTCGCTCTGCGCCGCCGCCGCGCTGTCGCCCACGCCCACTGTGATGTCCGGCGCGTCGTTGCTGCCGGTGATAGAGATCGTCAACGTCGAGGAGCTGGTCGCGCCGTTGTTATCCCGAATCGTGTAGTTGAAGACATCGCTGGCGCTCTCACCCTGCGCCAGCGCGTTGGTGTCGCTGTCAGCATTGTTCAGCGTGTAGGTCCAAGCGCCATTCGCCCCGATCGTCACCGAACCATAGACGCCCACAAAGGTGCCGGTGGTCGTAACGGTCTTGGTGTCACCCGTATCCACATCGGTGTCGTTGACGAGCAGGTTGCCGCTCGCGCTGGGGTCGCCGGCGAAGGGGGTGTTGCCTGGGTTCACCCCCGATTCCGTTACGGCGTCCGCCCCATTGACATCCGCCACCGCCACTGGGCCGTCGTTGGTGCCGGTGATCGAGATCGTCAACGTCGACGAGCTGGTCGCCCCGTTGGCATCCCGCATCGTGTAGTTGAAGACATCGGAGGCGTTGGCACCTTGCGCCAGGGCATTGGTGTCGGCGTCAGAGTTATTCAGCGTGTAGGTCCATGCTCCGTTCGCTCCGATCGTCACCGAACCGTAGACACCGACGAAGGTGCCGGTCGTGGTCACGGTCTTGCTGTCGCCCGTGTCGACGTCGGTGTCATTGGCGAGCAGGTTGCCCGTCGCACTCGCGTCGCCCGGGAACGCCGTGTTGCCTGGGTTCACCCCGGACTCCGTAACGGCATCCGCGCCGTTGACATCTGCCACCGCCACCGGGCCGTCGTTAGTGCCGGTGATCGAGATCGTCAACGTCGACGAGCTGGTCGCCCCGCTGGCGTCCCGCATCGTGTAGTTAAAGACATCGGACGCAGTGGCACCCTGCGCCAGCGCGTTGGTGTCGCTGTCGGCATTGTTCAGCGTGTAGGTCCAAGCCCCATTCGCTCCGATCGTCACTGAACCGTAGACGCCTGCAAAAGTGCCGGTAGTCGTAACGGTCTTGGTGTCACCATCATCCAGGTCGGTGTCGTTGGCAAGCAGGTTGCCGGTCGCGCTCGGGTCGCCGGAGAAGGCGGTGTTGCCCGGATTGACACCTGACTCCGTCACCGCGTCCGCCCCGTTCACATCTGCTACCGCCACCGGTCCGTCGTTCGTGCCGGTGATCGTGAACGTCACATCCTGCGTGACCGAGTCCGTCGTGCCGTCGTTGACCTTGATCGCATAGGTGATCGTCAGACTCTGCCCCGCCCGCAGGAAGTCCAGGTTCGCCGCGGTCGGGTCATAGGTGTAGGTCACCCACTGCGCGCCTCCCGTTGCCGCCTGGCTCGTCGGCGAAAGCGTGAAGGCGCCGCTCGCCGTGAGAGCGCTTGCCCCAGCGGGCAACGAAACTGGCGAGCCATCCAGAAGAACCATCGGCGAACCGACCACGCTGGCAGTCAGCGTGTCGCCGATGTCGGCATCGCTCACCGCGAAGCTGCCGCTGATCGGGATCAGGTTCTGAGCGGCCGCATTTGTCAGTTCGGCAACGGCCAACGGGTTCGTCGTATCGAGCAGCACCGGCCCGTTGTCCTTGACGCCGATGAAGTCGAGTCGCGTCAGCGTGTGCGCGCCAATCAGCTTGACCGACCAGTCGGCCACCGCGTCACCCGTCGTATCGGCGTAGGCGTAGGTGTTCCCGCCCGACTGCGCATACCAAACGCCATTTGCCTTGGCAGTCGTGTTGCCCCAATTCAGCAAGTTGGCGGCCGCCGAGCCTGTGCCCAGGAACGCGTCGACGTCGATCACGTCCTTGGCTGCCGGACCGCTGTCGAGCCGGGCCGCGAAATCAGTGATCGTATCGATGCCGCCACCGGCATTGGATTCGTTGACCGCAAGGTAGACGAAGGTGTCCGATCCTTCACCGCCGCTGAGCTGGTCTCCACCCAGACCGCCGTTGATCACATCGGCGCCGCCTTCGCCAAAGATCACGTCGGCGCCGTTGCCGCCCCAGATGTAATCATTGCCGCCGACCGCACCGCCGAGTCCGCTGTCGCCGTAGATCGTATCGACACCGTTCCCACCGTACAGCTTGTCATTGCCATAGAGCAACAGCCCGGTTCCATTGACCAGATCGATCGCCATGCCACCGGTCTTGCTGTACGAGTTGTAGCCGTCCCCGTAAATCGTGTCGCCGCCGTTGTCGTTGACAGGCGTGCCATTGATCAAGCCGATGGTGTCGTTGCCTACACCGCCGTAGATGATGTCGGTGCCGGTACCGCCGACCATCGTGTCGTTGCCATTGCCCCCAAACAGCATGTCGACGCCATTGCCACCATCGAGCGAATCGTCACCGTCGCCACCGAGGATGATGTCGTCCCCGTTGCCCCCGTCGATAACGTCGTTTCCGCCGCCGCCGTCGATGTAGTCGTTCTTGTTGGTCCCGATAACGGTGTCCGAGCCGCTGCCATCGACGATATCTGTCATCTGAATCTCCAGTTATCAAGATTGATCGGCGCCGATGATCCGGGCAATGGATCTCGAGGCGCCAATGAAATGCAATGAGACTCGGCCGTCCAGCTTCTCGCCCGAACTGCCCACGGTCCTTGGAATGGATGCTAGCCAGACGGCTTTGATGCAGGTCCCCCTCTTCCCGGGGGTTCACGGCGCTTGTCAAGAGTGCAAAGATCCATTCTGTGAAATACCGCACAGATGACAAGGCCGCTATTCAGGCGTCCAGGAGCGCATGGTTCGGGCAATTCCGGTGCAATGGGGCGGGATCTGCCATTCGACATTCCACCAATTGCCGCCAATTGCGCGGCCTGTTCCGCGGATCGAATATCTGGCGCAGCTGTTATCGTGACGGAACATAGTCCTTGACCTGGGCAACATGCCCTTTCAATTCGCACTGCCGTGTCAAACAACTCGCTGACGTTTCCGCCCCTGATGGACGAAGTGCCCCAACGGTGGGAGTGGCCGGTGCCGCCGTTCGCATGGCGCCACCTTCCGCCTCCCGACAACGACACACCCCAGCCATGCGGCATCGAGAGCCAGGGCGGGGCCGTGGTGCAGGGTGAGATGCTTGCCTTCGACCCCACGACACGCACGATCACCTTTCGCACCGCTACCAGCGGCCCGGCGGTCACTCTGGCGTTCTCGCGCTTCCGTCGCCTCACATTGACCACTCCTTTGCGGCCAGCTCCGCAAATGCCGGGTGCCCCGGTGGAACGGGTGCCAACCGCGAGGCAGGAACGCGAATACCGCCTGCAATTGAACAACTCCACACAGCTGTTGACGGGCCGCACCGCCGGCCATGTGGAAACAGCCGAAGGGATGTATCTGTTCACGCCGGTGAACGAAGAGGCCTCGATGCAGCGCGTTTTCGTGCCCCGCTCGGCCTACTCGCTTTGCCAGTTCGGCCGCTCGGCCGAAGAGATCGCCGCGAGCCAGTGGGTCTCGAGTCCGCAGGAGCTGCTCGACGCTATCGACCGCCAGCAGCGCATGCCGGTGCTGCGGCTCGGCCAGTCGCTGCTTGCCCTGGGACTGCTGACCCGAGAGCAGCTCGAACGTGCATTGAGCAGGCAGCCCAGGGACCTGGCGCTGGGTGAGATGCTGTTGGAGGCCGGCATGATCTCCCGGTCAGACCTTCAGACCGCGCTCGCCCACAAGATGGGCTATCCCTTCGTCGATCTCACGCGCTTTCCGATCGACCCCGCGGCAGTGGCAAAGCTGCCGCATCGCATGGCGGTCGGATACAAGGCCATGCCATTGCTGGTCGACAGCAACCGGTTGATCGTCGCGGTCGACAAACCGTCTCGGGTGCTCAAGCTGCGAGGGCTGCATGCCTTCGCCGCAATGTCCGTGGTGCCCGTGCTTGCGTCCAAGTCGCAAATCATTCATGCGCTCGATCGGCTGTCGTCGGACGTATGGTCGTTGAACGTGTCTGCCGGCGCAGGGTTCTTCGCGACCACCATCTGATTCCTTCCGCAGGTTCGCGGAGGCGCCCTGCGTACAGCACGCTCGATCCGCGGATTCGCGACAGCCCCGGCTCTATACCCTCAGCTTGCGGTCGGGGACCGTATCGGAGAAGGCGGTGTTCACCATCTGCGCGCTTTGACGCCCTGCCGAAGGCACGGCGGACGACCCTGAACGCGCGGGCTGCGCATTGTCTTCATGAGTCGCCGGACGAGTCTCGCCGAACAGCGATGCCTTGAAGGCGACTTCGTGCTCGCGGTCATCGATCGCCCACATCAGCAAGGCCCGCGCCGACATCGGCTTGGCAAACAGGTATCCCTGAAATTCGTCGCAGCCCATCTTGAGGAGAACGTCGCGCTGCCGCTCCGTCTCGACGCCTTCGGCAACCACCTTCAGGCCCAACGCATGCGCCAGATGAATGACGGCATCGACCACCGCGCGCGCATCGGCGCTGCTCTCGATGTCCATCACGAAACTGCGATCGATCTTCAGCTCTTCGGCCGGCAGCTTGCGCAAGTAGCCGAGGCTCGAATAGCCGGTGCCGAAGTCGTCGATGGACAGGTGCACCCCCGCCTCGCCGAGCCGGCGGAACGTCGTCTGCGTGGATCGCGTGTCCTCCATGGCAACCGATTCGGTGATCTCGCAAGTCAGCAGCGAAGGATCGATGCGATGGCGCGCCAACGCGGTGGTGATGCGGTCGACCAGGTCGTCCTGGCGCATCTGAAACGGCGACAGGTTGATGGCCACGCGCATGCGAAGGCCCTTGTCGCGCCAGGCGCGCGCCTGTCGGCACGCATCTTCGATCACCCAATTGCCGAGGGAGCCGATGAGGCCGAAGCGCTCTGCTACCGGAATGAAGGTGGCCGGACCGATCATCCCGCGCTTCGGGTGCTTCCAGCGCAGCAAGGCCTCGGCCGCGGTGACCCGGCCGCTGCGCGCGTCCACCTTCGGTTGATAGTAGAGCTCGAGCTCGTTGTTCTCGAGCGCCGTGCGCAGGTCACGCTGCAAGTCGAGCTGTTCGTGCGCATCGGCCTCCATGCTGGGCTCGAAGAAACAGTAGCACGATCCGCCGGAACGCTTGGCGGCGTACATGGCCGCGTCGGCGCGTGCAATGAGCTTGGTCTGCGCTCCGCCATCGGGATAGAAGACGATGCCGATCGAGCACGAGACCGTGACTTCGCGGCTGCCGATCGAATACGGTTGGCTGAGCGTCGCCAGCATGCGCGTGGCGACCTGCGCTGCGCCTTGCTCATCGGCGTCGCCTTCCAGCAGCATCAGGAATTCATCGCCGCCCACTCGCGCCATCGTGTCGGCCGAGCGCGAGAGTGACCTCAATCTCTCGCCGACCTGGCGCAGCACGGCATCGCCGCTGCTGTGGCCGAAAGAATCGTTGATCGGCTTGAAGCCGTCGAGATCGATGAACAGGACGGCAAGCCGCGTCTTGGCACGATCGGCGCGACCGACGGCGGCGACGAGCTTGTCCTCGAAGACGAGCCGGTTGGGCAAGGTGGTGAGTGCGTCGTGATAGGCGATCTTCTGCAAGTCGGAATTGGCCTGGCGCAGCGACTGTTCCAGACCATCGGCGCGATCTACCAGATGCCGCTCGATGCGCGACATGAAGCGCGTGATGCACAGCGTCAGAACCGCAGCCACGCCCGCGAGAAGTGCCACGTGAGACGAGGGCAGGCCCGGGTACCCGTCGGAAGCGCCGAACGCAACGTCGCCGCCGACGGACAGCGCAACGAACGTCATCAGCGCCGCACCGGCGCCGATCGAGGCCAGCGGGGTGTGCCAACCGGATAGCTGCAGCAGCCCTTCACTCCCCATGATGAAGCCCACCACCACGGTGCCGGCCACCACCACGGTGCCGGTCAGCAGCCACGAATGCAACCAGAGCCAGGACATCGGGTTGACGGGCTGCAACGACACGATCATCAAGTCGGCGAAGATCGTCATTCCGCAGGCCAGTCCGGCGCTGATGGCAAGCCATCGCCGCCAGCTCGGAAGCGTCACCGTCGTCGCGGCGAACATGCCGAAGGCAGTGCCCAGGCTGACCAGCCATGAGGCGAGCAGCAATGCGGCGTCGTGCGACAGATTGCGTTCGCCATGCTTTGCCAGCAGCGTGAACAGCATGGCCGTCCACAGGCTGGTGCCCCACGACAATGCGCCACCCATGAGCCATCCCCAAGGACTGGCGTGTCTCTTGGCACGGGCGCGCCGCACCATGTCGAGCGCAGCGTGCGGCAAGTACAGGCACAGCAGCAGCGCCGCCGCGAACAGTGCGGCACGTAAGGTCAAGGCCTCCATGAATTTCCTCTTCAAACCAGGGCGGGTCGGATCGGCAGCACGCGTTCTGCGCCATGGACGGCAAGACGACTGTCGGCGCGAGCTCAGCATGCGTACGGGGGAAATATCGGACCTGGCTTTCACAACTTGACTCAATTCCCGGCTTGTGTGCTGTTGTTCACTACTTCCAGTCAAGAACCCTCTTTTCTTGTCCGATAGTCCAGGGCATGAACACCTATCAATCGACCTTGCTGCTGCTGGTGCCCGCAGTTGCATTGATGAGTTGGGCAGTCTGCAGCTGGTGGCATCGGCGCAAGCTGCTGGCATACCAGCAGCGCATCGAGAAGCTTTGCGGCGAACGCGAAACGCTGCAAGAGCAGGTCAAGCAGACCCGGCATCAGCTGGCGCAGTTGCACAAGGAGATGGCGCGGCGAATGGCAGACGCGGCAGCGCAGCGCGCCAGAGCCATCAAGCAGCAGCCGGCCGACGACAAGCCGAGCATCAAGGCACGGCTCGACATTCCGAGCGGCCTCGTGTTCGAGACGCCGCAATCCCCGGCGCACGGATTCGCCGACACGATGCCCTTCGAAGAAGCCACAACCGCCTGAGCCACCCTCGACAGAGGTCTCGCGGTGAGCCGCTGAAATGAAACGACCCATGCCAGTCGAGACGATCCGCAATCTGCTGGGTCTCTTGAAGTTGCCGAGCTTCACTCGGCAATCAGAACGCCGGCCGCCCGGTCCGAAACCGCCTGAGCTGATGACCGAATCCGATTGGATTCGGCACCGCGCACCGGTACGCCATCGTGACGAGAGCCTGTCGCCCGCGGCAGGCTCGTGGGCTCTCGACCTGCCTGCGGAAATTCGCCCGGTTCGCCTGTGTGTCCAGTTTCCCCGCATTGCAAATCGGTTGGCATTGCTCTGGATGGATCCGGGGCTGACCGACCACTGCCTGGATGAGTTGATGTTCTCGCGGCGACCGGGGCGCCAGGGCTTTCCAGCGGACATTCAAGCCGAGATAGAGGCCTTGCACGCAGCCAACGAGCTTCGGCTCTACGGGTCCGACGAAGGCGACGACGAGTAGGTCTCGCCGCATCGTCCGCAAGCTTGATCGACGGCGCAGCGCTACGTGCGCGGCATCATCAACTGCAGCATCAACTCGATGCGCGCCTTTACCGGCGTGAGATCGCCGGCTGACTCCAGCACGTCGCGTGAGCTGCCTATCACCCTGCCGCTTGCGCAGCGCGTGCTGCGCAGCACCCGCACCCCAGACCTCTGGGCATCGAGCAGTGCCGCTTCGAGGTCGCGGTGCACAGTGCCGTTGCCCGTCGCAGCCACCACGAGCGCATGGACGCCGCTCTCGCAAAGCGCAGCCACGAGCGCACCGGTCGCGCCCGCATGGCTCATGACGATCTCCACACGCGGCCACGTCGCCGGATCATCCAGCAAGCAGTCGACACCGATGGGTCGGCCCGCCGGCCAGGGGCGAAACAGCCGCGGCACTTCCTCTTCGATGCAGCCGATCGGACCCGCATCGCCCGAATCGAATGCATCGAGACGATATGCATGCGCCTTTCGAACGTCTCGCGCGCCATGCACCTGTCCGGCCAGCACCGCGACCACACCCCTTGCCGCTTCCAGGTTCGCCACGCGCAGGGCATCGAGCAGGTTCTGCGGGCCGTCGCTTTGCAGCGCAGTCGCGGGTCGCATCGCGGCGGTGAGAACCACGGGCTTTTGCGGCGCGAGCACGCGCTGCAGGAACCATGCAGTCTCTTCGAGCGTGTCGGTTCCGTGGGTGATGACGATGCCCTTGACTTCGACCCGCTCAAGATGATGCGCACACCGCCGTGCCAAAGCCAGCCACGTGGAGTGGCTCATGTCCTTGCTGTCGAGCTGCGCCACCTGTTCGGTCTCGAGCGCGAGATCGGCAAGCGCGGGCACGGCGCCGACGAGCTGGCCGACGGAGAGCGTGGCGGCCGTGTACCCGACGTTGTCCGAAGCATCGGTCGAGGTACCCGCGATGGTGCCGCCGGTGCCAAGGATCACGATTCTCGAATCACTGCTTTGCATTTTTGCGGAAGCTGGATGAAAATACAGGTACTGGATGAATGTTCAGTCCGCATGAGTCGACACGCTCGCCGCGTCGTTCAAGCGGCCGATGAACCCGCCAAGGATTGCCGTGCAAGACGCTCCCAAGCTCACCGATCGCCAGCAGCAGATTCTCGATCTCGTGCAAAGCGCCATCGAACGCACCGGCGCGCCTCCCACCCGCGCTGAAATCGCCGCCGAACTGGGCTTTCGATCGGCCAACGCCGCTGAAGAGCATCTGCAGGCCCTGGCCCGCAAGGGCGTCATCGAGCTGGTGGGTGGAACGTCGCGCGGCATTCGCCTGAAGTCTGACACATTGCGCGCACTCAACGAGAGCCGGGGCAAGCAGTTCAGCCTGCCCTTGCCCAGCATCGCGCAGCTCTCGCTTCCGCTCGTCGGTCGGGTGGCGGCGGGCAGTCCCATCCTGGCGCAAGAGCACATCGATCACACCTACCTGATGGAAGCCAGCATGTTTTCGCGCAGGCCCGACTATCTGCTGAAGGTGCGCGGCATGAGCATGCGAGACGCCGGCATCATGGATGGCGACTTGCTCGCGGTGCAAAAGGCGAAGGAAGCCAAGAACGGCCAGATCGTCGTCGCGCGGCTCGGTGACGACGTGACCGTCAAGCGCTTCAGGCGCACCCGAACGAGCATCGAACTCATTCCCGAGAACCCCGACTTCAAGACCATCATCATCCCCTTCGGCGACGTCGATTTCGAACTCGAAGGGCTCGCCGTGGGCCTCATTCGCAACAACATGCTGATGTGATGGAACACGACGACGTGGTCATGAAGGCACCCAAGGCAGCCACCGCGGCCGAGTGCAAGACGCTGGAGCAACTTCCCAACATCGGCCCGGCGCTCGCCGCTGACTTGCGACTCATCGGCATTCACGAGCCGAGGGAACTGCGTGGCAAAGATGCCTTCGTGCTTTATCAAAGGCTTTGCGCGGCAACCGGCCAGAGACAAGATCCGTGCGTGCTCGACACGTTCATGGCGGCTACCGATTTCATGCGTGGCGCGCCGGCGGCGCCTTGGTGGAAGTACACGCCGCAGCGCAAGGCCCTGTTCGGTCAGGTCTGATGCGACGCGGTGCACCCGAAATCCGGGCATCCACGTCCGGTCGGCTGCAGGTCTACCTCGACGGCATCAGCACCAGGTTGTGTTCCGAGATGCCGCCGCCCCACACCGGCACATATTCCACTTTCACCCAGTGCTCGACGAAGCGCCTGTACAACGGGGAGAACACCACGCCCGATTGCCCCGTTGAATGCATGAAGCGCGATTTCGACGGATCGCCCAGGTCATACATCGCTCGCAGACTGGGTCCATGCTCGTCCAGGTACAGCTCGCCGGTGGCGCTGTCGGGCTTCATGTTCACCCTCGACACGTTGATCGTGTAGGTGTCCCCGCCCACCGGCGTCCGGATTTCGAACCATTTCGCGAGTGGCTTCACGCGGCTGAATGGACGATGCTCGGAGCGCGCGATGTGTGCATCGCCCCATCTCCACGTCGCGACGTCCGACCCATGCGCCGCCTGCAGTTCATCGAGCGCCCGCGTGAATGCGAGGTCGATCTGCTGCTCGCACGTCTCGACCGCAGCCGTGGTCTTGTCGTCGCACCACCATGCGTCGTTGCGCTCCAGCACGCCTTCCATTCCGTCGCGAAACGATCGGCCGCTTCGTTCCCACAGAGCCGGGCCCAGTTCATCGGCGAACAGTCCTTGCGCGAGTTGGCGAGCCCATGCCCAGGCAATCAGCGGAGCCGCCTTGTCCGCGGACATCGTGCCGTCGAAGCCGGCCAGTTGCTGCTGTGCTGCGGCTGCCAGCGGATGCGACGACTTGGCTCTTTGCAGAAACGGCAGCAGTCTTCGCGTCGCGAGCGATACGACATCGGCCTGCATGGCGCGAAAGCTGTCGAGACTGTGCTTGGGCGTCGCTTCGAGCAGCGCTTCGATTCGCTGCATGCGATACGGCGAGGCCCATTCGTTGGTGATGTAGTAGGGATAGTCCGGCGAATGAATCCGCTGATTCGCCGTGGCGATCCAGCCGCGCGGCGGATCGACTTCACGCGGCGTCGCGCCGGCGTCGAGCGTTCCGGCCCAGTCGTAGCGAGCGTCCCAGCCGGGCGATGGAACCTGGCCTTTCAGATCGTTTTCCGCTTTGCGCAGCGGCACACGGCCCGCTGCCACCATGCCGACATGGCCTTCGCGGTCGGCTACCACCATGTTCTGCATCGGTGCCGTGTTGCCGGCCGACGCGGCGATGAACTCGCTCACCGTTCGAGCGCGATTGAGATTGATCGCCGCCTCGATCGTTCCCGGATCGGGATCGAGCGCCGTCCAGCGCATCGCCAACGCATAGCTCGGCTTGTCGGCGGCGCCGGTCAGGCCTTCGGTCGCCGGGCCGCCGTCCGAAATCACCGGCCCGTGGCGGGTCGCGCGAGCGGTAAGGTGAACGTCCGGCCGACCCTTCACCTTGATGACTTCGTTGAAGGTCTCGAAACGAGCCCAGCCTTCGGGCGTCTGGTACTGGGTCGCGTCGTCGGGCTTGATTCGCTCGATGTAGAGATCCTGCACATCCGGCGCAGTATTCGTGAAGCCCCATGCCACATGTTCGTTCTGGCCGAGCACGACGAAAGGCAGGCCGGGCATGGTCGCGCCCGCCACCTTCAAGTCGGGCGCCTCGATGCGCGCGAAGTACCACAGCGCGGGCGTACTGAGCTTGAGGTGGGGGTCGTTCGCCAGCAGCGGCTTGCCACTGACGGTACGCGACCCCGCCACGACCCAGTTGTTCGAGCCGACACCTTCGATGCCTGACTCCGGCGCATCGATCTGCGCCTGCAGCCCGAGCTTGCCGTCGACCTTCAGCCCGCGAAACAGTGCTGCGTAGTCGGTGCTGATCAAGGGCTTGTCGCCCGGGTACGGCGGCATCAGCTCGTCGATGCGATTGACCGGCAGCTTGAGCGACAGCCTCATGCGCATGAGCTCGTTGTTCCAGTTTCCACCGAGGTCCCACGCCATCATGATGGCCCAGGCCATGGAATCCTCAGGCGTCCAAGGTTCCGGATGCAGCCCGAGGACGATGAACTCGGGCGGCCGCACCTTCATGGCGCCTTGCAAGTAGGCATTGATGCCCGCCGTGTACGCAGTGAGCGCGGATCGGGTGGCTGCGTTCGCGCGGGCCCACTGCGCCGCAGCGGCCCGTTTCACGCCCAGCGCCCGAAGGAACTTGTCATTGTCGAGCGCGCCCTCGCCGAACGCCTCGGCCAGGCGCCCGGAGCCGATGCGGCGGTGCGTCTCAAGCTGCCACAAGCGGTCCTGGGCGTGCACGAACCCGAGACCGAACAGCGCGTCTTCGGTCGACTCCGCCCTGATCGTAGGGATGCCGTTGCTGTCGCGGCCAATGCGTATTTCGGCTCGCGGGCCATTCAGCACGAGACCACCATCGATCAGCGGAAGCACCTGCCTCGTGTAATGCCACATTGCACCTGCGCCGAGCAGCCCCAGCAGCAGGATGGAAATCGCGATGCGTCGCAGCCAAATCATCCGAGGGTCTCCGGGAAACGCTGCCCATGCCTGACCGCTCGCGTGAGCCGCGGATCTGACTGGGTTCAGCATGCCTTTTCCGCGCCTCACATCGGCGCGGCAGGCCGAACAATGAGGCTCACCAGTCTAATGTGGCGGTTTTCCCATGCTTGCCGACTTGATCTCGCGTCTCAATC
>JADMIO011507141.1_pt1 | contig 12426 bp, 13 predicted proteins | sample 8958161 | NCBI WGS metagenome assembly JADMIO01 (sample SAMN16585339, study PRJNA669376) | soil metagenome | isolation source: Crop rotation soil | place: USA: Cullars Rotation, Alabama | collected 2011 | reverse complement strand
TTGTTACCGTTTTCTTTTCCCTTATTTTCTTTATCCTTATGCATATCCCTGTCATCGCCAAGCTTCTTGTTCTTATCTTCGTGCATTGTTTTATTGTCGCGCGGATCGCCGTTATCTACCTTCTTATCATCCTGACCTTTTACTTCTTTATCTTTTTTATACTTTACTTTAGCATCCTCATATTTAACAAATGATTTTGGCTGCACTGAAGCTGTAGTGATCTTTTCTGTATTCTTTAATTTTTTAAAACCAGGGGTGTAAACAGTAAATTCTTTATCTGAATACTTTACCTTATCATAATCCTTTACGTGATTTATCTGGACAACTTCGATAGGCTTGCCATAAAATGTTTCAATAACTTTAACATCAGGACCACGGTTAATGATCTTTTTATTACCCAGGACGATTCCTTCAGGATGTCCCCAATTTTTTAATACTACCCTGTTTATTGAATAGTCATAGTATTTGTAAACTGCAGGCTCAACGAAGAATTTTTTTCCTACAACGACATATCTTTCTTCATTTATGACCGGTACCGGAAGTGTATTATTAACAATATAAACTGACGGCGGTACAGGAGCCCATGCTATGTTATTGTCATCTTCTCTCCAGTCAACCCATGCCGGAGCCCAGACTCTTCCTGGTACCCAAACCCATCCTGCATCTGTATATGCCCATCTGCCGTAATGATGAACTATCTCCTCTTCAGGTGTTGGCGCTTTAAAATACCAGCCAGCATCAGTATTCACCCATTGGCCATTTGAATAAGGAACGTAAGCTGCCGGCTGATCATTAGAGAGAGAAACAGCTAAATTATCGGCAGGCTTCCAGACAAACACTAAACCGGGGTTCGCATCTGCTGCGTTGACATCGCTTACACCGGTGATGAAACTGATAAGTGATCTTTGAAATTCATCGTTAGAAGTTGTACTTTTTTTATCATCCAGTCCTATATCAGAACTGCTGACCTGTACCCATTCACCTTTTGAAGAAAGCTTATCATAAATATCTTTGTAATCTACACTCTGCAGATCATTATTCGATTCATTGACGTCATTATCATCAACGTCTGTAAACTCAGCGGTTTTTTTATCATTTCCTGATGTATCTTCATTTTTTTTGGAACATGACATAATACAAAATGAAATAATTAGAATTAAAACCGGAATAAAAAATTTTTTACTAAACATTGTTCTCTCTATTAAATATTTAAAAAAAAATGATTCCCCGCTTTTCACGGGGAATCATTACTATTATTTACTTTTTGCCTTTACCATTTCCTTTGTCATGACCGGAATTATTGTTTCCTTTGTTCTGTCCTGAATTATTGTTCCCTTTATCGTGACCGGAGTTATTATTCCCTTTGTCGTGGCCGGAATTATTATTTCCTTTATCGTGTCCTGTATTATTGTTTCCTTTATCGTGTCCCTTATTCTGGCCTGTGTTGTTATTTCCTTTATCTTTTTCTGAGCCTTTGTTTTTTCCGGTATTGTTATTTCCGTTATCTTTGTATGTACCTTTATCTCTTCCTTTGTTCTGCCCTGAATTATCTGTTCCTTTATTTTTTATCGTCCCTTTTTCTCTTCCGGAATTATTATTCTTATTTTTACTGTTATCCAGGTCGTGGCCTTTATTTTTATCCTGGTTCCTGTTTAACCCATTATCATTTTTTACGTCGTTTTTAGTATTCTGCCTGTTGTCATTTTTCATCTTTTCATTTCCCCTGTCCTCCTGTTTATTGGATATAGGGGAATTTTTTCTTACATCATCATATTTCGCAAAAGATTTTGGCTGTGTAATTACATCCTTTACTTTTTTCACATCCTTCACCTTTTTGAATCCCGGTGAATACGTTCTGATCTCGGTATCAGTATATTTCACATCGCTTATATTTGTTACACGCTGAATATTTACAACGTTAACATGTCGTCCGCAAGTCCGCTCAACAAACTGAACGTCCGGGCCGCGGTTAATTATCACATTGTTTTGAACTACAATTCCTGCAGGCCTTGTCCAGTTAGTAACTATAACATCAGGCGGTAAAACAGTGCGGTATGTATATATCTGGGGATCATAGAAATGCGCCGCGTCAACTACATAATAGTGCTCTACAGGGATCGGCGGAACATAGAAATCATTATTTACAACATATACTGACGGCGGTACAGGAGCCCATGCGACGTAATTATCATTTTCACGCCAGTCAACCCATGCCGGAGCCCATACTCTTCCCGGTACCCAAACCCAGCCCACATCATTTGAATAAGCCCAACGCCCATAGTGATGGACAATTTCTTCTTCAGGTGTTGGAGCTTCAAAATACCAGCCCGCATCAGTGTAAGCCCAGTTACCGTTCGAATACGGTATATATGCAGGTGCAGGATCTCCTGCATTAACTCCTACAGCAAGATCCGAAGATGGCTGCCAAACGAAAGTCATTCCAACATCAATGCTTTCTTCAGCCTGTGCGTCATTTACTCCCGTTACAAAATTAAATAAAGCTTCCTGGAAGCTGCGCTCTCCGGTGGAAGTTTCATTTTTTAAGTTGACTCCGATTTGGTTTCCCGATACCTGTATCCATTTTCCCTTAGATGAAAGCTCATCATATATTTCTCTGTAATCAACTTCCTTCAGATCCTTGTCTGATTCACTGAGATCATTTTGATCGACATTTACTAACTGTATTTCCTGGTTATTTTCGTCTTTTAATGTTTCTTCATTCTTTTTTGAACATGAACTGAAAAATATTACTGTCACGAGAAAAACAAAAATTAAAGATGCCCGATTAAACATTTTTGTTTTACCTCCTTTACTTTTATTTTTAAAAAATTATAATTTAAAATCTACGCCCAGCTCAACAACGTTAAAGTTGAAGTTACCTGCACCGATCCTAAGCGCACCTGCGACTCTTGGGCTGAAAAAGTATCTCATTCCAACCTGGCCCCATGCCCATAATCCGCTGCTGTACGTAGCCGTGTAAACTACTCCATTACGGGTTACATAAGAATTATTTATATTATTATATCCCAGTACAAGACCTACAAATGGCACAAATTTACCATCGCCTATTTGATTAAAATTTAAATTTGATTGTAATCCAAGGGTTACATAACTGTCATTTGAGTAATCCGAAGCATTATAATTACTTCTAAATGAAGTATAACGGAAAACTCCACCAAGACTTAAAGTGGCTACATCCCCGAGCTGTGTTAATTGAGCTTCGTAGTTTAAACCAAAAGTTGGAACGTTTGGAGTTGTCCAAAATCCCAAAGATGGACCTAAAAGGTGATCACCATCCTTCAACTGGGATTTCAGCGAAGATACTGAAATTAACATAATTGCTAATATTAATAATGCTCTTTTACACATTTTTAAATATCCTTTCTATAAAATAATGTATTACCGAAAACCGGTTGATTCTACTTTATGTATTCAATTTGAATGCCAAAAGAATGAAATAAATCGGGGATTTTCAATAAGTATATATACTTACATATACTTATAATAACAGTAGGAACACAGTACAGGTTGCTAAATTTTTTATACTGACATAATTTGTTAAAATTGACAATAAAAAAACCCGGGTTTCATAAGAAATCCGGGTTAATAATTATTTGTTTATTTTAGAACTTAAAATCCAATCCCGCTTCAATATTGCTGAAGTTTTGGCTTCCGAAAGCAAACCGAACCGTTGCTGCGGTTTTCCTGCTCATAAAATACCTGAATCCTCCCTGTCCCCACATCATAAAACCTGTTGAATAATGCTGGTCGTAACCGATCAATGAATTATTTCCAAAGGCAGTATATTTTGTTGTTACATTCCTGTATCCCAGAACAATTCCAACAAAAGGAATAAATCTGCCGTTTGTTATCTGGTTAAAATTGTAATTAATTTGCGTGCCAACGGCAAATATTGAAGAATGAATGTCTCCCTTAGGTGTTTGGTCAGCAGCTCTCCAATATCTTCCTAAAAAACCTACTGAAAACATACCAACACCGGCTTGCGGGAGCTGGTATTCAAAATTGGCACCAAGCATTATGCCCGCTGAATTATCAGTAAATCCCAATGTTCCTCCTGCTAAACGATCACTGTATTGAAGCGGCATATATTCCTTTGATTTATGCTGGGCAAAGACAGCAGTACCTGAAATGATTAATAATGCAAATAATATAGAAGCTTTCATTTATCCTCCGTTTAAATGTGAGCAAATATAATCTCAAGTTTTACATTATGCAAGCCCTATAACTGATATATTTTAAACATAGTTAGATTTTATGCAAATATTGCTTATTTTAACGGTTATTTATTTTAAAATATTTCTGAATCAGCGATATTTTTAATTTATTACTAATATTTTCATTAAATATTAAATTAATAGTAATTATTATTCAAAAGGTAGAAAATGAATTCATTTTATAAAAGATTACCGGCTGCGGTTTTATTTTTCTTATTTTGTTTTTGTCAAAATATATTATCGCAAACCATTGTACAGAATATGCAGCTTCTGGCAAATCTGAATCAGCATCCGGAAGGAGGATTGTATTCGGCTATCTGGGGATACACAGCTCCTAATAACCGCGAATATGCAATTCTTGGCTGCTGGAACGGGACGCAATTTGTTGACATCACTGATTCTTCAAATATTCGCGAAGTATATTTTTTACCAGGCTTGGGTTCATGCTGCCGTGAGATGAAAACATTCAGTCATTATGCATACATAGTCGGTGATGGTGCCCCAAGCGGATTGCAGGTAGCAGATCTGCAATACCTTCCTGATTCAGTTCACCTGGTTAACACTTTTTTTATGACTGGATTTACCAAAGGACATACGATACAGCAAAGCGGGCCATATTTGTATATTAATGCCGGTGATTATAATATCGGCGGGTTATTTATTTTGGACCTGACTACTGACCCTGTGCATCCTGTTAAACGGGGAGAATGGGAATCACAGGTAGTTCATGACTGCAGGGTAATTAATGATACCATATGGGCGTGTAACATTTACAATCCTCCCGGAACAATATCAGTGATCGACGCAAGAAATAAAGACAGCCTCAGAACAATTGCGCAGTGGGAAAATCTGCCTCAGCCGGGACCTCATAACATAGCAATATCTGATGACAGGCATTACGCATTCGTCGGGGATGAGATTGGCGGAAATCCGAGGCTGCTGAAGATATGGGATATCAGAAATCTCGGAAATGTCATTAAACTTGCAGAATGGCAGCCAACAAATATTACAACTTCTATCATTCATAATGTTGAGCTGTTTGGAAATTATCTTTTTGCCGCGCATTATACTGCAGGAGTTAGAGTGATCAATGTAAGCAATCCTGCTAATCCTGTTGAAAGCGCATGGTATGATACTTACCCGCCCGATAATGGATTTACATATGATGGCGCATGGGGTGTTTACGTATTTCCCGGTTCTCATAAAATAATAGCATCAGACAGAGAAACAGGACTGTATGTACTTAGAACAACATTTCCTATTGGTATTGAAAATAATTCAGAAAACGTTCCGGTGACTTTTTCACTTGAGCAAAATTACCCGAACCCGTTTAATCCCTCTACAACAATAAAATATTCACTTAATAAAGATTCATATGTCTCCTTAAAAGTATATGATGTTTCAGGAAAACTGGCAGCTACACTGGTTGATGGATTCTCAGTAAAAGGAGATAAGATCATTCGATTCGACGCTAAAACCCTTTCAAGCGGCATTTACTTTTACCAGTTTAATGGATTTTCTCAAACAGGTAAGATTACATTCAGTGAATCGAAAAAGATGGTTATTTTAAAATAGCTGCCACAATAACAGAAGTTTATCTAATTAACCCTTGACAAACCTCAAACAGTATATTATATTTGTGTTGTAACAAATAATGTTGAAACACGAAAATGGGTGAAGCTTTAAAAAAATGGTTAAAATTGCGAAAAGAACTTCCGGTAAGGGAAGAAGTTTTATTGAATTTGCGTGTTGCCTCTAAGCTGCTGGAACATGACTTTGAAAAAAAGATATCCGATCTGGGTATTACTGATGCTCAATACAATGTTTTAAGAATATTAAAAGGTGTTTATCCTGAAGGACATCCAAGGTGTGAGATAATAACCCGTATGATAGAGAAAGCGCCGGATATCACCCGCCTTATTGACAGGCTGGAAAAACAGGACCTGGTTGAAAGGGACCGTACCAGTGAGGACAGAAGAAAATCAATAACAAGGGTAACCGAAAAGGGGCTTAAGATTGTTAACGAAATACAGCCAAGGCTGGATGAGCTTAGCAGGAAACTTACAAAAGAACTCACAACCGAAGAGTGTAAAGTTTTATCCGGCCTGATCGAAAAAATATACGGGCATTTAATTTAAAATTTTTTTACTTATATCTGTGTTTAAACAAATAATGTTGAAACATAATAAAAATAATCAATTATGAAAACTATAATATATAAATCGGATTCAAGAGGTGACGCAGACCACGGGTGGCTTAAAAGCAGGCATACATTCAGCTTTGCGAATTATTATAACCCGGAAAGGACCAGGTTTGGTTTGCTTCGTGTATTCAATGACGATATAGTCAAAGGCGGTGAAGGTTTCGGAGCGCATCCGCACGATAACATGGAAATTGTATCCATTCCGCTCAAAGGCGAGCTTGCGCATAAAGACAGTACAGGTACAAAAGAAGTTATTAGAACCGATGACGTGCAGATAATGTCAGCAGGAAGCGGGTTAACGCATTCTGAGTTTAACAACTCTGAAAAAGATGAAGTTAATTTCCTGCAGATATGGGTATTCCCGAAAGAAAAGAACATAGCTCCAAGATACGAGCAAAAGACTTTTAGCAGGGAAAACAGAAAGAATAAATTTGAAACTGTTGTATCCCCTGTTCATGATTCCGGTGCATTGTGGATCAACCAGGATGCTTATTTTTCAATGGCGTCTTTGGAAAAAGACAATACTATTTTATATAAAGTAAAAAAGGATGGTAACGGTTTATTCCTTTTTGTTATTGAAGGCAGTGTAAAAGCGGCTGACAATGATCTTGACAGACGGGATTCCCTTGGCATAGAAAATGTGAGCCAAATTGATATTACCGCAAAGGATAATTCCGAATTATTACTGATAGAAGTCCCAATGCACTAAAATATAATTTTTTCTACAAAGAAATATTTTTTAAAACAATTTTAACACAAAAAAAATGAACACATGGAAAATCGATCCGAATCATCGGAAATAAAATTCAAAGTTAAACATTTAGTTGTATCAACCGTAACAGGCCAGTTTGATAAATTTTCAGGACAGGTCGAAACCGATAACGATAATTTCGATAACGCAAAGATCTCATTTGAAGCTGATGTGAACAGTATCAATACCGGGAATGAGCAGAGAGACGGGCATTTAAAATCAGCTGATTTCTTTGACGCGGCTAATAATCCAAAGCTTACATTTGTTTCGAAGTCCTTCAAGAGAAAATCAGACCATGAATTTGATCTTACGGGTGATATCACTATAAGGGGTATTACAAAAGAAATTAATCTTAAAGCTGAATACAACGGTACGGTAAAAGGCATGGACGGCTCAGACGTTGCAGGTTTTGAGATCAATGGTAAGCTTAACAGGCTTGATTTCGGCCTTCAATGGAACGCTTTGACTGAAGCAGGCGGAGTAGTTGTCAGCAACGAAGTTAGACTTGAGATCAATGTTGAAGTTTCAAAGTCAGCAGCAGAAGTTGAAAATGAAGCAAAAGCTGAAGCCTCTGTATGAAGCCTCTGTATAATGATTGAATTATTTCAGGGCTGCATTAAGCCGCAGCCCTTTTAAAACATGGAAAAAATTAAACCTGTCATATATGGTACTGATTGGTGCCCAAAAACCACCGGATTCCGCAATTATCTTAATACAATTGGCGTGAAATTTGAGTACCATAATATAGAAGAAGAGCCGGAAGCAGAAGAAGCTGTAAAACTGATGAATAATGGTAAAATAAAATTTCCAATGATCTCCATAGGACAAAAGAACCTGAAAAATCCATCAATTCAGGAATTGAATAAGGTTCTGAATGAAAACGATCTTTTAACCTAATTAAAATGAAAATTTTATACATATATCCGCATCCCGATGATGAGTCTTATGGACCGGCACATTTAATGTCCCGGCAGAGGAAAGATGGACATGAAGTGTATCTCCTCACACTGACAAAAGGCGGTGCAACCAAACAACGCCACAAATATGGAAAGTCCATAGAGGAAATGGGCGAGATCAGGTATAAAGAAATGCTGAATGTTGCAAAGACTCTTGATCTTAGCGGAATGACTGTTTTAGACCTTCCTGACAGCGGATTAAAGGAAATGGATCCAAGAGAAATTGAGAATGCCATTAAAGATGAAATTGAAAAAGTTAAGCCGGATGTCATAGTAACCTATCCCGTTCATGGTATAAGCGGTTTTCATGATCATTTAATTTGCCATGGAATAGTTAAACGTGCATTTGTTGAGCTAAAAGAAAACACAGACTATCTGAAAAGGCTTGCGTTTTACACAGTCTCAGATGAGACCGCTAAAAAGCAAAAAATGTTTCACCTGAGCAATTCCACGGATGATGAAATAGATTGTATAACTGAAGTTCAGGATGAAGATATAGAAACTAATAAAAAAGCTTTGGATTGTTACGTAACATTTAAAGATACGATAGTAAAGTCAGATATAAAAAATGAAATAGACAAAAAAGTACATTTTGAAATTTACCGGGAGAATTTTGAGCCTAAACTTACAGACATTTTTGATAAGCTTGGGAATTAAAAAAATATAATAAAAAGGTGAAATTATGAGACAATATATGATTGAAATAAGACTGCCCGAAATCCTTAGTGAAGAGTTTTTACTATTGATACCTTCACAGAGAATGATGATAAGCAGGTTAATGCACCAGGGTGTGATAATAAATTATGCACTGGCTCTTGAAAGCGCAAAACTTTGGATAACAATGATAGCTGAGTCCGAGGAAAAAGTAATAACACAGCTTGCGGAAATGCCTATTATTGGTTTCGTTGATACCGAAATATTCGAGTTAACTTTTCAGAACAGCAATAGCTTTACACTTAACAGTTTTTCAGTAAATTAAATAGTTATAAAGAGAGAAGGAATTAAATGAATTTTTTAACAGGATTAACAGCACGTATATTATACGGACTGCCCTTTATTGGATTTGGTATAGGCCACTTATTAAACGCATCAATGATGGCCGGAGCAGTACCGATACCGGGCGGAGTAATATGGATATATGTAACAGGTTTGGCAATGATACTTGCAGGAATAGCAGCAATAACAAAGATACAGGGAGTAACAGCAATGTACCTTTTGGCATTATTGATGTTTATTTATATAATATCGATACATGTTCCAAACATCATGAAACCTGAAACAATGCAAATGGGCTTAATGAGCCTGTATAAAGATGTTAGCATCATGGGTGCGGCACTATTGCTTGCCGGGATATTTAAAAAGGAAAAAGATACCCGTTCGCAATTAGTTTAGTTAATTAATAAATAGTTTAATAAATTTAAGAGACAGGCGATCACCTGTCTCTTTTGATAATACAAACATTATGAAAATACCTGACAACACAAAAATTCAAAGCGTCGAGCTGAGAGTTAAGGATCTTGACAGAGTTTTTAATTTTTATTCGGGGCTTATCGGACTGAAAGAGATTGAAAGAAAAGACAGCGCTTCATTTCTTTCAGCTGGTGGAAAGTATCCATACCTGGTAAAGCTTGTTGAGGATAAAAATGCTGTTCAGCGGCCCTATAATACAACGGGATTATTCCATACTGCAATAAGATTTCCAAACAGGAAAGAGCTGGCGAGAGTTTTTATGCGATTATTCAAACATAAGATTAAATTCCAGGGATTTTCAGACCACATTGTTAGTGAGGCTATCTACCTGGCTGATCCCGAAGGAAACGGTGTTGAATTATATGCTGACAGGCCTCGTGAAGAATGGAAATGGGAAAACGGACAGATAGAAATGGATACTTTGCCTTTAAACCTGAGCGTACTGACCAATGAATTAGATGATCCTGAAGTATGGAATGGTGCACATCATGATACAGACATCGGGCATATTCATCTTAACGTTTCAAATTTGCTCAAGGCTGAAAAAATATACAGTCATATGATCGGATTTAATATAACATCTGCTTTATATCCTGGTGCATTATTTATGTCTGCAGGAGGTTATCATCATCATATTGGCGCTAATACATGGCAGTCAAATAAGGGTACTCCCCCGCCGGATAATGCTGCCGGATTGATCTCATTCACGGTAAAGATTGACAACCCTGAGTATTTGAGACATGTCGAAGACCTGGCGAAATCAGCCGGAATTAATATTATTGAATCTGCTGAAGAAAATCCGGATGGAATCACAATTCTAGATTTTGATAAGACTAAAATACATTTGAGATAGATTTAGAATAATTATAGTCTGTAGCCGCAGGCTTTAAGCCTGCAAATAATGCGCGGCCGTAAAGGCCGCGGCTACAATAAATACTAAGGATCGCCCGGTCCTTTTTACATGATTCCCATTTAGATTTCCTAAAAAACAAAAATCATTTAATTTAGATTGTATTTTTCCATATTTCCTCTCTCCGGAGAGTGTTAGGGTGAGGCTCAATTGTGAAAGTTGAAATAGTAGATTATAATCCTGAGTGGATTGAAATGTATAACCAAACCAAAGAATTATTTTTAAATTCTTTTGGTGATAAAATTGCTGCGATCGAACACATTGGAAGTACCTCGGTACCGGGACTTGGCGCGAAACCTGTAATTGATATCCTTGTTGGAGTTAAAAAACTCGATGATGCCGAATCATTTATTCCAGATATGGAATCCCTTGGATTTGAATACGTTTCAAAATATGAAGATGTAATGCCGGAAAGGAGATATTTTGTAAAACGCGGCAACAAAACCAGCACTCACCATATCCATACAGTAGAAGTCAGCAATCCGTTTTGGACAAGACATTTAATGTTCAGGGATTATCTAAGAACAAATGATGATGTTCGGGATTCTTACTATACATTAAAGAAAGAACTATCATTAAAAGAATGGTCCAGCGGCAATGAGTACGCCGATGCAAAAACTGTTTTTATTAAAGGGATCGAGAAGGAAGCCGCCAGGTTTATTTCACAAAAAGGAGAAATCGCTGAGGCTGAAGCGTTAATCTATATGAACAGCACAGCTCCCGAAGAAGTAATTAAAGAATGTAAGCTTGGCTGGAAAAGAACCGGCTCTTCATCTGCAATTAAGGCTGCAGCTATTCCCGTTATGGTAATTAATAGTTCAATTGGATTAGGCATGTACGAAAAAGCTACTGAAGAAATGATAGATGAAGTGCTTGATTTCAGCTCGGAAGTAAGTAATTGTTTTGGAATTATGATCTCACCCTATGCGGAACCACAGGGTATAGGCGAATTGTTAAACAAACGAAACTTATCAATAAAAAGCCATTGGGTTAAATTGTACCGCGATACGTCACCTGTTAGGAATATTAATACAGATCTTACTGTTAAACAAATTGGAAAAGAATATTCACAGGAGTTTGCAAATGTTATTACTACAGCTTTCGGAATGCCTCCTGTCATTAAAGGTTTATTTCGTTCAATTGCGGGATTAAAGGAAATGGAACATTTCATGGCATTCGATAAGGATGTACCGGTAGCTTCAGGTTCATTATATATTAATGATGACACTGCCTGGTTTGGTCTTGCAGGTACGATCGCGTCACACAGGAACCGCGGCGCACAAAGCGCTTTAATTGCTGCGAGAATAAATGCCGCACACGAGGCCGGATGCAAGTGGATAACTGTAGAAACCGCTGAAGACAAACCTGAAAAAAGAAATCCTTCATTCTGGAATATGATAAAACACGGATTCAGAATTATGTATAAACGTCCAAATTATGTTAAAGTAAATTAATTAAATGAAATTATTCAACCTGCTCATACCATTTCTCATAGTTACTCAAATGTCGTGTTCACAAAATAAAGAAGTGAAGTTATTACCACCTGAAAACGGTATATACCATACAGCATTTTCCACGACCTTTTCTTCATCGAATAATGTATCAGAAAAAGAAGTCCCTTATTTTGAAAGCCTTGTAAATAGGAAAATTGTCTGGATGAATTTTGCCAATGATTGGTTCAACGGAATAAAATTCCCGGAATCCTCGGTACAAAACATTTGGAAATCAGGCGCGATGCCTTCCATCAGGATGATGCCGTGGAGCACTTATGGTAAAGTTGATCAGACCTATTCACTAAAGAAAATCATTGATGGAAATTTTGATAAAGAACTGAAACAGTGGGCCAATGAGCTGCAGAAAACCGGAATTCCTGTCCTGATTGATTTTGCGGGAGAACCTAA
>JADMIO011545459.1_pt1 | contig 12427 bp, 11 predicted proteins | sample 8958161 | NCBI WGS metagenome assembly JADMIO01 (sample SAMN16585339, study PRJNA669376) | soil metagenome | isolation source: Crop rotation soil | place: USA: Cullars Rotation, Alabama | collected 2011 | reverse complement strand
CGCGACTTCAAGTCACGTGAATTCCAAGCTTCGGATCCCACTGTGCTGGAAAGTGAGGCCAACTGTACCACTGCCACCACGTTGGGTAAGCGTCTTCGGGCCGCAATCCTTCGTCTTCGAGAACGTTGAGCATTTCAGCCTTACCGTTGTTATCAGCAGATATTACCTTGCCGAGCACGCTGCGTTTGACCTCCAGTTCCGCTGGTTTACTTCCAAAATTCGTCAGCGCTAAGACGCCATTGAGATCGATCTTGCCGTACTGATCGCCTTGCCACGTAGCCGCATTGGGAGTTCTGGCGACTTCCTTGTCTTCCTTCTTAACCTTAATATCAATAGCATTTGTCACAGTCAAATCGGTCGAGGCACCAATGGCTGTGTATGTCATCAGCCCCTGAGCCAATACTCGATTATTGCTTAATATCAGAGCAGGAGCCGTGGTAAACGGGTATTCCGATTTGTTCGTGAGCCTTATTTGATGCATTACTTTGGGCTGACTCAGGAGCCGATCCAATTGTCCTTGCTGACCATGAAAGTACTGCCGCATTTCCGGAGGTGGCGCGAAAGGAATGTCGAGAGTATAAACATCTTTGTATTTAACGGTGGTTTCGCAGACAGGAATCACCATTCGCTGCCCTTTCTTAAGCGTTACATGCTTGAGCGTGTAGAGAAAGAGATCTTCTGCTTTCGCCGATCCAGTAACTTCTTCCGGCGCGGGTGCGCTCGTTCTCTCTTCATCGGCCATTGAAGCCGTTTGACTCATTATTGCGTTGCTGAAAGTATTATCGAAGGGAGACGCCTCACGAAAATTGCGAGACAGTTGAGCAAAGGTCTCCTGCATAGATATCGGATCAGGTGTACCTTTCAAAGCAAATTTGGGAACACCAATAACCAGGTGAGCTGTTACGTCTTTGAGATCAACAAGATCATTGATGATCGATGCCTGAAGTTTCACCAATGCATTGCCATTCCCATCAATCTGTATTTTGTACTGAGGAATCCAGCGAATTCCCTTCTGCAAATACATCATTCCCACGTCGGCTTTCTTCTCCGGCTGGGATGCCCAGTTGAGCCTGAGAGTGAGGAGATTGCGAAATTCGGTCTTCGACAACTTGCCCTGATAAGAGCCCTTAAATGCGATTGAGTCGATCTTAGTCAGCGGAACCGCAGCAACACCACCAGCGGTGCGCAACAATACAACATCTCCACGTAGAGGCAACATTTCGCCAGAGTTTGGAGGGCTAGTCTCTTCGAGTTCTTCGGAGCTGCGCACTGGAATGCCAATGACAGTAGCATCATATTCGACCGTATTTGCTTTATCTCCGACACCGCGAAGCTCCACTATATGAGCATCGGCACCAGCGTTTGCCTCAATCAGATCATGCAGGTTGAGCGCTGTTTGTGGAACGAGAACTTTGCGACGACTGGAAACAACTGACGTGAGCTTCGCATCTTTCTCCGTGGCATACGTCCAGAACGTGCCCATCACCGGCGTGGGCAGATAATCCATTACGACGTTGCCATTACTGTCGGTGGGCATAGGTCCTTCATGAGCGACAAACGCGTGCCCATCTTTAAAGACCGTAATTTCCTTTACAGGCATTTCCGCCAACGCGCTTAGAGGGGCGGCGGGTTCCGCCGCGGCATATTCAGGCGCACCTGTGGCAATAAGCGCCAGAAGAACACACCACGAAAATCGCGTCGAAAAGTCCTGCATCAAACATCTCCTCCAGCTCAATCGCGGCTCTGTTCGGCGGCCAGCGCTTTCGGTCCAGCTCTGCTTTACCTGTTTGCTGTGCTGAGCTTCCGCCCGCACGGCCTGCTGATAGCTCCATTAAGTAATGGCGCAACCGTAAGCCTCGCAGGTATAAACTTGCATGCCAATTGATTTGAGCGCGTTCAGTCTACACCTTCAACTTAGTTCAGTACTACTGAATGATACCGCAACAACTAATGATTAACGAATCGCGCTCCGTTATCATTGAGTTCCAATGCGAAACAACACCGAGAATAAATAAATGCTATCTATTTTTTGTTCACCATCACGTTATGTGCAGGGGCGAGATGCCACAGCTTCGCTGGGCGAAGAGATGCGCAAACTGGGTCTTACGGGCACGGCGCTTGTCATCGCCGGACGCTCTGCGCGGAAACTGCTTCAGAACACGTGGGCGGAAAGCTTCGGCGAGGCCGGTATTGAACATTCCACGCTCGAATTCAACGGTGAATGTTCACGCGTCGAAATCAATCGGTGCAAAGAAGAAGCAATCGCACGGAAGGCTGCAGTCATAGTAGGTGCGGGTGGAGGAAAAGTTCTCGATACGGCAAGGGCGGTCGCATCCGATCTAAATTTGCCGGTAGTTAACTGCCCTACACTGGCATCCAGCGATGCTCCGTGTAGCGCCCTTTCGGTCGTTTACACGCCGGAGGGTGAGTTTCAAGAATATCTTTTCTACAAGAAGAACCCAGATTTGGTGCTTGTCGATACGACAGTCATTGCTAAAGCACCGGTGCGTTTGCTGGTGGCAGGAATGGGAGACGCGCTTGCTACCTGGTTCGAAGCCCGGACGGTCTTCAACGCCCGATCACGAAATCAGGTCGGGGGAGCACCAACCATTAGTGCCAGAGCGCTCGCGGAACTCTGCTACAAGACTTTGCTTGATGACGGAGCCGATGCGGTTAGAGCGGTATCGACAGGTTCTGTAACACCCGCGTTAGAGCGACTGGTGGAAGCCAATACGCTGCTTTCCGGATTGGGTTTCGAGTCTGGAGGCCTGGCCGTTGCACATTCCGTGCACAATGGCTTGACGATGGCGGAAGAAACGCACGCGTTCTACCACGGAGAGAAGGTTGCATTTGGATTAGTGACCCAGCTCGTGATAGAAGGACAACCGCGCGAAGAAGTCGAGAAGGTGCTGGCCTTTTGCGTGGAAGTCGGGCTGCCTGTGACTCTGGCACAAATAGGGTTACATCATCTCTCTTCCGATGTGTTGCGTAAGATCGCCCGAAGAACAGTCGCCGAGGGAGAAACTGCACACAACGAGCCCTTTGAGGTCACGGCCGATGCAATCGCAGACGCGATAGTTGCCGCAGATTCAGTGGGGAGCCGCTATAGAGAACGGCATTCAAACGGGGCGGCGGTGACACCGCATGCGCTACCAGCCACCAGGTAATCCGCAGATTCAATTTCCGCAACTCGAATCATCCCAAGTATTAGAATCAGCCTAAGCCGCACTCTCCAACGCAGGTTCCTGGTGTGGAGAACTCAAACACGCCGGTTGAGCATTTTGGTCAATGCATCTATTTCTGTCATTCCAATGCTCTCCTAAGTCTTACCTCCGCGAATCGAGGAATCACATTCCGGCTCCAGTATGGACCGCCCAGTGATGGAGTTCCCGTGATTGAACGACCATCACACCACGGCCGGTGCAAATAAGAATTTGCCTCTAGCGGTGCCGGAGCACACGCATGGTGGACGCAAACCATCCAAACCATCGTACTAATGAAATTTGTGAGGGGTGTCGGCGTTACCGAAGGGCGAGCATCCGTGCGTAACGATGCGCCGCTCACCGCTGCAAACGGGACAGACCTAATTAGGTTAGAAGGAGATGCAGTTCACTCCACTAAAGGTGGAGTCAGAACAACAACGACAGGGCCACGGCGAGAGGCGGTAAGGAATCCCCTGTTCCTGTAAATGATGCAAGTCCGGGTGAGGTAGTCGTCGAATTCAAGCCATAAGCGAACGGCTTCATCCTCAGCCTCGATCAAGGCACTACCAGTTGCCGCTCGAAGTGAGGCTTCCAACGAGCGACCTGCGCTCCGGTGCTAGAGCTAACCTGCAGAAACAAAAGAATACTGCGGGATACCTTCTCCCGCAGCTAAATTGCTTTACGCCCTTCGCCGACCGGCAAACTCAGCAGTTCACCGGTGCCGGCAAAACAAGACCGCTGCCAGGTCAACCTGGACAGCAAAGCTATCGTTTCGACAGCAGTACTTGCGTACTACTTCTTACTACCAATCAGGATGATGTTGCAGCCTACCTGATAGCGATTTCCTGTATTAGGATCGATTATCTTCCCGTTAGCATAGAAACCGCTGGAACCGGTCTTGAACTCTTTTGCCGGCGCCATTATCTGTCCCCATACTTCGCCGGACGGCGTTCGAACTTCCAGAATGACAGCCTGCGGACCGCCCCCAGATTTGACCGCCTCAGATGACTCTGCCTGGCTTTCCTTAGGGGCGTCTGTGGAAGCAGCTTCCTTTTTTGGCATCTCCTGACCTCTTTCCAAGTAGAACAATCACCACTACGTCTTCATTGTTCCACAACAATAGATCAACGAAAAGATCTCTAAAGACTATACACATTACGCATGTCGGGCCACAGGTGATGAAACGACGAATAAAGGAGAAGCCGTAAATCTTTTGTCAGACTGTGTTTCCGAGGTCTGTTCTCTCGCCTCACCGCTTTATCTGTCGCTGAAGAATTGTTGAAAAACCAAATTTCTCAGTTTAAATGTGCCGCCATTATCCAAGTTTGCGTTTTATAGGTCATCCAGATTGTGCTTTCTGGTCTTGCCTGTGCTGATGTCGATCTATGTAGACACAGGCATAAACTATAGGGAATGATCTCTCGATCCTCAGATGATACTCAAGTGGAGGTGTACAGAGCTCGCTGATCAGGTAAATAGTCCCGAAACGCTTGCTGCCATTCCAAATATCCGGCTTCTCGCCAGGGAGCCATTTTTTTCAATGGCTACCGCCACAAAGGCAAAACGCTGGACAGGGACGGGACTCACATACCAATGTAAAAGTGCCAAAAACTGAGTTGAGCTCGGAGAATAGAAGCAAAGGCCGCGGTCCAATTTGCTATGCAACAATCAACGGCAATTACCGGCAAGAATCATCACCGTTCCACCCCCAAGATCTATTCCCAATCGAAATCGTACGGTTGAGCCAATCAACATGGATCGAGTGGGTGCACCGTCCGCGGCTTCGCCACTGTCCGCCTTGTCAGTGTGCCGCCTTTTTTAATGGCGAAGCTGCAGCAACCGGCTCAGGAAGAGTACCTAGTAACAAACGTACCGTGGCTATGGCGGTGCTTGCCCCTTATGCTCTCGTCGAGAGGGGATCCGCACGCCAGGAGAATGAACACTTCGAGAACTTCCAACAAGGAACCCTCGGCAAGCTGGTATGCGTGTCGCTTTTCTGTCCCACAATGCCGATCTCTGCGTGCTGAGCATCAAAAACGCGTGTTTGAATAATCGGGACTTACTTGGAGGCACTTAATGAAACCCTGGAGAGAGGAATCTAACGCCGCCGACGTTCATCTCAAACAGCCGATCGTACGGCAGGCCAAACAGTCGATGGTGCGGGAGGCCAGTCAAACAGTCGATGGCACGGAAGGCGTATGTAAGCGACGAGATAGTGTTGGCGAGTTAGATCCTTCAAGATCGTTAAACACAGCGCTAGACCTCGCGCCATCAAGTCGCAATGAAGGACACCGACTAGCTTCTGATCGCGTGAGCAGCGCTCGTACCGCCCGGTTAGGGTCGTGTGTCCAATGAGGAACGGTTGGTTGAACATCGCGCATAACGGCAAGCGTGGACGCTGCGCTGTATGCTTCAGGCTTGACAGGATCAACCTGAAAGACTACAACGACGGGCGCGGAGAGGAATGTAAACGGTAAGAAGCCACGTGTGGAAAGAGCGGACGAGTCTTTGTGCGTGCATATCCCCGACAACAAGGGGCGTAATGTGCAGCATGAATCGGAAAATGGCGGCGAGCACTATTTGAGCGTGGGCGAGAAGAAGCCTGTTCCGGCGAACGGAGCTGGTCATGAGTTTTGAAAAGAGCAGATCAAGCATTGGCATCGGTCTAACATTGACCGCTCATTTGCTATCGAATGCAATGACAATCCGCGCTAAAATAGCGGTTCACTGTTGTAGGTGAAGAAATGGGATTTGAAAAACTCAATCTGACCAGGTCAGTACCGAGCGAAAGAATCATTGCGGGGGCTGATTGCAGCGGCTCCAAAGAGACCCCCAATGAAACCTGGCTCGCAGTTGGCACTCTCACAGGAGCCGGTCTGGAGATCTCACAGATTTCAAAAGTGGGCATGCACGCTCTACCTGGAGAGCTAGCCAAACTAAATCTGCATTCAGTTGGGTTGGATTTTCCATTTTCCCTGCCTCGCGAATTTCTAGATTATCTCGCAGAAAAAGCAGAACGTGCGGCATTTCAAGAATGGCAGGAAGTGGTTGAGCACCTGATCTTCTTGCCTCTAGATGCGTTTCAAGATTTCGTACTTCGTTTTAAGAAAGAGCCCAAACGGTATACGGACAAAAGTACTCTGGCGCAAGGCTTGAGTCCGTTGCATCGCGGCAATCCATCGATGGTCCAAATGACATGGCACGGAATGCGAATGTTGGCCTCTTTGAGCCCGGAGAAATTTAGTATTTTACCGTTCAGCGACCCGGCAGCCGGTCATTGCAATGTATTAGAGGTGTATCCGCGAACAACGCTTAAATGCATGGGGCTTCCGGATACCGGATACAAGAGCCGAGAGAAGAAGGATAAGGAGAAGATGCAATCGACGAGACACAAGCTCTTACAAGGGTTACTGTCTTTGAAGGATCGAACGGCCGTACCAGGTGTACCGAAACTTTTTCTACCCCAAAAATTCGAACACTTTGTGGTCGATTCAGATCATGCCTTGGATGCACTCATCGCCTGCTACGCAACTGCCATGTATGTTTTCGAGCCTTCATTCTTTCTCGATCCATTCTCGTGCGAAAGCATCGACGTTTTGATTGAAGGATGGATTTACGAGCCCTGCAAACTGCTCACGCCTGTCAGCAAATAGAATCGCGACATCGCCGTTACAAGCGATGATCGATAATAGAAACCTTAATCACCGCATGTGCCACCACACGTACAAACAGCCAGGTGGTCCCGAACATCGATTGGTACTGCATTTGCACGGAGTTTATCCGTACTGACCCAAATTTTGTCAGTGCTGCATGTGTGTGTGCCAGTGGTGTAACTGGAAGTGAAAAGACTTGCAAAAAGCCCGTTTCGGGCTCATCAAGTACAAGACGTTGCGTGCCCGCACAAGCGTGTTCGGAACATTAGTCACTGCGATTTGTCAAACCCCATAGCACAAAATGAGGAGGAAGAAAAATGGCTCAAGGTAAGGAAGGAAAGTCTCACCGTGGCTTTGCTGCGATGCCTCCTGAGAAGCAGCGCGAAATCGCAAGCAAAGGTGGTAAAGCCGCACATGAGTCTGGACGCGCGCACGAATTCACTTCCGAAGAAGCAGCGGAGGCTGGACGAAAAGGCGGACGAGCCGCGCACCAGTCCGGACGTGCCCACGAATTCACGTCTGAAGAAGCTGCGGAAGCGGGAAGGAAGGGAGGTCATGCTTCTCATGGAGCGCGGCGGCCACGTGGACAGAACGAGGAACATCGACACACCGATGAGATAGACGAAACATCATCTTCTTCATCTCAGGAAGAAGGCGAGGAAGACGAACAATAGGCATTGGCTATGTCTTAAAGCATTCCCATTTCAATGAATTGCGATAATCAATCGCGTTGACGATTCACTTCGAATCAGGGCAATGAGCTCAGTAGAAATTGACGAGACAGGAAGAAAGGTGAACAACATGATTAAGAGAGTACGACAAAAAAATGCCGTGGACATGCTGAAAGCTGACCATAAGCTGGTGAAAGGCCTGTTCAAGGATTTCGAATCTGCCCGCACGAGTAAGAGTCGTATGAAATTACTCGACGAGATCATGACCGAATTGACGGTGCATGCGACGATTGAAGAGAAGCTCGTTTACCCGCTTTTGAAGGACGAAGGGCAGGATACGGAAGAAGCGTATGAAGAGCACCACGTAGTAAAACTTTTAATTGCAGAACTTTCCGCAATCGATTCCCAAGATTCACATTTGAAGGCGAAAGTAAAAGTTCTCTCTGAACTCGTTGAGCATCACATAGAGGAAGAAGAAACAGAACTGCTGCCGAAGTTAAAGAAAGAGTACGATGTAAACCTGATGGACCTTGGTCGAAAAATCGAACAGATGAAGACTGAAATTAAGCCGCAGGCCAAACAGATGATAGAAGGTTCGAAGCCGACAACGAATAAATCTCCGATGATGCCGGCCAAGACCACTATGCGCAGCAGCAGGAAAGCGGGCTAAGCGCGAAATTTTGAAAAGGCAAACAGACTGGCGTTAGTTAGTCTCCGGGGGTCTGTGGTGTGCACGGTCAAACGCCAACTTCCTCTGCGCATCGACGCATTGTAGGAGTAAGTAGGCACAGTCCTTGCGCATCGATCAGCAAATTGCCTCTGCTAACCACTGTACCTGATCAGTGAGAGGGAATAAAGAAGAGGGTCACGCACCATTGGTCGGCGACCCTCTTCTTGATTTTCGTAGCCGAACTTCCAAGAGGAAGATCGAGTGGAAGATGCTGCTCTGAATTCAGAGGGTATTCTCCCCAAATGGACGAAAGCGATTCAGAGCCCAGCTCAATGCGGCTGAGACAGTATTGATATCGCTTGGTACTCTTAACCACACCACTCTGTTCGTGCCCGGCACCTCTGCTCCAGGTGCCACAAATCGAATCACGACGAGTGGTTCGGCATCCCTTCGAATGCGCCGGTAAAGCGTACCCGCAGGTTTATCGTCTACTATTTCTTCGTCCGAAAAATCAGAGTGCGAGCACTCTGAGCCATAGGATCTTCTCCCGTCCTTTTCAAGGAAAAATCGCGCCCTGAAATTGCAATGGCCCGGAGGATCCTTGCTTTCGCGCAAGGAAGCCAACATCTCGCTGGCGGCTTTGTGTCCCTGCACTGCAGCTAAATTGCACCAGTATTCCTGCATATCTCTATACTTTTCTCTCAAAAAACCGGTCTGGTACATTAGCGCCATTCGGTATTGAGCCTCTGCCAAGCCGCCTCTTGCTGAGCGTTCCAACCATTGCAGGGCAGACGAAGTTGCCCCCTCTTTCCAGAGAAACTCTGCAAGTTCCAACTGAGCTTTGTGGTCACCCAGACCACTCAGATGAACCACCTCTTCTCTTGCGGTCAATTCGACGGGGCTTTCGTCAGCGATCTCTTCCGTCGGTATCCGTAAGGGAGCCCGAGGCGGTTGCCAGCGGAGAATTTCAAGACTTCCCGTTTTCACTTTCTCAAGCGCGCGTATAATGTCTTCTTCGTTGGCATACACGAGCCCAGCTCGTAACCAGCGCACAGCTTCTGCCGACTCCGGATCCATCGATAACAAGGTTCGCGCCAACTCAACCTGCGCTTGCCATACGCCTTGTTCTGCAGCAATTCTAAAATACACAATAGCTCTATTTAGATCTCGCTCGACACCATAGCCACCGTGCCTGTAAATCTGACCAATTAGAAAAGTAGAAGCAACATCGCCCGCTTCAGCCGCGCTGCAGTACCACTGTACTGCACGACGCCAATTGCGGCTTACGCTGCCACCAGCAAGGTATTGATCCCCCAGAACGAGCATGGACTTTAGTGATCCCGCATCCGCAGCTCTGTGCATCAGCGCAATCCAGCGCTTCTGATTTCGACTTACCCCTTCGCCATCTCTATAACAACAACCAAGGCGATACAAGCCTTCCGGAGAATAGCTTTCTGCCGCCTGCCTGTACCAGAATGCGGCAATGCGCGCCGAATAGCGACCATTGAGTCCTATTCGCCACATGTCGCCCAGTTTCAGTTGAGCTGCGCAGTTCCCATCGAGAGCAGCCAGTTCATACCAGATTTCGGCAGCATCCCTATCACGAGTGAAAGCGCCGCCGTTCCACAGCTCCTGAGCCAGTTCCAGCCTTCGTTGCGCGTTGCCCGTTTCAGCAGAGCGAAACAACGTAACTAGATCATACAAGGTGCAATCGCAGGCAGCCGCTGAGGCCGACAAACAACCTTCCTCATCCATTTCTTAACTCCGCGAACGCCAACATACGCAAGAGGAACACGCGGCAGCAACAGCTCGCCGGGCAGCGGGCCGTCGCCACCGCGCAAGATTCCGACTGTCACACCAGGTGATAAGCTAGTGCAAACAGGATTATTAGTAATGAGTATCAGCGATGATCGCATGCATGGCGACTACCGCATTATCCGCAATCGGTGCATCTCATCGGAAAAGTGATGAGAGTGAGAAAGCACCTGAGTTTCGAACCAATTTAGTAAGTGTTTAAATTTATGATAGCGCGGAGCAATCGCGCATACATCGAGCATAGTGCACTTGATACCCGTTGTCAAGCCGGATAAGCCTAATGAGCCCGGTTCAAGCGCATTGCAGGGAACCAATCGCCCGGTGCTAAGATTATTCGTTGCACCGACCCGCCATTCTTAGTGAGGCTGATTCGCATGGCCAAAATACTGTTCGCAGAAGATGAGAAAGCACTGGCTGATGTGGTTATCGATTGGCTCAGTTCGCAACAATACATGGTCGATCATGTCGACAACGGTAAGGAAGCATTCGAGCGGCTGAAGTTCTACGAATATGATGCAGCCGTTCTAGACTGGAACATGCCCGGCATGGAAGGCATAGAGGTTTGCAAGTCTTACAGAGCATCGGGCGGGAGCATTCCGATTTTGATGTTGACTGGCAAAAGAGAGATCGATGACAAAGAAGCTGGTCTCGACGCGGGCGCGGATGACTATCTCACTAAGCCGTTCCATATGAAAGAGTTATCGGCACGAATTCGAGCACTGTTGCGGCGCCCGACATCAGTGGTCTCGAAGCAACTTTCAGTGAAAGACGTCTTGCTTGATCCCGAACAACATCGCGTCACGAAAGGTGGTGTAGATGTGAACCTGTTGCCGAAAGAATTTGCCTTATTGGAATTCTTATTGAGGCACCCCAGCCAGGTATTCACGTCCGAGGCCCTTATCGAGCGAGTTTGGCCCACTGATTCCGATTCTTCTGCCGGCGCGATTCGCACTTACGTAAATCGGTTGAGGGCGAAGATCGACACAAAGGATCAGCCGTCAATCATTACGACGGTGCACGGAATTGGATACAGGCTCGATCCTTAAAACGGAAGAAGCGACGCGCACATCCCCATTATTGGGTTCCGCACGGGGCAAATGTTTGTTCGCCACAAAGAAGGATATCGAATACCCGGGGGCATTGAGATACAGGCAGCATAAGCCCCGCTCTTCAAAGCCTGGAAACATTCTAAAAGCGAAAGCCACCCGAGACGGTGGCATTCATGATTGATTATTTTTTCTGTGTCTCACATGGATTAGAAGGGGAACAGCTGCACTTTTCACCTTCTTTGTAGCTCTTACAGCAGCAACAACAACAATCACATCCCTTGCAAGGTGTGCAGTTTTTGCCGTCGCAACACTCTTTCGGGCAACATTCGTCAGCCATGATAATTCTCCTTATATAGTCTTTTTCCCTTGTTTGTCGCTGTCATCCAGCAGGCATAGCGCCTTCTGAAGCAGACCTATAATGCATTGATCTATAACGCGGTAATAAATCATGTTGCCGCCGCGTCTTGTCGCGACAATTCCCCGGTCGGATAGTCGCTGAAGCTGATTCGATATGGCTTGCGGAGTCATCTCTACGGCCGCGGCCAGGTCGCAAACGCACATCTCTTCAACTCGGGCAAGTGTGTGCAACAGCCTGAGCCTGGTGTCATTCGCAAGAATCTTAAATAGGTCTTCAAGCTCTGCAGCCTGATCTGGCGTTATAGGCTCCTGCTCCGGCAGTGTTACGTGCACGGGGCAGCAAGTTTGCTGAGGCTTTTCGAGTCGAATTTCGCTATCCATGATTCCATCATACACTATTAAACAAGTTCGTGGAATAGTTTATCAAGGCACATGAATAATGCGGCCGCAGATACTGCAACCGTGCTCCAACAGAAATGATTTCCTTCGCGTACAACTACCCGGACAGCTTGGAAGACACCGGTCACCGGAATATCGCAGGAAGAGCGAAGTATGAAAATGAAGCTTCCCTCGGCGCAACACCCTCGGATGGCGCGCTTGTCAACGCCCGCATCGCGCGCTCGTCAAGGCCCCGCATGGCGCGCTCATCAATGCCTTGCATCGGTCGCTCGTCAATGCCCAGCATGGCGCGCTTCGTCAATGTCCCGCATGGCGCGCTCGTCGATGCCCCGCATGGCGCGCTCATCAATGCCCAGCATGGCGCGCTCGTCAATGCCCAGCATGGCGCGCTTCGTCAATGCCCCGCATGGCGCGCTCGTCGATGCCCCGCATGGCGCGCTCGTCAATGCCCCGCATGGTGCGCTCGTCAATGCCCCGAACCGCGCGCTCGTCGATGCCCCGCATGGCGCGCTTGTCAATGCCCCGCATGGTGCGCTCGTCAATGCCCCGCATGGTGCGCTCGTCAATGCCCCGAACGGCGCGCTCGTCAATGCCCCGAACGGCGCGCTCG
>JADMIO010897418.1_pt1 | contig 12427 bp, 8 predicted proteins | sample 8958161 | NCBI WGS metagenome assembly JADMIO01 (sample SAMN16585339, study PRJNA669376) | soil metagenome | isolation source: Crop rotation soil | place: USA: Cullars Rotation, Alabama | collected 2011 | reverse complement strand
GGCGACCTGCCGCTGCTGAGCTTCGGCGTGGGTCGCCACTTCTGCCTCGGCGCGTCCCTCGCTCGCCTCGAGGCCCGCGTCGCCCTGGAGGAGGTCGTCGCCGCGATCGACGGCTACGAGATCGACGAGGCCGGCGCGGTGCGGGTGCACTCGGCCAACGTGCGCGGCTTCGCCTCGCTGCCGAGCACCGTCACCCGCCGCCGGCGCACGCCGGCTTGACGAGCAGCCGCCGGCCTTCCCCGTAGTCCACCGCGACCTCGTAGCCGGGCAGGTCGAGCGGCGCGAGCACGGCGAATCGGCCGCTCACCTCGAGCACCACGCAGACGTCGGGCTCGGCCGCGGCCTCCTCGATCATCGTGGCGTCGAGGCGCCCGGTGAGGATGCGCACGAAGGAGGTGTCGATGAGCTCCGGCGGCGTCTCGATGCCGGCCCACCACAGCAGCCCGGGATCGTCGGCGATGCCCCGAGCGCCGTCGGGGACGTGTGCCGCCAGGTCCGCCAGGTAGGTCGCGGCGGTTGCCGACACGACCGCCTCGCCCGGCCGCACGCCGACCACCCGGAGCTGGCCGGGGACGAGCAGGGCGCCGGCGACCAGCGCGGCGGGCCACCACGGTCGGGTCAGGCCGGCGAGGAGGCAGAGGGGGACGACCACGGCCGTCGGGTGCTGCGAGAAGAGCGGCCGGTGGGCGAGGACGACGACGAACGCGGCGACGGTCCACACCGTCACGGCCACGAGCGTCGCCCGGGTGCCCGGCTCGGCCAGCACCGCGTCGCGCCGGCGTCGGTCGGAGGCGACCAGCCCGGCCAGGCCGATCCCGAGGACGATCACCGCCGTCCGGTCGCGGCTCGAGAGGAGCCGGTACAAGGAGTCCGCCGCCGTCCCCACGGCTTCGTCTCGCGCCTCGAGGTGGTACTCGACGCTGGCGTCCCACACGGTTGCCAACCCCCACGGGAGGGCGAGGGCGACGCACGTCGCGGCGGCGACGCCGAGCGCGGCGCCGGCCCGGGACAGCCGGCGGTCCCAACCGAGCACGACGAGCGCGGCGAGCACCGCGGGCACCGCCAGGAGGTTCTTGACCGAGAGGGCGGCCCCGATCGCCAGCCCCACCGCCAGCGGGCCCCGGCCGCCCAGCGCCAGGGACACGGCGACGAGGCCGACCGCCACCACGACCGCGTCGGCCTCGATGCTCCCGAACGTGGCGACCAGCTGCCCGCTGGTGGCGAGCAGGAGCCCCGTGACGAGGGCCTCGGTGCGCCCCGCGGCGCGCCCGACGAGCGTGGCGCCGAGCACGGTGACGAGCACGGCCGCCAACAGCCCCGTCACCCGCGGCGCCCAGTCGGCCTGGAACCCCAGCAGGTCGCCGGCGCGCAGCAGCGGGAAGTAGAGCGGCCCCTGCCCGGAGAAGGCGTCGTGGTACTGGCGGGCCCCGGCCCGCATGGCCACCACCGAGGCGCCGTAGACACCGTCGTCGTAGCTGAGCGGGTGGCGCGCGAGGACGAGCGGCAGCCGGAGGAGGACCGTCAGCGCGGCCAGTCCGGCGAGCTCGACCCGCCGGACGCGGCCCCCCACTACTCCCCGCCGCGATCCGAGTAGAGGAGAGCGCCGCGGGCGCCGCCGATCCAGATGTGCTCGGTGTCGAGCGCGAAGCCGGTGTGGAGCTTCAGGTAGAAGTACGTGTCCATGAACGGGGCGAGCCCGGCGGAGAGGTCGGTCCACGTGGCCCCGCCGTCGTCGGTCCGCAGCAGCACGCCCTGCGAGTCGGTGCCCTTGAAGCCGACCAGCCAGCACCGGTCGATCTGGCCCGGCGCGCAGAACCCCGACACGAGGGCGGCCCGGACGCCGGGCTCGTCGAACACGTCGGGCAGGTCGCCCGCGGTCCACGTGGCTCCGCCGTCGGACGTCGTGTACACGTAGGCCGCGCCGTCCTGGGTGTCGTTGGCCCGCGCGGCGATGCCGTGGGCGTCGTCGGCGAAGACGATCACGTACGGGATGTCGTCGCCCTCGCCGGGTGGGTCGGGGAACGCGACCGGGACGAAGGTCAGCCCACCGTCCGTGGACCGGCAGACGCCGGAGGGGCCGCTGTCGAGCCCCGACCCGTACATCATCGTCTGACCGTCGCTGCTCACCCAGAACGACTGCTGGGCGTCGAACGCGAAGTACCCCTGGTGGAAGCTGAACGTGCAGGCGCCCTCCGGCACCGGATCCGGCTGGGGCGGGCTCGCCTCGGGCTGCCACGTGCGCGTCCAGGTGGCCTCGGGACCGGGGGGCGTGGGCGAGATCCACACGTTGCCGATGCTGTCCATCAGGTGCCACGCACCGGCGCTGTCGGCGTCGAGCCAGTAGGAGCGGGCGTTCGGGACCTGCGCCGCGGACGTAGTGGAGGTCGTGAAGGTCCGACCGGCGTCGGTGCTGAGGTAGAGCTGCTGGCCGAAGGTGCCGAAGGCGATGAGTCCGAGGGGGGTGTCGCTCAGCCCGACCCAGCTCTCGTTCTGCCCGTCGAGGCCCGCGCCCGCGCCTTCGAGCGCGGTGCCGGCCACGTGGTCCGGCGCGTCGAGGTACTGCAACGCGCCACCGTCGCTCGACGTCTGGCTGTCGCCGTGCAGCGCGATCACGCCGTGCTCGAGGTCGGTGAAGTGGACGCCGGTGACGATGCTGTTCAGCGGGTGGAAGACGGCCGCGGTGTCGCGTCGCACCCCCTCGAGGATCGGGACCGCCGTCCACCCGCCCACCTCCGCCGGCGTGCCGCCCTCGACGGACGCGGTGCTCTCGGTGCCGACTGCGCCACCTGCGCCGCCTGTGCTCGGCGCCTCCTCGGACGTGCACGCCAGCGCGGCTGCGGCCAGGGTGATCAGCGGAACGATTCGTCGCGTTCGACCCACCCCGCGTGGCTAGCAGAAGCGGGGCTCGACCATTTGTTGACCCGCCGGTCAAGTTCCTGTAGGTACGAGGCATGCACGATCTCGTGATCCGCGACGGCCTCCTGGTCGACGGCACCGGCGCCCCGGCCCGCTCGGGCGACGTCGCCATCGACGGCGACCGCATCGTCGAGGTGGGGAAGGTCGACGGCACCGGCAAGCGGGAGATCGACGCGGCCGGCCGGCTCGTCACCCCCGGGTTCGTCGACATCCACACCCACTACGACGGTCAGGTCACCTGGGATCCCGAGGTGACCCCCTCGTCGTGGCACGGCGTCACCACGATCGTCATGGGCAATTGCGGCGTCGGCTTCGCCCCGGCGAACCCGGCCAAGCGCGAGTGGCTCATCCAGCTGATGGAGGGCGTCGAGGACATCCCGGGCACCGCGCTCGACGAGGGCATGTCGTGGAACTGGGAGACCTTCCCCGAGTACCTGGACGAGGTGGCGTCCATGCGGCGCGTCCTCGACGTCGCCGCGCTCGTGCCGCACGGCGCGGTGCGCGCCTATGTCATGGGCGACCGCGGGGCCCACAACGAGAAGGCCACCGGCGAGGAGATCGAGCAGATGCGCCAGCTCGTCGCCGAGGCCATCCGGGCCGGGGCCGCCGGCTTCTCCACCACCCGCACGATCCTGCACCGGGCCAAGGACGGCGAGCTCGCCGCCGGCACCACGGCGGAGGCCGAGGAGCTCATCGGCATCGGCCTGGCCCTGAAGGACGCCGGCGCCGGCGTGTTCGAGCTCGCGAGCGACATGGTCGACCCCGTCGAGGAGTTCGCCTGGATGCAGGCCATCTCCCGGGCGAGTGGCCAGCCGGTGACGTTCAACTGCCTCCAGGACGACCCCCGGCCGGAGAACTGGCGGGTGCTGATCGAGCTGGCGGAGAAGGCCAACGCCGACGGCTGCCACATCGTCCCGCAGGTGGCGGGCCGGCCGGCGTGCCTGCTGCTGGGTTGGGAGTCGACGGCGCACGTGTTCATGTGGCACGACACGTGGCAGAAGCTCACGAAGCTGTCGCGCGAGGAGCGGCTCGCCGCGCTGCGCACGGCCGAGGTGCGCGACGCCATGCTCGCCGAGCCGGTCGACCCGGCCGGCATGTCGTCGTTCATGTGGCAGAACTTCGGACGGATCTACGCGCTCGGCGACCCGCCGGAGTACGAGCCCTCGCCGGACGAGTCGATCGCCGCCGTGGCCGCCCGGACCGGTCGCCGGCCCGAGGAGATCGCCTACGACGTGATGATGGCCCAGGACGGGCGCGGCCTCCTGTACTGGCCGGTCCTCGGCTACAGCCACGGCGACTTCGACGCGCTCCACGAGATGCTGGTCAACCCGTCGACCGTGCTCGGCCTCGGCGACGGCGGCGCCCATTGCGGTCTGCTGTGCGACGCGTCCCTGCCGACCTACATGCTCAGCCACTGGTCGCGGGATCGCTCCCGGGGCGAGCGACTGGGCCTGGAGCAGGCCGTGCGCCTGCAGACCCGCAAGACGGCCGAGCTCTACGGCTTCCTCGACCGTGGGCTCCTGCAGCCGGGGCTCCTGGCCGACGTGAACGTCCTCGACTACGACGGCCTCGGCATCCTCCCGCCGGAGATGGTGTACGACCTCCCGGCGGGTGGGCGCCGCCTCATCCAGCGGGCCAGGGGCTACGGGGCGACGATCAAGCGCGGCGCCGTCGTGCTCGAGGACGACATCGCCACCGGCGAGCGTCCGGGCATCCTCCTGCGAGGCCCGCAGCCGGCGTAGCGATACCAGCACGAACCACCCGAACGGGCCTAAGGTCCGCGCATGGGTACTGGCGGAGCAAGCGGTCGTGGGTTCGCGCGCGCAGTTGCGAGCGCGCTCGCGGTGGGGCTGGTCGGCGTGGTCGGAACGGCCGCCCCCGCGGCGGCGGGCTTCACCGACATCGATGTGGCGGTGCACGTCGATGCGCCGGGTGCGGTGCTGGTCACCGACGACGAGACCGAGAGCGCGGTCGTGCCGATCGAGTACCGCGTCGAGCACGTCGCCGGCACGGCGACCACGAGCGAGGTCGAGCTCTCGGCGTTCGAGCCCGACGGCACCCTCGATGCCGAGCTGGCAGCGATCACCGACGGCAACGACGGCGACTCGGCGCCCGACTGGGACTGCGACCTCCTCGAGGAGATCGTCTTCGAGCTCGACTGCACCTTCGTCGGCAACGCCGGCCTGCTGGGACCGGGCGTCGTTCCGGGCACCGTCACCGTGGACTGGCTGGTGGGCGGGATCGGCGAGCACGACGCGGACGCGAACGTGTCGCACCACTTCGAGATGGTCGAGCTCGAGACGTCGAACAACGGCGATGTGGACGTCTTCGAGCTCGTCGACGACCCGGCAGTGGTCTCGCTCGGGACCTCGGGCGCTCCGAGCGTCCTCCCGGTGGACGGCCAGATCGGCGGGAACGTCATCGTCTCGTACGAGATCGTCAACGAGGAGGACTACGACGTCGACGTCGAGTTGACGATCGGGATCCCGGCGGACGTCAACCTCGACGGCGTCGAAGCGTTCGTGGACGGTGAGGACCGCCAGATCACCTGCCCGGTGGACAACGACGGGGACGGCTTCCTCGGACCGGGCTCGATCACGTGCGCGCTCGAGCTCGGCGACGACGAGGAGGCCATCGTCAGCGCCGGTTTCACCGTGTTCCCCCGGTTCGTGCCCGATTACAGCGCGAACCCCGAGCTGGTGTTCGACGCGACCCTGGTCGGCAGCGAGCTGCTGCCCATCGACGACGAACCCGTGATCGACGCCTTCCACCTCGGGCTCGTGCAGCCGACGCAGGACCTCGAGGTCGTCAGCGCCGACGTCGACCCCGACGTCGTGATCGCGCCGCCCGGGGGCGGCGCCCAGGCGTTCACCATCACGGTCACGATCCGCGACAACGGGCCGCAGCGCTACGAAGGCGTCCGCCTCTCCTTCAGCACCAGCGACGGGGTGGCCGCCTCGTTCGGCGACCCCGAGGGGATCTGGAACTGCGCGGCCGCGGTCTGCACGTTCGACGGGGCGTTGCCCGACGACGGCTCCGGCCTCACCGTCGACTTCACGGGGTCCGTCCAGGAGACGGTCGGCAACTTCCACGGTCGGTCGGTCGTGGTGTCCATCGACGACGGCTTCCAGACGATCCCCGACACCGCGACAGGCAACGACTTCGAGCAGGCGACCTTCGCCTACGACCGCCTGACCGTCGCCCAGCCCGACAGCTACGCCACCGACGAGGACACGGCGCTCGTCCGAACCGCCGCCGCCGGCGTGCTCGCCAACGACAGCGACGCCGACGGCGGGCTCACCGCGACCGTCACCGACGGCCCGGACCACGCGGCGGCGTTCACGCTCAACCCGGACGGCAGCTTCTCGTACACGCCGACCGCCGACTTCAACGGGTCGGACTCGTTCACCTACCAGGCGCAGGAGGCGTTCCAAGGGGCGCCCGCCACGGTGTCGATCGACGTCGGCTCCGTCGACGACCTCGTGATCGGGGTCGCCGACGTCTACCCGACCACCGAGGACACGCCGCTGAACGTCCTGACGCCGACCGGTGTGCTCGCCAACGACGTGGGCGGCGATGGCACGGGGACCACCGCGCTGCTCGTCGCCCCGCCCGAGAAGGGCGTCCTGGCGCTCCTGCCCTCCGGCGGGTTCTCGTACGTCCCGCCCCCGAACTTCGTCGGCCTGACGTTCTTCACCTACCGCCCGGTGGAGGACGGCATCGCCGGCGCGGTGACCACCGCCGTGGTCGTCGTGCAGGCTGCGCCGGGCACCGATCTCGAGCAGTTCGTCGCCGACACCTACCTCGTGCTCCTCGGACGTCAACCGGAGCCCGGCGGCCTGGCGTTCTGGGTCGCCCAGCTCCAAGGTGGGATGTCGCGGCAGGCGTTCGCCGCGCAGGTCCTGGCCCTGCCCGAGGCGCGTGGTCTGCTCGTGCGCCAGGCCTACCAGGACGTGCTCGGGCGGCAGCCCGAGCCCGGAGGCCTGGCCTTCTGGTCATCGGTCCTGGCCTCGGGTCGCCCGGTGCAGGAGATCGAGCGGGCGCTGATCGCCTCGGAGGAGTTCCGTGTGGGGGCGGGCGCGACGAACACCGGGGTCGTCGGTCGCATCTACCTCGTGCTCCTCGGGCGCAACCCCGACGCCGGCGGCCTGCAGTTCTGGTCCGGTCGCCTCGACGCCGGGACGAGCCCGGCGACACTGGCGGCGGCCATCCAGAGCACGGACGAAGGAGTGGTGCGGCAGCTGACGGTGCTCTACCAGCGCGTCCTGGTGCGCAACCCCGATCCCGAGGAGCGGGCGGCCGAGGCGCCGCGCCTCCGCACGGTCGACCGTTGCGTGCTCCTCTCCGAGCTCGTGGCGAGCGGCGAGTTCTTCGCCCTGTCCACCGTCGGCTAGCGGCGCGGTGCCGGCATCGGCACCGGGCTCCAGGGCTACGGTCGGACGGATGGGACTGCTCTCGTGGGCGATCACCGGGCTCGTGGCCGGCGCGCTGGCGCGTTGGGTCGTCAAGGCGGAGAAGCGCGGGTGCCTCACCACGATGGTCATCGGTCTGGTCGGCGCGCTGATCGGCGGGGCGCTGTACCGGTTCGGTACGGGCGACGACTTCGACTTCGACGGGTTCGATCTGGCCGAGGTCGGTGTGTCGTTCGTGGGTGCCGCGGTGCTGCTCCTGGTGCTGCAGGCGATCGAGGGTCGGGGCGAGATCGGCCGCCGGTAGGCGGGGCCTCTAACGTCGCCCGCCCGATGGGTGACATGCACTCCGACTGGGTCTCACGCGACGCGGCGGTCGTGTGGCACGGGTTCACGCAGATGTCGGCGTATGCCGACAACGCACCGGTGATCGTGGACCGGGCCGAGGGACGCGAGGTCATCGACGTCGAGGGCCGCCGCTACCTCGACGCCATCTCGTCGCTCTGGGTCACCACGCTCGGCCACCGGGTCCCGGAGCTGGACGACGCGCTCCGCGAGCAGATCGACCTGGTCGCGCACTCGACGCTGCTCGGCAACGGCAACCGCGTCGTGGTCGAGCTGGCCGAGGCCCTCGCCGCCGTGGTGCCGGTCGACTCGCCCCACTTCCTCTTCGCCTCCGACGGCGCCGCCGCGGTCGAGCAGGCGCTCAAGATCGGGTTCCAGTTCTGGACGAACCAGGGCGTCACGGGCCGCGACCGCTACCTCGCCTTCGGTGGGGCGTACCACGGCGACACGATCGGTTCGCTCTCGGTCGGCGACGGTGGCTTCGGCACGGACGTGTTCGATCCGCTCCGGTTCGCCGTCGTCCGCAGCCCGGCCGGCGACGCCGACGCCGCCGTCGCGGCCATCGAGGAGCACGCCGATCGCCTGGCCGCGGTGATCCTGGAGCCGCTCGTCCAGGGGGCGGCGGGGATGGCCCTCAACCCGCCGGCGTTCGTCGTCGCGGTCGCCGATGCCTGTCGCCGTCACGACGTCCTGCTCGTCGTCGACGAGGTGGCCACCGGCTTCGGGCGCACCGGCACGATGTTCGCCACCGAGCAGTGCCCCGGCGTCCGCCCGGACCTGCTGTGCATCGGCAAGGGGCTCAGCGGGGGCTACCTCCCGATGGCGGCCACCGTCGCCAGCCAGAGGGTGTTCGACGCGTTCCTCGGGCCCGACCTGTCGGAGCGGACGCTCTACCACGGCCACTCCTTCAGCGGGAACGCCCTCGCCGCGGCCGTGAGCCTGCGCCACCTCGCCCTGTTCGCCGAGCTCGACGTGCTCGCCAACGTCCGGGCCCGTGCTGCGCAGCTCGAGACCCTCCTCGCCGAGCGGGTGACCGGTCGTCCGGGCGTGCTCGAGGTGCGCCAGCGCGGCCTCATGGTCGGCGTCGAGCTGGCGCCGCCGGCCGAGGGCCTGCGGTGGGGACGGCGGACGTCGGCCGCGTGCGTCCGTCGCGGCGTGCTCATCCGGCCCCTGGGCGACATCGTCGTCCTGATGCCGATCCTCACGTCGACCCCCGAGGAGATCGAGCGGATCGTCGACGTCCTCGCCGAGGCGATCGACGAGGTCGTGTCGGCATCGTGACCGGCGGCTCCCGCTGGCGGGCGAGGGTCGACGACCGCCTCGACGCGATCAGGGGCGGCGATCGGTGGCGGTCGGTGCGCACCCTGGACGGTCCTGGCCCGCGCTTCACGCTCGCCGACGGCGCGGATGTCGTCTCCTTCGCCTCCAACGACTACCTCGGTCTGGCCAACCACCCCGCCGTCGCCGCCGCCGCGCACGCGGCCATCGACCGGTGGGGCACCGGGTCGGGGGCGTCCCGCCTGGTGGTCGGCGGCCGGCCCGTGCACGACGAGCTCGAGGCCGAGCTCGCGGCGTGGAAGCGGACCGAGCGGGCCCTGATCTTCCCGACGGGGTTCGCCGCGAACCTCGGGGTGCTGGCCACGCTGGCCGGCTCACCCGACGTGCTCGTCGTCTCCGACGAGCTGAACCACGCGTCGATCATCGACGGGTGCCGGCTGGGACGGGGCCGGGTCGCGGTGGCCCAGCACGTCGACGTCGACCACGTCGCCGCCCTCCTCGCCGACCACGACGGTCCCGCCCTGGTCGTGACCGACAGCGTGTTCTCCATGGACGGCGACGAGGCGCCCGTCGCCGCGCTCGTCGAGGTCTGCGCCGACCACGGCGCGCTCCTGGTGCTCGACGAGGCCCACGCCGTGCTCGGCCCGTCGGTGCCCGAGCTGCCGGCCGGCGCCGACGTGCTGCGGATCGGCACCCAGTCGAAGGCCCTCGGCGCGCTGGGCGGCTTCGTCGCCGGCCCGGCGAGCTACATCGACCTGTTCGTGAACGCGGCCCGACCCTTCATCTTCACGACGGCCACGCCGCCGGCCGACGCGGCCGCCGCCCTCGCCGCGCTCCGGGTCGTGCGCTCCGCCGAGGGCGACGAGCTCGTGGCCCGGTTGCACCGGCACGTGGACCGGGTAGCCCCCGGCCACCCGTCGCCGATCATCCCGGTGGTGCTCGGCGACGAGGCCCGGGCCATGGCCGCCGCTACCCGCCTGCTCGACCAGGGCCTGCTCGTCCCCGCCATCCGCCCGCCCACGGTCGCACCCGGCACCTCGCGCCTCCGGGTCGCCCTGTCGGCCGCCCACGACGACGACGACATCGACCGGCTCGCGAAGGCGCTCGCCGAGCTGTGAGGCTGGTGCACTGCGCCGGCACCGCCACCGACATCGGCAAGACGTGGGTGGGGGCGGAGGTGCTGCGGGTCCTGCGCGCCGGCGGCCGGCGCGTCGCCGCCCGCAAGCCGGCGCAGAGCTTCGACGTCGGGGACCCCGGTCCCCGGGACGCCGAGGTGCTGGCGGCGGCGACGGGCGAGCACCCCGACGACGTCTGCCCGCCCGCCCGGCACTACGGCGTGGCCATGGCCCCGCCGATGGCCGCCGACGTGCTGGGTCGCGAACCGTTCACCGTCGCCGACCTCGTGGGCGAGCTCCGGTGGCCCGATGGTGCCGTGGACGTCGGGTGGGTCGAGGGCGTCGGCGGTCCCCGCTCGCCGATCGCCCACGACGGCGACGGCGTCGACCTCGCCCGCCTCCTCGCGCCAGACCACGTCGTCCTCGTCGCCGACGCCGGTCTCGGCACGATCAACGCGGTCCTCCTCTCGACCGAGCCCTACGCCGACCTCGGCCTGCCGGTCCTCGTGGTCCTCAACCGCTACACCGACACGGACGACCTCCACCGCCGCAACCGCTCCTGGCTCGAGGACCGCTACGGCCTGCACCTCGTCGTCTCGGTCACGGATGCGGCGGCGGCGCTGACCGCCGGCGAGTAGCTGCCCTCGTCCTGCGCCGAACCCGCGGCCAACTGCCGTCAGTTCGGGCGGTGGTTGACCGCGGGTTCGCCGGGAGAACCGAACCCGCGGCCAGATGACGTCAGTTCGGGCGGTGGTTGACCGCGGGTTCGGGCGCGCAGGACGACCGCCACCATCTGCTGCAGTCGTTCGAGGGGGCGCCGGCGGGCGCCGGCTCAGCCGCCGAAGCGCGCCGTGTACTCGGCGCTGCCGTAGATGCCGCCGATGAGGGCGGTGCTGGAGGTGGCGCCGGTCTGGACCTGGTTGATCCAGTAGGCGCGGCCGCCGGCGTCGGGGGCCCGGCGGAGCATCGCCGCGTACGTCATCACCACGGTGATGGCTGCGGCCGTCGCGTTGCGGTACTCGGCCGACTCGCTGAAGCCGACCATGACGCCGCCGCGCGTGATGCGCCGCTGCTGCAGCTGGCCGGTCCAGTAGGAGAGGCCGCCGGCGTCGGGGGCGCGGCCGAGGACGTTCCGGTAGACGAGGTCGACGAACGCGCCGTCGCTCAGGGAGCCGTAGGTGCTGGTGAACTCCGGCGAGGCGGCGAAGGCGTCCGACACGGCCAGGAGGCCGGCGCCGGCACGGAGGCGACCGGCCCAGTACAGGAGGCCGTCGACATCGGGGTCGCGCCGGAAGTAGGCCCAGTAGAGGCGGGCGGCCGGTGCGACCACCGCGGCGAACTCGTTCGACTTGATGAACTGGTCGATGAGCGACGCCGGCGAGAGCGACCCGCCCTGCAGCGCGTTGACCCAGGTCTGCACGCCGCCGGTGTCGCCCACCCGTCCGAGGATGTCGAGGTACTGCTGCTGGACCATGGCGGTCCACGAGGCGAAGGGCGCGGCGGGGTTGGGCCCCGGGGGAGGAGGCGTCGTCGTCCCGCCCTGGCCCGGACTGCGGGCGAAGAGGTCGAGGCGCGGGTAGCTGGCGCCGAGCACCGCGTCGGCGCCGCCGCCGAGCCAGCCGTCGAGGACGGTGGCGTAGACGGAGCGGAAGTCGACGGTGCGGGCGAGGTTCCCGCGGCTGTCGAGGGCGCTGAGCGACGGGTGGTCGCCGTGCATGCCGCCCCGGACCTGGTCGCCGACGACGAACCAGGAGCTCGCGGTCCCGTGGTCGCAGCCGTTGGAGGAGTTGGCCTGCGGCCGGCGGCCGAACTCGGAGAAGGTCAGCAGCGTCACCCGCGACGCGAACCGGGGGTCGAGCGCGGCGTAGAACGCGTCGATCGCGTTGTCGAGCTCGGTCAGCAGGCTCGTGTGCATCCAGTCCTGGTTGTCGTGCGTGTCGAAGCTGCCGAACGACGTGTTGAACACCCGGATGCCGAGGTCGGCGTTGATGAGGCGGGCGGTTCCGACGAGCTGGGGAACCAGGTCGCCGCCGGGCAGCTCGGTGGCGAACGCGGGGGCGATCGCCCGGGCGGTCCCCATCGCGTTGCGCCCGGCCGTGGCGAAGCGGTCGGCCCACGCCCCCTTGCCGACGGTCTGGGCACCGAACGCGCTGGCTGCGTCCTGGGCCGACATCTCGTAGGCGTCGGTGGTGTTCGAGCCGAAGAGGTCGCCGTCGCCCGAGATCGCGGTGACCGTGGCCCGGGAGCCGATGAGGTGGAGCGGGATCGACGATCCGCTCGTGACGACGCGGAGGCCGTCGGGGCTGTCGGCCAGGCCGTCGGCCCAGCGGCCGACCCAACCGCTCGTGCGGGACGTCGTGGCGG
>JADMIO010976220.1_pt1 | contig 12430 bp, 7 predicted proteins | sample 8958161 | NCBI WGS metagenome assembly JADMIO01 (sample SAMN16585339, study PRJNA669376) | soil metagenome | isolation source: Crop rotation soil | place: USA: Cullars Rotation, Alabama | collected 2011 | reverse complement strand
GGCGGTCGCTCTTAAACATCAAAGGGGCGGCGGCGCAGCTAGCGGCGGCACTCCCCAAATCCGGATTGCCTTCAGTTGTCGCCAAGACAGGACTGCGAGCCGCACGTGAAGGTGGAAGAAATGATCCGAATCTCGTGATCGCGCTCGCTCGTAATATCGATGCCGAAGACGAAGCGAAAAACCTAACCCCCGCTGAACTTAAGCAACTGGTAACGGATGTTTCCGCCAAGGGAGATCCGGCACGCGGGGAAATGATTTACCGTCGTACGGAATTGGGTTGCGTAGGATGCCATTCGATTGGCGGAGTGGGCGGCAAAGTGGGGCCGGACATGACCTCAATCGGCGCGAGCGCGCAAATTGACTACCTGATTGAATCCGTCCAATTTCCCAATCGTAAAGTCAAAGAAGGCTTTCATTCCTTGCTTGTGGAAACGAAGGACGGTCAGGAGTTTTCCGGCATTCTTGTGCGCGAAACGAGCGATCAACTCATTCTTCGCGACGCCAGCAACAAAGATGTTTCTGTCGCGAAAAACAACGTTCAAAAGCAAACGATTTCCGGCTCGATTATGCCCGCGGGATTGGTTGATGCTCTTTCCACCGCCGAACAGACTGACCTTTATCGCTTTTTATCGGAGCTTGGAAAACCCGGTCCTTACGATGCGTCCAAGGGAAATGTCGCCCGCATCTGGCGCCTGCACGCGATGACCGTTGATACAGCGCAGTTCGGTGACGAAGGCGTGCTTGCGAAACCTTTAACGAACGCCGATTGGGTACCTTCGTCCGCCCTCGTGGATGGACGATTGTTAAAGCCAGAATTCGAGGGCCGTATAAATGCGGTCCGCTATCGCAATCCTGATGGAGTCTATGCTGCCGTTCAATTTGAGGCGGCCAAAGCGGGTCCGGTACGATTCGAAATAGAAAACGGCGGGAGCGCACCCGTGTGGATTGATGGCAGACCAGCCCGAAGGGAAAACGGCATTATCGCCGATGTCACTACTGGCACACACACGCTCGTCGTTCGCCTCGAAGCAAAAAAGCTTCCGGAATTTTTGCGGGTAAAAACAAACGATGGCACCTTCCTCACTAATTGATATGAGACGCCTAAACTTGATTCTTGTCGCCGTTGCGGCGTGCGGGGTCCTCACGGGTTGCTCCTTTCAACGGGCGTGGCGCGCCTCAGCAAAGGATCCGATTTCCGTGAGCGACATCACCGGTCGCTGGCAAGGGACTTGGAAAAGCGACTCAAACGGTCACACTGATAAACTTCGCTGCCTAATCTCGAAAGGGGATGAGTCGCATTACACCGCTCGTTTCCACGCTAAATACAAAAAAGTTTTTAGTTTTAGTTACACCGTTCCATTGGTCGTGACCAACATTGGAGAAAGTCGCCAATTCAAAGGCGAAGCAAACCTCGGCAAACTCGCAGGCGGAAACTATACTTACGATGGCGCCGCCACACCCCGCAACTTCACCGCCCGATACGATAGCAAATACGACCGCGGCACCTTTACTATGGCGCGGCCCTGACCCGTATTTCAGTAATGCGCTTTTTAATCGTCTGGCTGTTTTTAGCGGCAGTTCCATTTACACCAGCCCTCGATTGGCCTCAATGGCGCGGGCCGGACAGCACCGGAATTTCCAAAGAAAAGCTTTTGCTCGAGAAATGGCCGGATGCCGGGCCACCGATAATTTGGAAGGCGAACGTGGGTACCGGCTTTTCTTCCTTCGCGATCGCCATGGCTCGGGCGGTGACGATGGGAAATTCCGAAGAACAGGATACGGTATTCTGTTTCGACGCGTTAACTGGGCGCGAACTCTGGAAATTTTCCTACCCCGCAGCGTTGGGAGATAAATATTTCGAAGGTGGCCCGACCAGCACCCCCACCATCGCAGGCGATCACGTCTATGCATTGAGCAGATGGGGTGAGATTTACTGCTTTGCTTTGGACAACGGCGCAATTGTTTGGAAGCGTAACCTGCAAGCCGATGCAGACGCGCGGATTCCTGGCTGGGGATTCGCCGGCTCCCCGACTGTATTCGAGAATTCCTTGTTGCTGAATATTGGGGAAGGAGGCGTGGCCCTGGACAAAACGAACGGCAAAACAATTTGGCAATCCGCGAGCAAGGAAGCGGGCTACACCACTCCCCTGCCCTGGATTGTAAATGGGCGGCGTCAGATTCTTATTGGGAACGCCCTAGGATTCATCGGCGTAGACCTGGCAGACGGCAAAGAACTTTGGCGTTACAAGTGGCTCACGCAGTACGGCGTCAACGCCGCTGATCCGATTATTGATGGCGAGCGCATTTTCATTTCGTCGGGGTATGGCAAAGGCTGCGCACTAATCAAGCCCGGTGCCGGCGGTGAGCCGGAGACAATTTGGAGAAGTAAAGTGTTACGAACGCAAATGAACGGCGCGGTTCTACTGGGCACAAATCTGTTCGGTATAGATGGCGATTCAACCGACAAACCGGTTTTAAAATGCGTCGATCTCAATACCGGCGATACGAGATGGAGCGACAGCACGACCGCTGCACGCTCGTTACTAATCGCTGGTGATTCTTTAATCACGTTGGGCGAGCGTGGTGAATTGTGCGGCTCGCATGCAACACCTGAAAAATTCAAACCCATTGCCCGCGCGCAAATCCTGGGTGGCAAGTGTTGGACACCGCCAGCGCTCGCGAATGGATTGCTTTACGCCCGCAATGCGCGCGGCGACGTTGTCTGCGTGGATTTACGCGGAAATGCCGGGAAGTAATTGTCTATGAATCGACGCCGCTTTATCTATGCCGCCGCCACAGCCGGATTTTTAGCCCGCACCCCTTTCAGCATCGCAGCAACCCCTGGAAAGTTTAGGACAGCATTGATCGGATCTGGATGGTGGGGGAAAAACATTTTACGCGAAGCGATGGCATCGGGACGTTGCCAGATCGTGGCGCTTTGCGATGTGGATTCCAACACGCTCGAAGTCGCCGCTGATCAGGTGGAGGATCAGAGCGGAACAAAACCAAAGATTTACGCAGATTATAGGGAGCTTCTCGAAAAAGAAAAACCGGACATCGTAATCATTGCAACCCCGGACCATTGGCATGCACTCCAAACCATTGCGGCATTAAAGCGCGGTGCCCATGTGTTCGTGGAAAAGCCAACCGGCCACACCGTCAACGAGAGCCGGGCCATGCTCAAAGCGGCGCGCGATAGCGGACGAGTTGTGCAGGTTGGACTGCACCGTCGCGTGGGTCCCCATCACGTCAGCGCAATGAAGTTTTTGAAGTCCGGCGCCGTGGGAGACGTCGGAATGGTGCGGCTCTTTGCCCATAGCGGAGGCGGCCGGGAACGACCCGAGCCCAATGCAGAACCGCCGGAAGGAATGAATTGGGATGCATGGTGCGGTCCCGGCCCAAAGCGTCCTTTCAATGGAAAATTGCATCCAGGCGGTTGGCGCAACTTTTTGGATTACGCGAATGGTACCCTGGGCGATTGGGGCGTGCACTGGCTCGACCAAGTCCTTTGGTGGACTGAGGAAAAATACCCGAAACGAATTTATTGCACGGGCGGACGGCCCATCGCGGGTCCCGCCATTTTAAACGAGCGCGAGCAAACAACGGACGCTCCGGATCATCAGGTCGCTGTTTACGATTTCGAAAAATTCACCTGCGTTTGGGAACATCGTAAATTCGCCGACAACAAAGCCGAAAAACACAATATTGGCGCCTATTTTTACGGATCGAAAGGCACGCTGCACATTGGCTGGCGCGACGGCTGGACCTTTCACCCGAGCCGCGATAGCGAAAAAGAAATTCATGTCGCGTCCGAATTACAGGAACCAGACGGCCATAATTTGAAAATCCTATGGGCAGATTTTCTCGATTCAATCGTCGAAAAAAAGCTGCCAGCCGCAAACATTGAGTCGGCTCACCGGTCTTCGGTGTTACCGCTTTTGGGAATGATTTCGTGGCGCGCGGGACGCAGCATTCAGTGGGACGGTGAAAAGGAACAGATCATTGGCGATGTCGCCGCGAATGCGCTCCTTGAGCGTCACTACCGCGCTCCCTATGAATATCCGCGCGCTTAATGCGCGATCCGTCGCGGTCCACCGATAGCCGGTTTGCTGTAGGTGGTCTTCGGGGGAATCGAGAAAAGATTCTCAATCAATGGATTCGGATTTTTCTGAGATTTTTCTACTTCGCCGCTCAAATCCAATCGATAGCTTGCTTCATGCATCAATTGGTGAGAGGTCACCAGAAATCGATCCGTACCCTGGTTGTCCTGATAGTTAATTTCCACTGAAACCAGCAAAACTTTCGCGCGGATGCCGTGCAATTTACGAATCAAGGGAAGGAAGTCCTGGTCACTCACGAACAAAACCACCACATCAAATGTATCCCTCGCGGCGAGATCATAAGCCTCCAATGCCAGCCACACATCAATCCCCTGCTCCTGCGGAGGGCTGACGGTTTCATTCATCGGATAGTAATGCGTCAAAATACCCGCATACATGAGCAACTGATCGAAAAAGCGATCGGCCTCGAGGGCATCCGCCGTTTTCGCCGCCTGTAAAGAGAATCGTCCGCGAAAGAAATGCGACTGCACGACCTGACACATCGCTGGGTCAATCTGTTCCTTCGCCGCCACCGTTTGGCGGAACAATTCCTGAAGGCCGGTAAAATTTAAATACGCGCGGCGGCCGTGGTAGTGCTTGTAGAAATTACTCACGCGCACAAAAAATGCGCCGTCGTAAAAACAACCAATCCGCAACAAATCCTTGTTTTTCTGGTTCACGATGTTTGGGGCCACACGTAACACCGGAACGCGGCGGCACGAGTTCGACCTCGATTTATGCCCAAGGATATATCGTCACTGCAGATGTGACGAGGACAAATAACGTGTCTACTGCTTTTTCTGCACAGTGACGCGCATAAAGCGTTGCGGGCCTTCGGTAATGCTGGTCGCATCCCGAACGACGATGGTCTGAATGGGACCCGGGGAACGGCTCACCTCAACCGTGTTCGTATTTGGCTGTGAGGGGGCTGAACCGCTGAATATGGACCCATCAACCCAGTTTCCGATGGGGGCGCCGATTTGGACGCGCGTTTCCACATCTACCGCTGCCGGGTCATATGGAAAGGATAACGCCAGATAGGTTACGCCACTATCGGTTACAAGTTGGAATTTAGGAAGCGCCTCAGGTGACGGCACAAATGGATCACTCCCGAAGGCATACTCCATAATATTCGGTAGCCCATCGTTATCTTCGTCAGCTTCATCTGCAATCTCTCCGCTTGTGGCTGATGTGCCGTAATGCTGCAGCTTCCAGATTGCGAATGGGGAATCATTAATGACCACCACCGTGTTGGATCGACCGTAACCGGCCAACCCATTTAATTCCGTTAAGGCTATTTGAAAAACTTCCGGCCCCTCTACAAAATCATCAGGAAGGATCGCAAGCTCGATCTGTCGGGGGCTTGTATCCCCATCGCCCCACGTCAAAACACCGGTCGTATCTTGAAAATCCTCATTCGCCACGGCGGAACCATTTACAGCAGGCCCGCCGATCGTGGTGTACCGGATTGACATGGGGCCGACCGCAGGCGTGGATCGGTTCACTTGGATGAAGGCCGTTCCCTGCAACTCGCTTATGAAATTAGTCGCGGCAGCGAACGATATATAACCCCAAAGGCTCATTCGGATGTTAAACTGGCGTTCAGCAAACAACCCATTTCCATCTTCAACGCGAGCTGTGAAAGCAAAGTCCCCGATTTGTGTTCCGATTCCCTGGAGGACCCCTGCGCTGCTCAACGTCAGACCCGGAGGAACGGTGCCGTTGACCACAGTCCAGGTGTAAGTGAGTGAGCCCCCTTGCGCCTGTAAGCTTCGATTGTATGTCACGCTCTCGGTAGCTCCCGGCAAATCCGCCCCAGTAACGATGGAGACGAAAGGTGGCACACTGACCTGGAACTGGCGCTGAACGGTGGCCGTTCCGTCATCAACACTTACGGTGATTAGGGCCGAACCAACTTCGTTTCGAGCAACGGTAAATGCTAAATCGCCACTGGATTGCGGTGAAGCATACGTCACTTCCAGTGCCCCCGTTAAGGTGGGGTTGCTGCTCTCCGCCGTTACAATCAAGGCCTGATTTTCATTCACCCGCCCGCTTGAAATTCCAGTCAGAGGAACATGCGTCACCCCGGAATTTTCAGGCAAGGTAAGGTTTGGGAGTGCGTCCAAAGTCGGCGAGTCGTTTAAGGACAGCACATTAATATGAACCACCCCACCGGAGTTGTGCACGAAACCATCCGTTGACGTGTACCAGAAAGAGTCCACTCCGAAATAATCCGGATCAGGGGTGTATCGCACCGTCGTTCCCGTCTGAACCGTGGTTCCGTGAGAAGCGCCCACCACTTCAATGATATCCAAACCGGCGATATTTCCATTGTTATCATTGGCCAGCGGTTGGATATCAACAAACCCATCCTCTGAAACAGTTACAAAATCATCAACAGCAGTAATCTGTGGAATGGGTGCTTCAAAATGCACCGTTACCACGCTGGAGGTCGCACGTGCACCGATAATATCTGTAGAAACTACCTTAAGGACTTTATCGCCTGCAGGCATACTTGGCAGGGTCAGCGAAATGGGTGACCCAACCTGCCGGCGAATAAGGTCGCCGTTAAAATAAAGCTCCAAAGTGCTCGTGGGCGCCGAAGAACTGGCGGCAATATGCAAGGGTCCACCCGTAGGGAAAATCGCGCCGTTGGGGGGGTCATCGATATTGGCATCCGGTGCCGCGATGGCAACTTGATACTTTGTGTGCAGGTAATTGTTTATTGATTCAACCTCGCCTGTTGAAAGCGGCCGGTTATACAACATGACTTCCGAAATGGCCCCGCGGAAGAAACGCTGACCGGGCTCACGGCACGCAAGCCGCAGGCGATCCGCATACAAAGTAATGGTCCGGCGAGAGTTTGCTTTCGCAAACGAAAGTGGATTTCCATCAAGCCAAAGTTGGTAGTCGGCAGCGTGGGCTGGCTGTGACAAAATCATCACGTGTGGGCCCGCTGGGATCGTCGCGTTCGGATTCGAAAAATTGTATATACTCACTGCCTGGCCCTCGCCGAATTCCAAACCGGTGCGGCCCCCCTCTGCGTAACCCATAAAATTAATTGGCGTCTGAGTCGTGCTCGAATTCAAATCAACCTCGTTGGTAAACGCAATCGCCGCAAAGTAAATGCTCTCGCCAAGCGAGCCGAAATCTAAGGATTGCGAACCATTAAACTTTACCGCCGGTAATCCATTAGGCCCAACCCCGACCACCGGCCGATTGAGGGCGTTTCCCTGTATGAATGAACGTCCGTTCGCGCGCGCGTCCTGCCAGGCCGTTACTGCACCGGTGCCGTTTGTAATTACCCCCGTGTCCGCTTTTACCCACAGCGCCAGGCCGTTTGGAGTCGGAATGCCATTCGTTTCGTCGAGAATTTTCAGGGTGGCTTGAGGACTGCCAACAAGCGTATAGGCTGCGTCCGCTACCAGTCGAATTGTCAGGGTTGCATCACCAGTCAAAGCCGCATCCCGCAGTGGGCTGACATTTACGTTCGTTTGATTTGCCCCCGCGGCGAAAGTAACCACTCCGGAAAGCGGTTGAAAATTGAGCCCCGCCACGGCAGTTGTCGCCGCCGGAACAATTTCGTAATGCACCGACAACGGAACATTTGTAAACCCGGACCTCCGTACGATAAATGAAGCCGGGACATCGCTGGATTCCCATATCTGATCATCCGCTTGTCCCAGGTTAACGAGTGGAAGCGACAAATTTCCTCTGGCGGCACCCCGAACCCGCAAAACGTTCCCCGACGAAGCCAACACGGGGAAATTGCCGCCGAGGCCGATATAAAAATCATCTCCGACTTTTTCCATCGCTACCCCTGGCGAGTCCGTATTTATCAGCAATACCTCAGTCCAATCGATGGTGTTTGTTGAACTCAGAATCCTCACTGCCCATCCGGATGGGTTGCTGCGGGGTGTGCTGGTTAACACATATATCGTGTCATCGAACACTTTCATCGATCGGACTCCCGTAAAAGGGAGGGTCCGCTTCGTGGGTTTGACAGTTTCAATGTCAGGCGTCACGAAAAAGTCCACATTGGCCAGGAAAATTGCATTTCCCTGGTAAACGTTAAAATCCCGCAGCGAACTTTGCGTCGCGTCTGGAAAAAACTCGTTAAATCTTTGAAATTGCGTTGTAAAGGGCGTAACCGGGTCCCCGGTATACTTGATCATAAATGGCATGCGCCCGTTTGTGCTCGCGAAAATATTCCCAGCGCTTGCGTAAAGTATCCCTTTGAACTCGAAGAAATCGTCGTACTGATACTTAACCGTGAAATTGTTCGGCTGTGCCAAAGTCTGGAACGAAGAACAGTCGTTCGTCGAAATGGCAATGGCAGGCCATCCAATATCCAATCGCCCCGAAATCGCGAATATATTTCCGTTAAACTTATAAACGCCGTAATAGTGCGAATCTGCCCCCAGCGTATATGATTGCCAGCCGTTTGCTTCGCGGCGATACAAGCTACCCTTGCCCATCGAATCCCGGCCGTTGAGATAAACCTGGTTATCGAAAGTTCGGAACGCGTCCACGATTTCTTCGAAAATCATTCCTTCTTTCCGAAACGAATCAGTGGGCAGGTCAAATGTCCAAAGATCGGTCGGGCCACCGCCTCCAGTGCTTCCGTGCCCTATAAAAATTCGATCTCCAAAACGGTGCATGCTGGTTACCGGACGGAAAGAAAATTCATTCGCCGCCGCGTAACGCTGGGCGAAGGGGTTGCCCAAAAGCTCTACATTTGAGGAAACATCCGCGGCTTCGACCCGGGCGCTCGAAAGCACCGTCAAAACCGTGAAAAGTACAATTATTCGTTGCATTGATATTCCTGCTATAACTCGCCCTGTAGCTGACACCTGTGGTTCGCATTTCATAACTGAGAATGCGAAAAAAAGAAATTCTTTTCGGCCCCACCAACGCCGGCCGCTAGGCCCGCGCCGAGATTTCGAGCATTCGATCCAATGAAATTCGAGCGCGACTGATCGTGGATGGAGGCAATTCGACACGTGGTTCCAGTCGCTCCATGCAATTGTAAAGTTTCTCTAACGTGTTCATTTTCATGAACCTGCATTCGTTGCAGCGGCAGTTTTCCGTGGGCGCGGGGATGAAAGTCTTGTCCGGACACTCTTTCTTCAAGCGATGCAACATCCCGGCTTCTGTCGCTATAATGATCGCTTTCGCGGGCGAATTCCTGCAATACGCGACCATTTTCTCGGTCGAACAAACCTCGTCTGCCAGCAATCGCACTGCGCGCGTACATTCCGGATGAGCCACCACAGGTGCCCCTGGATAATCTTCCCGAATGCGTAATATTGCTGAACTGGTCCACTCGACGTGCACATAGCAATTACCACGCCAAAGTGTCATGGGTCGCCCCGTCTGCTCCATGACCCAGGACCCAAGATTCTCGTCCGGCACGAACAAAATGTCTTTGTCCTTCGGGGCCGCATTCACGATTTTCACAGCATTCCCACTGGTGCAGATCACGTCGCAGAGGGCCTTTACTTCGGCACTGCAATTGATGTAGGCGATCGTCCAGAAGTTCGGATTTTTCTCCTGCAATTCCTTTAATTTTGACGCTGGACAACTCGTTTCCAGGGAACAGCCCGCGTCTTTGTCCGGCAGGATAACTATTTTGTTTGGATTCAGGATTTTGGCAGTTTCGGCCATGAAATGGACACCGCAAAACACGATGACTTGGGCGCTGGTCTTCGCCGCTTGTTGTGCCAACCCAAGGGAGTCCCCCACGTAGTCCGCCACATCCTGAATCTCCGATACCTGGTAGTTGTGGGCCAGAATTACAGCATTGAGCTTTTTCTTGAGAGCAATGATGTCCCTGGAAAGAGCATCATAATCAGCGCGCGGGATCGGTCGCCGCGTCTCAAAGCGGTCGATTCCCCCCGGATGCAACTCTGCAACATCGATCATCTGGCGCACCGTACAGGTTCGCGCCCACAGCGTCAACGCGCCTCCAATTAAGCCAGCAGTTGCTTCACGATTTCCCCGTGAACGTCCGTTAAACGAAAATCCCGCCCCTCGGACCGATAAGTAAACTTCGTATGCTCGATCCCAAGCAGATGCAGCATCGTGGCATGTAAATCATGAACACTGACCGGGTCTTCGACGATGTTGTAGCCAAAATCATCCGTCTTTCCGATAACCACCCCGGGCTTAACGCCTCCGCCCGCCATCCACAGAGAAAAACATCGGGGATGATGATCCCGCCCGAAATTTTCCTTCTTGATCTCCCCCTGGCTGTAGGCGGTTCGCCCGAATTCCCCGCCCCAAATCACCAGCGTCTCATCCAACAAACCGCGCTTCTTCAAGTCGCTCACCAAGGCCGCACTCGCCTTATCGGTGTTCTTGGTTTGCGTTTTAATCCCATCAGGTAACCCGCCGTGATGATCCCAATCGCGATGGCACAACTGCACAAAACGCACACCACTCTCGCTCAAACGGCGCGCCAGCAGGCAATTGTTGGCATAAGATGCCTTCCCCGGTTCAGCCCCATAAGCCTCCAACATTTCCTTCGGCTCTCGCGAAATATCCATCAAGTCCGGCACGCTCGTTTGCATGCGAAACGCCAACTCGTAATTATCAATGTGCGTCGCGATTTCCGGGTCCCCCAACTGTCCCAACTGCTTTTTATTGAACTCCTGCATCGTGTCGAGCAACTGCCGGCGCGCCTTCGAACTCAGCCCCGGCGGGTTCGAGACATACAAAACCGGATCTCCCTGGCTTCGCAGTTGCACCCCTTGATAATTCCCCGGCAAAAATCCATTCCCCCAATAACGCGTTTGCAACGATTGTCCCCCGCTCCCACTAATAAGCACCACATACGCCGGCAAATTCTCGTTGTCCGTCCCAAGCCCGTACGCAAGCCACGATCCCATCGTTGGCCGCCCGGGTTGTTGACTGCCCGTGCCGAAAAACGTCACCGCCGGGTCGTGATTAATCGGATCCGTGTGCATCGAACGGATGAGCGCAATATCGTCCGCCAAGCCCCCGATATGCGGGATCATGCTGCTCATCTCCACTCCCGACTTTCCGTAGCGCTTAAACTCGAATGCAGGTCCCACACATTTCAAAACCGATTGCCCCGCCGTCATCCCTGTAATCCGCTGACCCATCCGCACACTCGGCGGCAATTCCTGCCCGGTCATTTCCGTGAGCTTCGTTTTGGGATCGAACAAGTCCAGATGCGACGGCGCCCCTGATTGAAAGAGATAAATCACCCGCTTGGCTTTCGGCGCGAAATGAAGCTGCGGCAGCGCTCCATGCGTCTTCGGCGCCGGATTCACATCCGCAAACAGCCGTGGCTTCAACAACGACGCCAGCGCAACTGCCCCGAGTCCCGTCGTGCTCCGCGCCAAAAACGCCCGCCGCGAAAGCGCGCGCTCGAGGTCCGATTGAAAGTACATAAAGTTATTTCGTAATCGCTTCGTCCAAATTCAGCAAAACATTCGCCACCGAAGTCAGCGCTGCGAGTTCGGCGGGCGCAATCTTCTCCGGACGCTTCAGCTCGCCGATCTTCAACAATTCCTCCGCCGCCTTCGGGTCGCCATCAAAGTTTTCCCGCTGCTGTTGATAAGTCTTTTCGAGCAGGGACACCTCATCCGACTTCGGCGCACGTCCCAATGTGTGTCGAAACGCCAGCACGAGCCGCTTGTTCAAATCGTTCGGTTCCTCTTTTAACACCCGCTGCGCCAGCCCGCGCGCTGCCTCCACATAAGTCGGATCGTTCATCAGCACGAGCGATTGCAAAGGCGTTTGCGTGCGCTGCCGATAAACCGTGCAAACTTCCCGATTCGGCGCGTCGAAAGTCGCAAACGAAGGATAATGCGCCGACCGCCGCCAAAAAACATACATTCCCCGCCGGTAAATCAATTCCCCATGGTCCTGCTCATACTTGGCATCCACACCATCCCAGATACCCGCCGGCTGGTAAGGCTTCACGCTCGGCCCGCCAATTTTGTCATTAAGCAAACCCGAGACCGCCAGCGCGTTGTCGCGAATGAATTCCGCGTCCAAACGAAAGCGCGGCCCCCTGCTCACCAGCCGATTGTAAGGATCGCGCTCCAGCTTCTCGTTCGAAACCACCGCGGATTGGCGATACGCCGCACTCGTCACCAGCGCCCTCACCAATTCTTTAACGTTCCACGGCGCGACTTTCTTGCGCGATTCGCTGTCGCGATCCATTTGCAACTCCCCTCCATCGCGGAATTGCACCGCCAGCCAATCCAATAAATCGGGGTGACTCGGCCACTCACCTTGCGACCCAAAATCATTCGCCGTCTTCACAATTCCCGTTCCAAAGAACAACGCCCAATAAC
>JADMIO011403922.1_pt1 | contig 12431 bp, 8 predicted proteins | sample 8958161 | NCBI WGS metagenome assembly JADMIO01 (sample SAMN16585339, study PRJNA669376) | soil metagenome | isolation source: Crop rotation soil | place: USA: Cullars Rotation, Alabama | collected 2011 | reverse complement strand
ACAACTTGTCCACGTGGAATTCTAAGCTTAGGATCCCAATGTGCTGGAAAGATAATGGTTGAGGCAAGGCGCATGCAAATCGGCATCTTCATTCAAATCCCCGTAAAGTTTGATATAATAACAAAGAAATTATCAATGCACAGAGGCGGTAATCTGTTGTTTAGAAGCAACAGTTATTAAGTCTGAATAAAAGGTTAAAATGATGCCCATTGTAATAAAGTTGAACTGAGCGTAGCAACGGTGATGCTATGGAAAACAACCGCTGGTAACAAAAGAAAATAAAAAATTTTGGTACCGGCGACATTAACCCGGATTGAACGTCCGTTGCGTCGCACACTTCAACACAAAAACTACATTGAACCGAAGTTTTAATAAAGAATCAATAAATAATGAAAAAATTATTGTGTGCCTTAAGCTTACTGTCAAACCTTGTACTTGCACAAACAGGAAATAACGATTGGGAAAATCCTCAATTGTTTGAACAGAACAAGGAAAAACCGCATGCCACCTTTATGTTATTTGATAAAAAGCAGGATGTGGTGGATGATGACTATAGCCGTTCTCCTTATTATCAGTCGTTAAACGGAACATGGAAGTTTGTGTATGTAGATAAATATGCAAATCGCATAAAAGATTTCTACAGGACAGATTTAAACGATGCAAACTGGAATAACATACCTGTGCCTTCTAACTGGGAGAGACAGGGTTTCGGTATTCCCATTTATACAAATATTGTTTATCCGTTCCCCAAAAATCCGCCCTTTATTGGTGAAAATAATCCGGTAGGAACATATCGCAGGCAGTTTACTGTTCCTGATAACTGGAACGGACATGAAATAATGCTTCAGTTTGGTTCAATAACAGGTTGTGCCTTTGTGTACGTGAATGGCGAAAAGGTAGGAATGACAAAAGCTTCAAAGTCCCCGGCGGAATTCGACATAACCAAATACCTGAAAAAAGGCGCTAACCTGCTGGCTGTACAGGTTTTTCGCTGGCACGATGGAAGCTACCTTGAAGACCAGGATTTCTTTCGTATAAGCGGTATTGAGAGAGATGTTTTTTTGTATGCTTTACCAAAACTTACCGTTTGGGATTTCTTTCTGAAAAGCGACCTGGATGCTCAATATAAGGATGCTATTTTCAGCGCAGATGTTGACTTAAGGCAATTTGCAAATAATGCTACCAAGAGTGGTTTACTAACGTTGGATATTCTTGATAAGGCAGGTAAACCTGTTTTCACGCAGCAAAAAAGATATGCTGCTGATGCTGATAGCATAGCTACCGTCCGTTTCAACGGCCTGGTAAAAAACCCTCTTAAATGGAGTGCGGAAACACCCAATTTATATGATTGTGTCATTACTTTAAATAACGGAGAGAATGAAATAACGCATACGGGTACAAAAATGGGTTTTAGGAAAGTTGAAATAAAAAATGCACAACTCCTTATTAATGGTGTGGCTACTTATGTTCATGGAGTTAACCGGCACGAGCATGACCCTGTTAGCGGTCACGTTCCAAACAAGGAACTAATGATAAAGGATATTCAACTGATGAAACAGTTCAATATCAATGCCGACAGAACCTGTCATTATCCGAATGATCCTTTATGGTATAAGCTGTGCGATAAATATGGGTTATACCTTGTTGATGAAGCAAATATCGAAACGCATGGTATGGGTGCAAGCTTACAGGGTTGGTTCGACACCACAAAGCATCCTGCTTATTTGCCTGAGTGGGCAGCAGCTCACATGGACAGGACTAAAAGATTAGTTGAACGTGATAAAAATCATCCTTCGGTTATCATATGGTCTTTAGGTAATGAAGCAGGTAACGGTAAAAATTTTCATGATACTTATACATGGATAAAAAGCCGCGACAAAACGCGGCCTGTTCAGTTTGAGCAGGCAGGTGAAGACTGGAATACGGACATTGTTTGCCCAATGTATCCCGGCATTAATTCAATGAAAAGCTATGCTGCGAATGCAAGTAAAACCAGGCCATATATCATGTGCGAATACTCTCATGCTATGGGTAACAGCAATGGTAACTTCCAGGAGTACTTTGATATTATCAGGAACAGTAAGCATATGCAGGGTGGTTTCATCTGGGATTGGGTTGACCAGGGAATGAAAACTACTACAACCGATGGAAGAGTATTTTATGCTTATGGCGGAGACCTTGGGGGATACCATTTGCAGAATGATGAGAACTTTTGCGCTAATGGTTTAGTTGCAGCAGACAGAACCCCGCATCCTGGTTTGTATGAAGTGAAAAAGGTGTATCAGAAAATTCTCTTTAAGGCAAAGGATATTTCAAAAGGCATTATTACAGTCGAGAATATTTATGACTTTACCAACCTCGACCAGTACGACTTTAAGTGGGAAATATATCGCAACGGAGAAAAAGTGAAAGAGGGAACTTTTACAGTAAACCTTGCTCCGCATCAGCAAAAAGATGTTACCCTTCAAATACCTTCCTTCAAATCACAGGAAGGAAGTGAATATTATGTGAATGTATTCGCTTTCACTAAAAATTCAACTGAACTTATACCTGCAGGTCATGAAATAGCAAGAGAGCAGTTTAAGTCAGCAGGAGATTACTTTGCACGTACTGCATTGACCGGAGGGAAACTTCAGGTGAGTAAAGATGCCAACAGGCTAAGCTTTACAGCAGGTAATGTAAAAGGCGAATTTGATTTGCGTCAAGGAAGGCTGACAAGTTATGCAATGAACAATGAAAGAGGAATTATCAATCAATTTCCTGAGCCTTATTTTTGGCGTGCGCCAACCGATAACGATTTTGGGAACAGCATGCAGGTTAATCTTGGCATTTGGCGTACAGCTCATGTAAATCGCCAGGTGAAGAGTGTTACTGCAGGCGAGCAAACAAATGATGGCCTTACCATAAAGGTGTTGTACGACCTTGCGGGCATTAACGTACCCTATACGGTTGAATACTTCATTCAAAATGATGGAGCAGTCCGTGTTACATCTTCTATAGATATGACAGGAAGAGATCTTCCTGAATTACCTCGTTTTGGCATGCGTATGCAGTTGCCACCTCAATTTAGCAACCTTAGCTACTATGGACGTGGTCCGTGGGAAAACTATAGTGATAGAAACACTGCTTCATTTGTCGGAATCTACCACGACGATGTAAAAAACCAGTTTACATGGAGCTACATTCGTCCGCAGGAGGGCGGCTATAAAACAGATGTACGCTGGCTTTCTCTTACCAACAGCAGCGGCAAGGGTTTACTGATTGAAGGGATACAACCGATTTGCTTTAGTGCGATTAACAATTCAACAGAAGACCTTGATCCGGGACTAACAAAAAAGCAGCAGCATCCGACCGATATCAAGCCCCGCAATAATGTATTTCTTAACGTAGATCTGAAACAAAGAGGCGTAGGTGGCGACAATAGCTGGGGCGCTCTGCCTCATGATCAATATAGATTACTTGATAAAAAGTATTCGTATAGCTATGTGATTAAGCTGATAGATAAGCAGTAAACAAATTGATAATGCAGATTTACTTCCTGTCAACTATAAATTTTTATAGCGTGAGGGAGGAGAAATCCATAACGAAGCGCAGTCATTAACCAGATTTTTTTGTTTTTGAACGGCTGAAATTATCGGGTAAATTGAATAGAATATCAGTTCAACAATCAGCCATTTGCCACCATATTGCGAAAACCGTTTAGAGCCCCGGCATTTCTTTATCGGATGATTGTCGATTTTTAAGTGTTGTGTTATACCATTTAGCATTTAAAATAGTTCTATTGGACCAGCAGCAGCTTTTCCATAGCATCATCGTTGTGTCACTCACTTGTTCACCATATTTTCATGGCAGCTTTACAGACCATTTTATTATGCCTAATTGATTGGTATTAACCCCGTACCAGCGAATTGTTTTTGAACAAGCTTCCTTCATAAACTCTTCAACCGGTTTGCTATGATCCTTAGCTGGCTGCGGGGTCGTTTTGCCATATACCATGAATATTTCCGTCAGGATCGGTAAAATAAGCTACCCAACCTACAGTGGGAACAGCCATTTTGGGTAACATGATCTTTCCTCCTGCCTTTTCAATTTTTTGAATACTTTCATCAAGGTTTTCAACATTAATGGTATTCACAACAGGTTGCCTCGGATCACGTTTTTTCATAAAGCCGCCGTTAATTCCGGGAGATTTTTCATCACCTGTGGTTACCAACCAATATTCTTCATTTCCAAACGGCTGAAAAGTCCAGCCAAAAACATCTTTAAAGAAATTAATTGTTTGTTCGGGATTATCGCACGGGATTTCAAAATGTACAACTCTGTTATTCATGGGTAGATGTTTGAGTTTAATCAAAATATTTTAGCCACTTCGGTCTGAACACTTTATTGTAACCCTCTTGTTACAAATTTATACCCATCAAATATACACAACTCAAATCAGCAGGGAAGAGCGAAACATTTACTTCATCTGTCACTTTGCCCTGATGAATAAAGAACAGAAGGTACAAGTGAGTGACACAACGATGTTGAGGAGAAATGCTGAAGCTTATAAAATTAAAATCTGTATTCCTTTTCTACTGCCATGTCGCATATTTATTGAAAAATAAGCCAATTTGAATTGGCCTAACACTACTTTATCGAATTAAATACAGGCTGGTTTACTTTAACAGGATATTTCTTTTTAAGCTCTGCGAGCCATTTTTCTTCCAGCACCTGCTGGTAATAGCTGATAACCAGCCCTCTTGCATCGTCAAAGCTGCGTTGTTCTTTTACCGGATAAACTTTTATTATGTAATTAAAGGTATAGGTGCCATCAGGGTTTTTAACGGGGGCGGTTATCATTCCCGGAGTTACATGTACTTTTTCTGCCTGTAACTGGCTTAGTTCGTAGCGGCTGCTGTCTGCATTTACATGATTTCCAAAAGCTTCTGCTACAGTTCTCCAGTTTGCAGGGTTATTTGTGAGTTTTGCCTGCAATTCATCTGCTATCTGCCTGCTGCTACAGGTAAACATCAGGGCATCGGCTCCAGGCGCCCACTGGTATTTTGTTTTATTTTTATTGTAGAACGATTGCAGGCCTGACGTATCAGCATTTGCTTTACCCCATACTTCGCGCTCCATGATGCCAAATAAAAGGTTGGCTTCTTTAAACTCCCTGACCTGCATTTTGTATTGAGGACTATAATCTTCGAGGTGGTTTTTGTAATATTCGGTTGCTGCAACCTTTACATATTCATTCATCAGGTCTTGATAATTTTTTTGCAATGTTTCAGCCGGTGAATTTCGCGTAGCTTTTACAAAATTCACCCAGTCACCGGCTTTGACGTTTTGTTTGGCAAAAGAAAACAATACAGTTGCATCATTTACCTGTTTGAAGCCAATCGTCTTTCCATTTTTCATAGCGCTGTCGGTGTAGCGCCACAATTCTGCTTCATTATACACTGCCGGCTTATATTTCGTTAAACGAATGTATTTGTCTGCAAGCAATTGTTTTGCACGGTTCAGGCGCCCGTCATTTTGAACTTTTTCTTTTAACGATGCCATTATTAAAGCATCGTCCGTATTTGCAGCAACAGGTTTTGCTTCAAGCAGTTTTAAAATATGATAGCCATAACCGGTTACAAACGGCCTGGAAAATTCACCCGGCTTTGTCAGTGAAAAGGCAGCCTGTTCGAAAACCGGGCTATATTGTCCGACGCCGAATTCAGCTAACTCCCCGTTGTTGTTCTGAGTGAACATATCGTTACTTATTGAGCGGACAAGGCTTTCAAAAGGTACTCCTTTCTGCAGCAGGGTATAAACAGAATCAGCTGTGTAAGCTATTGCGGCTTTTTGCTGTGCAGAAGCGTCCGGCGGAACAGCAATTAATATTTGTGCCACCCTTCTTGTGCCCAATGCTTTACGCTCACCCACGTTTTTAAAGATGTGATAGCCGATTTTGCTTCTTACCGGCGCTGAAAAGCTGTTCGGTTTCAAGCTGTATACGACATTCTCCAATTCGTAGGGTAAGGAAAAGACAGTGATAAAGCCTATATCGCCCCCGTTTTGCCGGATTGATAAGTCGGAGGAAAAAGTTTCTGATACTTTAGAAAATTCCTCTCCACCTTTCAATGCTTCATAAGCAGCCCTGATTTTTTTGTAAGCCTCAACTGTATCTGCGCCTGCAGCAACTTCAACAAATACCTGGGCAAGATGAATATCTTTTTGGCTGCGTTCAAAGGCTTCCTTTACAAGATCATCTATCCTTGCTTCTTTATTAATTATGTTATCTGCAATTTGTTTTTTGAAATTTTCAAGTTCCGATTGCTGGCTCGGATCATTCTGCAAGCCTGCATCGTAAGCCGCCTGTACCTTTAATTTGTAGTTTATATAGAGCTCAAGGTACTCTTTTAATGCCTTTTTGCGGTCAGCAACGGTGTCCGGATTTTTATTAAAAGCTTTTAGGAACTCATCTTTCATAACAGCTTTGCTGCCATAGGTAAAAACAGATTGAGCGTTCGCAAAAGCAATAAATGCAATGGTTAATAAAAAAAGGGCAAGGGTCTTCATGCATCAGTGTTTGACGTTGGCAGCGGCGGGTTGCCTGCTTTTCAGTTTAGCCTGTAATACATCATCAAATTGTTCAATAGTGAGCATTTTTCCGATAATACGTTTGTCACCGTCTAACAAATATAAAGTGGGGGTTTTAAATACATCGTATAGCTGGCGAAAGTTCGGTACACCTCTTTTTGCCTCATCTTCCTTCACGCTCCTGGGCTGGTACAGGTGTAACCAATCACTGAGCCGGTGCTCATTGATGAACTTCTTCCAGTTATCCATAGCAGCGTCATCTACGTTTACCCCGACTAATTTTACGCCGGCCGCCTTCCATTTGGCACGGTAGATCGAATCCAACTGCGGTACAGTTTCTTTACAATGTCCGCAATTGGGGTCCCAGAATACCAGAAAGGTAAAAGGTGCATTTACTTCATAAAGAGATACGGCCTTGCCACTCGTATCGAGCAACTTCATTTCTGCGGCAGGTTCTCCTAATTGATTTGCCATAAGGCTATAGGCGCGGTCGAAAATATACTGCTTTTGCTTAGCGCTTAGCCAGGCCGTATCTCCTTTACTGTAATATTTATCAAACAGATACAGGAATACCTTTTCCTGCCCCATGTATTCGGGATTAATGTATTTGTCGGTGAATTTGCCCAGTAAATACTTAAACATTTCTTTGCCGTTGCGGGCTACCAGCAAAAGGTAATTTGCTTCAGGAATGATCGAATCAGCTTCCGGAACTACGTAATATTTGAAGTATTCATCCAATTTAGGCTCGAAGAAAGGGGTGCGCACCAGCCGGTCGTCATCGAAAGGCACCCCATCCCACCAATGTTGTTTTACAAAGCGGTAGGGATACGACGAATCCGGTCTTCCGTTGGGCAGCTTGGGTATAGCGGGTATCTCCGGCCTTTTCATGGTCTGGAAGAAAATTGCCAGCATTGAGGAAGGATGCTTTTTCATTAGGTCCTCACGGTAATCGGTCAGTTCTTTATTCCGCTTGAGAAGCTCTGCCTGTATCAATGCAGAATCTTTTGCCGCTTTTGCGCCGCTTAGCTGTTTTTGCAGTATAATGAGCACAGGTGTTTTTTGCGCAAGGAATTGGGTGTATTGCTGAAAAACCTGGTTTTCGGCAGAGCCGGTTATAGTGATAATCTCAGGCCTGGCCGTATCCGCTTTTATCGAAAAATGCTGTTCCTTATCCATCAGCAGTTCAAACAAAAGTGTCTTTTGGGGCGACACGATAAAATAAATGCCGCCGGGAAGTTTTGCAGAGCCTTTAAAAACTCCCTGGCTGTTTTCATTGATCCATGCAGAGTCAGCCAGGTTTTTATATTTTCCGTAGTGACAGCCCAAATATATCCAACAGTTTTTCAGGGGCGTAATGGTAACGGCGATGTTATAACCTGCATCCGGTACAGCAGTGTTTTTTTGAATGGCTTTACTTTGAGCGAAAGCCTGTGAAGCAATTACAAAGGCGAGCACAAATGGTAAAAATCTCTTCATTGGATTAAAATAGGGCATTAAACGTAAAAATATCTTTAATTCAGCAAATAGATTTTTGTAAAAATGTTAATACAGAGGACATTTTTTGCTAACTGGCTTAGACGTGTCAGGCCAACATCTTTTTTAGAGGTTGATGAAAGCAAATAGGAGTTTTTACAGGACGACGGTATTTATAACGATAATTATGTTTTTTTAAGGCCTTGATAAAAAAGCAAATAAATTTTATGTCACGAGCATTTGCTTTTCATGGCATCATCGTTGCTACGCTCAGTTCAACGGCAACGCAGTGATAAAGCTTTTTAAGCAACTTACTACTACATTGATAATCAGACACATGCGATGTAATCTTTCAATAACAGTGGAACAAATCAAAGTAATTGGAGCGCGGTACAATAGAGGACCAGATTTAAATTTGCAGCAAATCAAACAAAATACAAGCTATGGCAATTTTATCATAAAGCATACTCCATTATTAAACCAATTAATGAAATAATATTAAAATTGTTATGGTACTACTAGTAAGACTAACCTTATACTTAACAGGGTTGCTTCTGATATTTATTAGTTTCTTATCACCGTATAAGCCTGAATTAGCAATTTTGGGTTTAGAAGAAAAGAATGATAATTCTATATTAGTAGCTACGAACATAAGCGCTATATGTGTTATCTTAACAATTATTTGTTTTTCTCTTTTTCTATTTAAGTTACGACATGGTCAAAGATTGTTGTTCCTGAAGATTATAAATATTGTTTTATTGCTTATTAGTATTTATAAATTTATTTATTGGGTTCGGTACTATCAAGGTTAAGTGTCCATAGGGTGATGCGTTTTGTGCGTTGGCTTTGTGCCGGACTTTAGAACGGAGCCCAACCGGGAAGGGTAAGCCCCTAAATTATTCTCTTTATTTTATCCTCCTTTATCTTCTCACTGCTTTAAAAACAGACCAATAATGGGTGAAGACTGTCTTTGGCGTCTTTAGGGGTCTGCTCACGAAACGGATCAAAACGTGCGTTAAGAGAAAGCCTGCCTGTGTTCTGCACTTCCCACACATTCAAAAACTTATGAGGAGTATATTTGTCCTGTGGATCAGCGGTTAAAAGATTTTTTCGACAGTAAAGTATCACAATATAATCAGCCGTCTTTTATTAAGGATGATCCCGTTTGCATTCCCCACTTTTTCACTAAAAAGCAGGATATAGAAATCGCCGGCTTTTTTGCCGCCATATTTGCATGGGGCAACAGAACGATCATAATCAGGAAAAGCAAAGAGCTTTTGGAGCGTATGTCTAATGCGCCCCACGATTTTATTCTGCATCACCGCGATAATGATCTGAAGGACCTGCTTGGTTTTAAGCACCGCACCTTTAATGATACCGATCTTCTCTACTTCGTTCATTTCCTGCATCATCATTATACCCGCCATCCTTCGCTTGAGGCCGCTTTTTTAAAAGGAATGAACAAAAAGGACGTGTCAACAGAAAATGCATTGAACGGCTTTTACCAGTATTTTTTTTCTCTGGAAGACGCACCCATGAGAACACATAAGCACATTGCTTCTCCCGCAAAGAACAGTACCTGTAAACGCTTAAGCATGTTCCTGCGATGGATGGTAAGGAACGATGATAAAGGGGTTGATTTCGGAATATGGAAAAATATTACTCCTGCACAGTTGATTTGTCCTATCGATGTACATGTTGCAAGGGTTGCATGGCGTTTTGATCTGCTTAAACGCAATATGATCGACTGGCAGGCAGCACTTGAGCTTACCGGTCAGTTGCGTAAATTAGATCCTTCCGATCCTGTGAAATATGATTTTGCTTTGTTTGGATTGGGCATTACAGAAAGGTTTTAAAATATGTGATATGACTGCGTTTGAAAACATACCCGAAATTGCGCTTGAATTGCAGGTAATTACAGGAATTCCTGCAATAACAGGTACAACGCATGAGTCGTTAAAGAAAGCCTTGTCTGAAAAAGTAAATTCCCTGATCAATGAAGATTTCCCTGCTTTAGTTCAATTACTGTACCGAATGGACATTCCCGAACAGCGGCTTCGCATGCTACTGGAGGGTAAGCGGGATGAAAATGCTGCAGATATTATAGCAGAAATGATGATAGAGCGGCAGTTGCAGAAAATAGAAGTTAGAAAGTCGTTCAGGAAAGAAAATGATGTTTCTGAAAACGAAAGTTGGTGATACCAATTGTCTTTACAAAATGGTCTGTAAAGATGGTATGAGATCTGCCGTACAAGTGAGTGGCCCTTTGGCAGCCTCAGGATAACCCTTTGGCAGCTTAGAATAGGCTGTTACGCTAAGTTCCATCATTGCGTTGCTGTTGAACTGAGCGTAGCAACGATGTTGCCATAGAATATTGTTGCCGGTTCAATAGACTATTCTAAATGTAATGGCATAAAATACATCTTCTTCACGCGAGCAGCAGGGCTGAGAGGATACGGCTGATTTCATTCCGGTTCTAATGGGGTATCCCGTTTAAGCATGTTATTACTGTTAGCTATTGACCATGCCGTATAAAAAATTAAATGGTCCCGTTTAGCCATAAGCGGGAAATTGATCTTATCTACCGTGTCTGTTGATTTATGGTAATCCGGGTGCACTCCGTTGAAATAGAAAATGACCGGCACCCCTTTCTTTGCGAAATTATAATGATCGCTACGGTAATAAAAGCGGTTTAGGTCCTTCAGATCATTGTATTTCCGGTCGAGGGTCAGCTTACTGTATTTTTTATTCACTTCATCAGTAATCCGTCGCAGATCCGAGCTGATCTTATCGTCGCCGATAACATAGATATAATTGGCGGAATCGGCGTTTTTATACTCAGGGTCAATACGGCCCACCATGTCTATATTAAGATCCGCTGATGTTTTTTCCAGCGGGAATAACGGGTGATCGGAGTAATATTCACTTCCCCACAAACCTTCTTCTTCGCCTGAGACAGTCATGAAAACTACGGTCCTCCGCGGTCCGTTACCCTGGGCTTTGGCACGGGCGAAAGCTTCGGCAATCTCTATAACAGATACAGTACCACTGCCATCATCATCGGCACCATAGAAAATCCTGTCTCCCTGTCGTCCGAGATGGTCATAATGGGCTGTAATAAGCAGGTATTCATTTTTTTTATCTTTTCCTTCTATGTATCCCACTACGTTTGTGGATGTTCGTAAAATATGTGCTTTTTCGAAGGTGAATTTTACACGCTTGTTTATTGTAAGCTTTTCATTATTTAATGGCTGACCTGATTTAACCCGGGTTAATAATGTATCAAATTCTTTCTTCCCTAAAATTCCGGCAGCGGCGTCGTGAGACAGGAAAACAGAATTAATGTTATTATCTTCGTGCCCGGTACTGAAGTAGATATCCGTTTTGCGATTGTTGCGGGCAGCCTCAGGCTTAAATTCAACAGAAGCAGGACTTATATACAAAACAGCCCGTGCGCCTTTCTTTTGGGCCAAAGCCACTTTAGCTTCCATTCCCGCATTAGGGTAGCTCCATACTGATGGCCGTGTACTGCCACTGACTGTATACAACGTATCGCTGCTTTTGGGCTCTCCCGCAAACATCAGTACTGTTTTACCCCTGACCTTCCTATCCTGGTAATCATTGTAAAGACTGTCGCTAATGCCATAGCCGACAAAAACGATGTCTTTACTCTTCAGGTTTTTTGAAGGGTTCAATGTTGCAGATACTATATAATCTTTACCGAAACTCAGAAGCTTACTGTTAATTGTAAGATCGACACGCTTTATCGAATCATAGTAAAGCGGAAACTCCTGCTGGTAATTTGTTGTGCCGGGTGCGGGCAGTAAACCGGTTTTTTTAAACTGTTCGGCTATGTACGATGCGGCTTTACGCTGACCCTCGGTTGCCGTTTTCCTTCCTTCCATTTCTGCACCGGCAATAACCATTAAATGCTTCTTCAGGTCCTCTTTAGTTATCGTAGCGGCATATTTTTCCGGGTTGACCTGCGCAAGAACTGCACTTCCGGTAAATACTGCTATAAAACCAGCGAACAGTTTTTTCATGTATAATCTATTTCATGGAAATCAGCAGTTCATTTTATCAATTCTTTCCTGGTGCCTGCCGCCTTCGAAAGCAGTATTTATAAAGGCTTCTATCATTTCAACGCAGTAAAAATAACTTACGAACCTTGCTGGAATGCATATGATATTGGCATTATTATGCTTACGGGTTATTTCAGCTACGTCTTTTTGCCAGCATAAGGCCGCCCTTATTCCCCTGTGCTTATTTGCTGTCATGTTAACGCCGTTTGCGCTTCCGCAAATCAGTATTCCGAACGCCGCTTCCCCGTTTTCCACACTCGATGCCGTAGGATGTGCGAAATCAGGGTAATCCACAGAAGTACCGGA
>JADMIO011216435.1_pt1 | contig 12433 bp, 11 predicted proteins | sample 8958161 | NCBI WGS metagenome assembly JADMIO01 (sample SAMN16585339, study PRJNA669376) | soil metagenome | isolation source: Crop rotation soil | place: USA: Cullars Rotation, Alabama | collected 2011 | reverse complement strand
TCGCCCACGGAGGCGAGGATATTGCCGTTGCTGGGTGGGAGCTGCGGTATCGCCGTGCAAGCCTTGCCCAGGATTCCGCCGCTGCGAAAGCATCCGAGATAAATCCCGGCGCTGGTGTTGCGCGAGACGTTGAAGTTGGCGATCACGTTGCGCCACGACGCCAGCAGCCACACCCCGTAAGTCGAGCTGCCGCTCACGGTGATGTTGGTCAGAAATGCCCCGTGTACGCCGTTGAGTTCGATTCCCGCAAAGCCCAACGTGCCGTCCACGCTGATGCCATTGAGATAGGGCCCGGGCGCCGGACCGGCAATGAGGATGCCGGTGCGCGAGCTGTTGTGCACGGTCAGTCCGCTGCCGTAGGCCGATCCGCCGTTGATCTGGATTCCCACGCCGTTGTTTTGCGCGACCAGGTTCTCCAGTCTCACGCCCGAGGCATCGATCTCGATTCCAGTGGTGAAACCGCTTACCGTCGCCGGCGAATTCAAAGTCCCGGTCACGACCGCCCCGGTCGCGCTCGCCAGTACGTGCACGCCGACGCTGACAGCACCGGAAGGAGACGACGAGATCGTCGCGCTCCCAAGGTCGAGCGTGATGCCGGGTACGTTGACGCGGATGCAATCGCCAGGCGGAGCCGCGATCAGTCCTGGTCCGGAGACAACGTAATTACCCGCCGATCGAATCGCGCATGGGCATGCCGAAATCGGATTGGCGCAGGCATTCATGGCGTGCGCCGGCGCCGGCGCGGCGCTCACAGTTGAGACGATCAAGGTCCACAAAAGGGCCGCGCGAAACCAGGTCGGCCACGGCACATCGCCGGGCACTCCGGCGGAGCCCGTGCGAACTTGTGTCTGTGCGTGATCCGGCAATTTACGGCCTTGCGCGAATGACGTATCGGATTCCGCCACGGCGCGGCGCTCAGGCAACGGGGCGGCCGTTTGTCGAGACGTCAGAAAATACAGTAATTCACTTGGGCCATCAGAGGCAGCGAAATCGGCGCGGCCGGTGTAATAATCAAGTCAAAATGAGCCCGCCTCATCGATGGATTGGCTCATGCTGCCGGATGCCGCGGGCGCAACTGCGCCCGGTCGCAACTCCAGGCAATCTGTACCGTAGCGATTGAGTCGCCACCAGGGTTCCGGTAGTATCCAACGCTCAACTTCAAGAGATTCTGTTCCCATGAATGCAACCATCCAGAAGATTGAAGACCGCGAATTGCGCAAGGACCTTCCCGACTTCCGTGTCGGCGACACAGTGCGCCTGCAGGTCAAAGTGGTCGAGGGCGAGAAGGAACGCATCCAGTCCTTCGAGGGCGTCGTCATCAAGATGAATCGCGGCGGTAATCGCGCCGCCTTCACGGTGCGCAAGGTTTCCTACGGAATCGGCGTCGAGCGAATCTTTCCGCTCCATTCGCTGCGGCTCGAAAAGATCCAGGTGCTGAGCCGCGGCCGTGTGCGGCGCGCCCGGCTGTACTACCTGCGCAATCTGTCCGGCAAGGCGGCGCGCGTCGCCTCGGCCTGACCTCGCCCGGACCTTCCGCCTGATCTCGCGACCTCATCTCCCGGCCGGATCTGCGCAGCGTCACCCGTAGAGTCACAGCCGCCGAGACTGACGGCTCCGACGTCTGCGATCTTCCGTAATGGTCGCCTTCCTTAATGGTTCCGTAACGGTGGCGTGGCACGGTTTGGAGGGCGAGCGCTAGCCTGAGACGGGACCGCAGGGAACCCGCACGTCGCCCTCGAGCAGTGCGCCTTCGCATACGCGCAGGACGTCGGCCTCGATTCGCCCGAAGACGCGCGCGTGCGGACCGAGGACGACCAGGCGCGAGTCGGTGATGTCACCGCGGAGTTCGCCGAGCACGAGCAAGCGCGGAGTGCGTACGCGCCCTTCGATAATGCCGTGGTCGGAGATCACCACCAGTTCGCTGGAACTAACCTCGCCGCGAAAATTGCCCTCGATACGCACCGGTTCCTGAAACACCAGGCGCCCGGAAACATTGATATTGCGCGCCACAGCAACCCGCGTGCGTTCTTCGACCCAGGCCGCGCCCGGCGTCGGCGGAATGGCGATCGTAGGCTGTGCGGCGCCGAAGTCGGTCGTGTCGGCGTCGGAGCGAGAGTAATCCGAGGTACTCAACTTGGCCATGGACCGTCACCGCACCTTACGGCGCGGGGAAAACGTGACAGGCGACCGCATGCTCGCCCCGGCCCGTCAAGAGCCGCGGCTCGACGGTCCGGCAGATATCTTTCGCATAAGGGCATCGCGGATGGAAGCTGCAGCCGGGCGGCGGATTCAGCGGGCTCGGCATCTCGCCAGGCAGCTTGATCCGCTCGCCGGCCGTAGCGCCGTGAAGGGCCGGGATCGCGGAGAGCAGCGCGCGAGTGTAGGGATGACGCGGGTTGGCATAGATTTCGTCGCGATCGGCCATCTCCACGATCTTGCCCAGATACATGATCGCGGTGCGTTGGCTGATGTGTTCGACCACGCGGAGGTCGTGCGCGATAAACAGGTACGTCAGGTGCAGCCGCTCCTGCAGATCCTGGAGCAAGTTGATGATCTGCGCCTGGATCGAAACGTCAAGCGCCGAGACCGGCTCGTCGAGCACCAGGAAACGCGGATTAACCGCGAGCGCGCGGGCTATTCCGATGCGCTGACGCTGGCCGCCGGAAAATTCATGCGGATAGCGCTCGATCGCGTCCGCGTCCATACCCACCATCTCGAGCAGGCTGACGATTCGCTCTTCCTTCTCTCGGCCGCGCGCGAGCTTGTGGATCTCGATTCCCTCGCCGACGATCGCGCGCACCCGCATGCGCGGATTGAGCGACGCGTAGGGGTCCTGGAACACGAGCTGCATCTGGCGGCGCAGCGCGCGCAAATCGCGGCGCGTAAGCTCTGCCAGATCGCGCCCGTCGAATAGCACGCGCCCGGCCGTCGGCTCGAGCAGCTTGAGGATAAGCCGTCCCAGCGTGGACTTGCCCGACCCCGACTCGCCCACCAGTCCGAGCGTCTCGCCCGTCGTGATTGCCAGGTCGACGCCGTCGACCGCGTGCACGACCAGGCGTTTGCGACCGAGCAGGTCGAGCGAGCCTGCGGGAAATTCCTTGCTCAGACCCTCAGTCCGCACCAGTGCGCCGGCCGGCGCGAGCGCGGGAGTGGCGGCACGGTCTTCGGCCGGCGTCGGACTAGACACGGATGCAGGCGACCAGATGGTTTGGAGCTTTGGCCACAAGCGGCGGATCGACCTGCGCGCATTCATCGATCGCCATCGGGCAGCGCGGATGAAAGCGGCAGCCCGTCGGCGGATGGAGCGCGCTCGGGATGGTGCCCGCGATCGCGCGCAGGCGGTGCTGGCGATGGCCGTCAACGCCGGGGATGGATTCGAGCAACCCGCGCGTGTACGGATTGAGCGGACTACGGAACAGCTCGGCTGATGCCGCCTGCTCCATCACCCGCGCGGCATACAGGATGGTGACGTCGTCCGCGTACCGGGCAACTACCCCGAGATCGTGGGTGACCAGGATTACCGCCAGCTTAAGACGCCCCTGCAGCTCGCGCACCAGGTCGAGGATCTGGGCCTGGATGGTGACGTCGAGCGCGGTGGTCGGCTCGTCGGCGATCAGCAGCTTCGGCTCGCATGCCAGCGCCATCGCGATCATCACCCGCTGGCGCATCCCGCCCGAGAGCTGATGCGGATAGTCGTTTACGCGGCGCTCGGGATCCGCGATTCCGACCAGGCGCAGCGCCTCGATCGTGCGCTGGAGGGTCTCGCGGCGCGCGGTGTGCTGATGCAGCCGCACGGCCTCGCCGATCTGGCTGCCGATAGTGAAAACCGGATTGAGCGAAGTCATCGGCTCCTGAAAGATCATCGCGATTCGGGCGCCGCGCACCGCGCGCATCTCAGGCTCGGTCAGCTTCAGCAGGTCGCGCCCCTCGAATATCACTGCTCCGCCCGTCACGCGCGCGCTTTCGGGCAAAAGCCGCATGATCGAGAGCACGCTCGCCGTTTTGCCCGATCCCGATTCGCCGACCAGGCCCATCAGCTTGCCCGGCTCGACCGCGAAGCTCACGCCGTCGACGGCGCGTACCTCGCCCGCATCGGTGAAGAACGAGGTCCGCAAATCTTTGACTTCCAAAAGGGATCCCACGCGAGGTCTAACCTATCATCCGGCGCGATGTCTTTTCATCATCGCGCTCGCCGCCGCACGGCCCCTGTCCGATGGGCGTCCATCGCGGTGATACCCGGACGTGCAGGAAGCTCGTCAAAGCGGCGCCGCACTAGCTCCGGTATTCTGGCGAAGGTCCGCCTTTGCGGGCCCAAGGTAAGCCGGTTCCGTTCTTTGAAAAGGAACGCTAGCGTAACCTTCGTATCAAGGTAACTACGGTGAAAGCGCCAGAGAAGGCGGCGCGCAAGCGCTCGCGTGCGACGGCGCTTCAGACGAAGCCGCCGGCAAACCCCGCCGTGCCGCTGCTCGAATTCGAGGGCCGCCGCAGCGCCGCGATTATCGAGCCGGCCCGCGTTTACCGGCCGATCGACATCGCGGAGCACTGCGTGCTGTGTTTTTTTCCCGAGGTCATCCGCGAACTGGGAAGAGAAGGCGCCAAGTCCCGTCACATACACACCGGCGAGAGCGAAGCCGGCGATTACCCGGTCTATGAGCTGGACTACGGCGGCCGGCGGCTCGCGATTCTTTCGCCGGCGGTCGGCGCACCGACGGCAGCCGCGCGGATGGAACACATGATCGCGCTTGGATGCCGCAAATTCATCGCCTGCGGCGGCGCGGGCGTGCTCCACAGCGGAATACAGGTGGGCGATATCGTGGTGCCGAACTCTGCGGTTCGCGACGAGGGCACCTCGTATCACTACTTGAAGCCGGCACGCGAGGTTGCCCCAACGCCGCGCGCGTTGGCTGCGATCGAATCCGTGCTGCGCGAGAACCATCACGCGTACGTGCGCGGCAAGACCTGGACCACCGACGCGGTCTATCGCGAAACGCGCGCGCGTATGAAACGACGGCGACGCGAGGGATGCGTGGTGGTCGAGATGGAAGCGGCGGCGTTTTTCGCCGTGGCCCGCTTTCGCCGGGTCGAGTGTGCGCAGATTCTGTACGGCGGCGATAGCCTTGCAGGACGGCAGTGGAACGCCCGCGGATGGAATCGTCACGCGATGCGTGAGCGGCTGTTCCATCTTGCCGCCGAAGCCTGCTTGCGCCTGTAACCGCGATCAGTCGCCGCAGGTTTCGAACCGGGCCCGCAGCGGTCGGACGGCCCTATCGGACGATCATATGCGGATATGCGGGCGGCGGTCCGCCCATGGCGCCGCCTGCTCGATCTGCGCCGCCAAGCGGATAAGCAGATCCTCGCGCCCATATGCGGCTACGAACTGCACGCCGACCGGCAGCCCGTCGGGCGTCATGTGCAGCGGCAGCGAGATGGCGGGTTGGCCCGCAATATTCCACGGCGCGGTGAACGGGCTGACCTCGTTCAATCGCACGCCGACGTTGCGCGGATGCTCGCCCGGACGAACCTTGAAGATTCCCAGCTTGGGCGCCGGCTCGGCCATCGTCGGTGTCACCAGCACGTCGAATCCGCCGTTCCACCATCCGGCCGCCGCACGCGAGAACTGGTTGAACCATTCGCATGCGGCCAGGTAATCGGCCAGCTTCAGGCGCCGTCCGCGCTCGACCAGGAACCAGTTCCACTCGTCGAAATCATCGGGGCCGGCCGCCCGCCCGAGCATCGGTTCAACCGCCGCGGCCTGCCGCGCGACGCCACCGGCGACGACCCGGCCGAAGGCGGAACTCAGCGTGGCGTCGTCGAGCGCCGCGGGGAAGTCGGGCTCGACTTTATGGCCGAGCGACTCGAGCAATTTCGCCGCGCCGCGCACTGCCGCCGCGCATTCTGGATGGAGCCCCGGATGTGATGCTGGCGCGCGATCCATGAAGCCGATTCGCAGATTCCCCGGTGCCCGCCCGACCTCGTCGCGGAACGGACGCGCCGGCACCGGCGCCATCCACGGATCGCCGGGCATATAGCCCGCGATCGCGTCCAGGGCCGCCGCGGCGTCGCGCACGGAGCGCACCAACGCGCCTTCCTCACACAGTCCGTGCCAGAACTCGGCGTGCGCGGGGCCGAGCGAGGTGCGGCCGCGCGATCCTTTGAGCCCGACCAGCCCGCAGAACGAGGCCGGAATCCGAACCGATCCTCCGGCGTCGTTACCGTGCGCGATCGGTACGAAGCCCGACGCCACAGCGGCCGCAGCGCCGCCGCTGCTGCCACCGGCGATGTGTTCGGTGTTCCAGGGATTGCGCGTCGCGCCCCAGGCTCGCGTCTCGGTGGATAACGTCGATCCCCATTCGGGCACGGTGGTCTGCGCCAGCGTTATCAGACCGGCGGCGCGGAACTTCGCCGCCACGTATGAGGTCGATCGCGCAATCATCCGGGCGTCCTTGAACGGCTTCCATCCCCAACTGAAGGGCTCGCCCTCGGTCGTCTGCAGCAGATCCTTCATAAGGAACGGCACGCCGCGAAACGGGCCGGGGGGAATCGCGGTCTGGGCGCGCGTCTCGGCCTGCGCTTTCTCGTAGCGCGGGAAGATGACGCAGTTGAGTCGCGGATTGAGAAGCTCGATCCGCGCGATCGCGGCGTCGACCAATTCGGCGGGCGTAACCGCACCCTTGGCGACGAGTTCGGCCTGCGCGGTTGCGTCCAGCCGGGTCAATTCGCCGTTGCTGCTCATGTCGATTCCTCCGCCGGTCCAGTTCCTCTCCTTACGCCAACTCTCATCTTCTTACTCCAACCCGCGCGCCGTCGCCTAGCCCAGATTGCCGGGATCGAGGCGATCGCGCAGATGGTCGCCGAGAAAGTTGAACGACATCACGGTCAGGAAAATGAAAACGCCCGGGATGAGAATCCACGGGTAGCGCGCCAGGTTCTGCACGTCCTGCGCCTGCGCCAGCAGATTGCCCCAGCTTGCGGCGGGCTCCTGGATCCCCAAACCGAGCAGCGAGAGCGCGCTTTCGCCCAGGATGAAACCCGGAATCGAGAGCGTGGCGGCGACGATCGCGTAGCCGAGCACCGAGGGGATGACGTGAAGAAAGATAACGCGCGTGCGCGAGGCGCCGAGCGCGCGCGCCGCCTCGACGTATGGGCGCGAGCGCACCGAGGCGGCCATCCCGCGGATAATCCGGGCAAAACCGGCCCAACTGATGAAGCTCATGATTGCGACGATGGTGAAGAAGGTCGCCACCGCGCTGACGCCCGAGGGAATCACGGCCGCCAGCGCCAGCAGGAAATAGAACGACGGCAGCGACATCTCGATTTCCGACCAGCGCATGATCAGATTGTCGGTAAGTCCGCCAACGTAGCCCGAGAGCGCGCCCACGGCGATGCCTAGCGAGAACGTAATCAGCACACCGATAAGCCCGACACACATGCTGACGCGCGCGCCGTAAACGATACGCGAGAAGAGGTCGCGGCCCAGCCCGTCGCTGCCCATGATGAAATATGGCTCGTCGGGCGACTCGGTGGTGAAGAGATGGCCGGCGTGGAAAAACCGCAGGTACGTCCTGCGCGAGCGTTCGGGAGCGAAGACGCGCGCCGCGGGGTCGCTGAGCCGCATCGGATGAGCATAGAGAAATCCGTGCGCCCACTCGGCCGGCGACGCCAGATGAAGGCCCATCGGCGGACAATCGGGCAGGTCGCGATATTGGCGAATCGGATCGTAAGGCGCGATAAAAGGCGACGCGGCCGCCAGCAGGTAGAAGACCAACAGGCAAACGACCGAGAGCCGCACCACCCAGGACGCGCGTCGCCATTCGCGGCCGAGATTCGCCAGCAACGCGCGGGCGCACGCTGCGCGCGGCGATGGCAGCCCCGTACCAGGGGCGTCGCGGCGCGGGATTGTCGCGGCGGCCGACATGCTCAATCCGCGCTCAACGAGGAAAAATCAACTCGCGGATCGACCATCACCAGCGCGATGTCGGCCAGCAGGTTGCCCAACAACAACAGCACGGTGCCCATCAGCACCGAGCCCATCACCAGGTAGATGTCGAGTGAACGCACGGCGTCGAGCAGCAGCAGGCCCAGCCCCTGCAGGTTCATCACCGCCTCGATCAACGCGGCGCCGCCCAGCAGATCGGCAAGTCCGTAACCGGCCAGCGTGACGAAGGGGTTGAGCGCGTTGCGCAGAACGTGTTTGTAGATCACGACGCGTTCCGAGAGGCCTTTGGCGCGCGCCGTGCGCACGAACTCGGAGTTTTTGATTTCGAGAATCTGCGAGCGCATCAGGCGCATCAGCGACGCCATCCCGGCCACGCCCAGCACGAACACCGGCAGGATCAGATGATTGAAACGGTCTGCCACGCGCCCCCATTCGTCGAGGCCCTGGTAATAGACCGAAAACGTTCCGCCGACCGGGAACCATCCCGTGCGCAGCGCAAGATACATCATCAGGAAGGCGAGAAAAAAATTCGGCACCGACATTCCGAAGAACGCCACGAATGAGAGCACGCGGTCCCAGAGCGAGTTCTGTCTGATCGCGACAACGATTCCGATCGGAATCGCGACCACCCATGCGAAGATCATGCTGGCGAGCGCCAGGATCACCGTGTTAAAAGCGCGCGCCGCGATGAGCGACGTTACGTCGACCCGATAGCTCATCGAAATCCCCAGGTTGAGATGCAGCACCTGCCAGAGCCACTTCGCGTAGCGCACGAGCAGCGGCTGGTCCAGGCCGAACTGCGCCTCCAACTGGCGGATAACCTGGGGCGAAATGGCCGGGTTGAGCTTGAGGTTGGTAAGAAAGTTGCCCGGCGCGAGCGACATCACAATGAACGACAGAAACGTGATTCCCACGATCAGCGGGATCATATTGAGCAGCCGCTTTATCAGAAACCTGGCCATCGCGTACGCGCCGCCCTTTCATCCGGGCCGGAATTCGATCCACTCGGGCTTGTAATTGCCCCACACGGTGGGCTGGAAATTCTCGAGCGTGTTCTTCCACGCCTCGTACCGCACCTGGCGCACCGTTTCGATTATCGGAAGCTGATCGCGCAAGATCTGCTGAATCCGCCAGTAATACGGCGCGCGCTTCAGCGGATCCATCACCATCGTGCCCTGTTCGAGCAGTTGATCGATCTCGGCCTCCCATGGCGTCGCCGGTTTCGGCTCCTTCGGGTACCACAGATGCAGCGCGCCCGAAGAGCGTAGGAAGTCGGCGCCGTTGTTGGGCTCGATCCCGCCGGTGAAACCGATCAGCACGACGTCCCAGTCATAGGTCGAATCGAGCTTGTCGACCAGCGTGGTGAACTCGAGCGGGCGGTAGTTCACCTTGATGCCCAGGCGCGAGAGATCCTGCTGAAAGATGATGCACATTTCGTCGCGCACATTCACCCCGGTGTTGGTCGCCAGGTTGAACTCCAACCGATGGCCGTCCGGGTCGTAACGGATTCCGTTCTTCAGGTGGTATCCCGCCTGCTCGAGCAGGTCGCCCGCCTCCTTGAGACTGTAATCGTAGTCCTTGAGATTGGGATTGTAGAAAACCTTGTTCGCGGGCGAAGTGTCGGAGACCGCCGGAACCGCGAGTCCGTGGAAGCACAGATTGATCATGCCCTGCTTGTCGACCGCGTGGGCGATCGCGCGCAGAAAGCGAAGGTCGGTGAACCAGCGGTACCTGGGATCGATTCTGCCGTTGCGGACGTAGTGATTGGGGTTGCGGTTGAAGGCGAAAAACAGCGAGCCGGTGTCGATGCCGATTTCCTTGAGCGTGATGCCGAGTTGTTTCTGCCGCTCGCGTAAATCGACGACTTCCTCGGGGCGCGGCGTGTAGGTGTCGATCTGGCCGGCGAGGAAGCGCAGGTACTGGGCATTGCCGTCGGGCACGATCTGCAGAGTTTCGCCGCGCAGACGCGGCAGCGGCGCGCCCTTCTCGTCGCGCATCCAGTAGTCCGGGTTGCGCTTGAAATCGACGAACTGCGCCTGTACGTACCGCGCCATTTCGAACTGGCCGAGACCGACGATTTTTCCCGGCGGCGTATTGATGCCCCAGGTGTGATTGAAGGTGCCGCCCTCGAGCGCCTGCTCCAGCAGATGCGCGGGGACGATCGGAACGCCGGCGATCGAATACAGCAGCGGCGCAAAGATGCGTGGCGCGGTAAGCCGGACAGTGTAATCGTCAAGCGCTTCGACTTTCAGCGGCTTCCCATCGACGACCAGGCTGGGTTCGATGATGTTGGGGACGTGCGGGTCATAGATGACGCGCATCGTGAACACCATGTCGCGCGCGGTGAGAGGCTGTCCGTCGGGCCATTTCACTCCGCGGCGCAGATGGAACACGATCGTCTTGCCGCCATCGCCCAGCTCCCAGCGCTCGGCGAGGTCCGGCTCGGGCAGGGTGGTGCGCGGATTGATCCGTACCGGTCCTTCGAAGAGATCGCCGACCACGTCGCCCGACGCGGAGTCGGTGACCAGGATAGGATTGAAGGTGCGCGGATCGCTGATCGTCGATTGGTAGAGAATCTGCTCGCGCTCGTGCTGGTTTGGCGGACGCCGCACGCGGCATCCGGCAGCGATCGTGACGGCAAGCACGCAGCACAACAAAAGAGGAAGCGCGCGGCGCGGACTCATCGGTCGCGTTCAGCTCGCCGCGCCCGGCGGGGCGCCCGCACCGGCGTCGATCGAAATCTGCCTGGTGCCCGGGGCCGGCGTCAGTACGAACAGCGTCGGCGCCAGCGTGGGATTGATCGCGGGCGCGTCATAGCGGAGCGTGATGCGGCTTCCCGGAAAATCGGCTTCGATCTTGTGCGGGAAAGTCTGCGCGCCCGTTTCGCGCCAGTCGCCGTAGCGCACCTCGTAGCGCGCCGTCCCGGCGCCGTCACGCTCGCGCACCATCGCCAACTGCCCGGCGGTGAAGCCCAACTCGCGGATGCCTCCGTGCTCGAGCCGCCACGATACGACGGTCATTCCGTCCTTGTCGCCGGCCGAATCCGGCGCGGTGGCGAGGTCCGCGGGATTCGGCGCGAGCCCCATCAGCAGATTCACCGCGGCCGGCGGCGGCAGCGGGATGCGCACGTAGCGCTCGAGCGTTGCGGCGTTGGCCCCGCCGCTCATCAGCACGTTCTTCGACGGATCGAAAATCATCAGCCGCCCGGCGTCGTCCGCCGCCAGCACCATCGTGGCGCCAAAAGGCGCGATCGCCTCGACCCGTATGCTGGCAGGGCGCGCGAGCGCGATTTCTTCATGCGTGCGGAAATGATGGCCGTCGGCGCCGCTGTATTCCATGATCGCGCCACTCTGCATCGAATGCAGCGTGCGCTCGCGCTCGGCCAGCGCGGAAAGCATCGCGGAGGTGGCAGGCGCGACGGCGACGGGTGCGACCGGCGCTGCGCCGGGCGGCGCTTTGGAGATTAGCCCGCATGCCGCAAGCTGGCTGAGCCCCAGCGCCACGGCGGCCGCGCCCCATCTCCGGCCCAGCGCCTTAATGGCTGGCGCTGCCCACATTGCGCAGAGCTTGTACCTTCCCCTTGAGACGGACGATCTGCTCCTGGTCCGTGGCCCGGCGCAGCGCGTCCTCATACTGTTGTCCGGCCTGTTCGGAGCGGCCGAGTTTGGAGTAGGCGTCGCCGAGATGCTCGGTGATGGTGGGATCGTCGCCGGTCAGGTTGACCGCTTTCTCGAGTTGTTCGGCCGCCTTGCCGTATTGGCCTTTTTGGTAATAGACCCAGCCGAGACTGTCGATGTAAAACCCGTCTTCGGGCTCGATCACGAGCGCGCGCTTGATGAGGCGCTCGGCTTCGTCCAGGTGGTCGCCTGATTCGGCGTAGGTATAACCGAGGTAGTTGAGCGCCTGCGCGTTCTTTGGATTGAGTTCGATCGCTTTGCGCATCTCGTTGATGCTGGCGGAGCGCTGCTTGCTCTCGTCGTAAAGCGCGCCGAGCGTGAAGTGGTATTTGTCGTTTTTGGGTTGGATTGCGACCATCCGCTGCGCCAGTTTGATCGCGATCGGATAGTCCTTCTTTTCCTGGTACACCCCGACCGCGAAGCCAAGAATCTCGGGGTCGTCGGGTTTCTTCGCCAGCGCCTGGTTGAGCGCACCGATCGCTTGGTCGTAATCCTGCTGCTTGTCGTAGATGTAGGCGAGCTGCAGACGTGACTCGACGTAGTGCTCGTTACCCTCGGGAATCCGCGCGAACTCGGCGGCTGCCTTGTCGTAGTCGCCCAGTTCGCTGTAGGCGGTGCCGAGATAGTAATGGACGCGATAGTTGTCGGGCTCGGCGCCGAGCACCAGGTTGAATTCGGTCGCAGCGCGGTCGAAATCGCCGCGTTCGAAGTACAGCAGCCCGATCTTGGTACGCGTGTCGCTCGGGCTTATTTCGATCTTTTCGGGCCTTTCCAGCACATTGGGATCCTAAGCTTAGAATTCCACGTGGACAAGTTGTCG